>Ga0114931_10004442_pt1 | contig 17494 bp, 19 predicted proteins | sample 2SBtaG_FD_89579 | JGI IMG/M metagenome (GOLD analysis project Ga0114931, IMG submission 89579) | Deep subsurface microbial communities from Kolumbo volcano to uncover new lineages of life (NeLLi) - 2SBTROV14_V59a metaG | ecosystem: Environmental > Aquatic > Marine > Volcanic | place: Kolumbo...
CGTCACAAAAGCTTGTCTTCAGAGGGGGTGGATCTTCCATGCAGAGGTGATCTGGGAGAAGCATGAGTATGTATACCCCAGTAGATACCATCCTCCTATACCAAATTCAATTGTGAGACAGAAACATGATCAGATTCTGGTATTCAAAAAGGTGGGAGAGAGGGAGGAATGCGGAAAGCAAACACAAAAGTTACCGTCCGTTTGGCGGTTTTCGCGAGATTCAGACAGGGAAGAGATTCAAGCTTACACCAAAGTCTACTCTACATTCCCTGATGATCTGATTCGAAGGGTGCTCAATCTTTGGAGCTGTAAGTCAGATATCATTCTCGATCCATATGCAGGATCTGGTCAGGTAGTGAGGGTTGCTAAAGAGACCGAAAGATTTGGGATAGGGGTGGAATTTGATAAAAAATGGAGAGGTCTGTGGAAAGACCTCTGATCTGAATGGATATTTTTGGAGAGATTATTCGTCGTCGTCGACTTTGTATGCGGATCTGAAATAGACGGGGGTTGCTGCTGCACCTCTTCTAACCTCGACATCGATGGTTAAGGACTGGGAAATTTCACGGAAGCGATTCCTGAGTGTCACGGGGGTAGTAAGAGCAACATCTGCAACCATCTGCTGAGTTCTTCTCTCACCGGTTCTAAGACAAGCGAGGTAGACAGATGCTGCTGCAATGGACATAGGAGACTTACCCATGTCAAGCTTCTTGGCTCTGACTTCCCTGACAATTGCCAATGCCTCCTTCTGTGTTCTAGGGGTAATCTCCAATTTGCTTGTGAGCCTCCAGAGCATTGATTCAGCATTGGTAGGTTCGGGCTTGATACCGAGTTCCTGCATAAATACCCTCATGCATCTTGCTATAATTTTCCTAGAGGTACCAGACACTTCTTCAAGATCCTTGATGACTATAGCGAAATTGTGCTTTCGAGCAGCAAGGTAAACAGCTGCAGCAACCATAGAATTGATTGATCTTCCTCTGATCAGCTTTGCTTTGAGCGCCTTTCTGTAGTATATAGACGCAGTAGAGGAAGTCTCTTGTGAGAGCTGGAGGGAAGAAGCAAGCCTCTTCAATTCCCTAAGGGCAACCCTAAGATTCCTGATCTCAGATTTTGATGTCCGTGAGTTCAGCCATCTTAGCCTTCTCATCTGGTATCTCATCTTCGAGCTAATGGTACCGCCGAAAGCGTCTCGACCGACATCACTAATTTCAGTATTGAGACCATAATCTGCTCTTAGATTATTGATAGGGGCACCAGTTCTTTCTTTGTTATTCCTGCTTCCTTGGTCATAAGCTCTAATCTCAGATCTTGTGTCAATTATTTTACCAACACAGAGCCCACAATTAGTACAGACTATTGTACCTTCTCTATACTGTTCCACAAGGGAGGATGATCCACATTCTTTGCATACATTATCCATTCTTTCCACATCCATACCACTATCAGTGGTACTTTTAATAGTACCACCATCAGAGGTACATATACTTATATCCAATTTAAGTATATAAAGGTATCGCGGACATGGAGAAAATAGACCAGAATCAATTCAAAAAATTGTCACCACTGAGGTAGTACATCCAATTATAGCTATATATTAGCGATTCAGTTAATAGAGCATTAAGAATCCTTTTCTACTGACCCGGGAGGGTGAGAGTGTATGGCAGAAAATGACTCTGATGTCGTGGTGGTAGGGGGTGGACCCGCTGGAGCGATCATCTCATATGTTGTTGCAAAAGCAGGGTTCAAAGTTATTCTTCTTGACAAGAAAAGGAGGGAGAAAATTGGGGATAAGACGTGTGGATATGCACTTGACTATGCTACAGCAGAGTTACTTCACAGTAGGTTAGGAATACCACTTCCACACGGTGATGAGGTATCGGACGAGATCAAGGTCATGAGTATTGCAGCAGGGGATATCGATACAAAAATTCGACTGACTGCGCCTGGATTTGTCACAGACAGGTTGATCTATGGACAAAGATTGCTCGGACAATCCGAGAAGGTAGGAGTGGAGATCCGGCCGATGACAGCGGTGAGAGGAGTGCTCACGAATGGAGATTTTGTTGATGGAGTGAGTTACATTGACAAGAGCACAGGTAAGAAAGGGGAGCTACGCTCGAAATTTGTGGTTGATGCAAGTGGTGCATTCGCCAGTATCAGGAGAGTCCTACCAGATGAAATCAGGGGGAAGTTTATCACCAAAGAGCTACAGGATGATATGGTTTGGCCGACCTACAGAGAGATTGTAGCATTTGACTCATTTGAGCATCGATGGATGAACGAGATTATCCTGTGGTACCCGCACGATATCCCAATTCCGGGATACTTCTGGGTATTCTCGAAAGGATCTAAGGGACTGAATCTGGGAATAGGGTGGATTAAATCGGAGGAGAATATGCCATCCCTCAAGGAGGAGTACCGTCGATTTGTCGACAAAATATCTATTCCAGAATATGAGGTGCAAAAAGCAGGAGGGGGGCAAATTCCAATGAGGATTCCTTTTGATACAAACGTCTTCAACGGTGGGCTCATAGTTGGAGATGCTGCATGTATGGTCCATCCCACAACGGCAGAGGGGCACGGACCAGCATTAGAATCAGCGATGTATGGAGGGGAGGCAATAATTAGTGCGCTCAAAGCCAATAAGAGGGACAAACAGGCATTGTGGTCCTACAACGAACAGATAATGAGGCATATAGGGCCCAAGCATGCCAATGCCTACCTCATGCGAATTTTTCTTGAGAGCATAGGTAGCAGGGGTCTGAGCGAGATGATAACAAAGCAATTCATCACTGATGAAGAGATGGATAGAATAGTTCGTGGGGAGGAACTAAAGCTGGGAATCTTCACGAAACTTATCAAAGCTCTCAAGCTCTTTCCTGACTTCAAACTTCTCAAGGCTGTAAGCATGTTCCAGAAGAGGATTGCAGAGGTGAACAAATGTTACAGAGATTACCCTGGAACTGAGCGTGAGTTGGAGAATTGGGTCAAGCAAAGAAATTCGATACTTGAGTACAATTTTTGAAATTTAATCCGAAATACACTGATTTTTGGGTCAGATTACTAACATTTCAGTTCCCAAGTTGATAGGTTTATTAGGTGATAGTGAATGATATTGACATGGGATCATCCATAGATGAGTTGGACAAGAAAATACTCCGAGAACTGACAAAGGACTCTACGCTCTCTACACGCGCACTGGGAGGCATCCTTGGGGAATCCTCCTCCACCCTCTACAACCGAATTCGCCGGTTGATTGATCGTGGTGTCATTCAAAGTTTCACAGTACTTGTGAACCATGAACTTGTGGGAATGGAAGTCTCAGCGTACTGTATGGTCTCAGCGCAGGAATCAGAAGAAAATTCACTGAAGCAGATTGCTGGAAACATCTCGAAGATCAATGGGGTGAAGAATGTGACTATTGTCTTAGGATCAGACTATGAGATTATTGTCCTCATTCGAGGAGAGTCCGTCAAGACAGTTGGATCAACTATTATGGACAACATACGACTGGTAAAAGGAGTGGTGAATACCAAGGTAAGTATCGTCAAAGAAGAGATTTTGAGGGAGGTTGAAAAGTCTGAGGAGTTCCTGAGTGAAGAATTAATTGGAGAGTAAGAGATTAATTTAGGAACTATTTCAGCATTTGAGTAAGGAATACACCAGTTACAGTTATAAATCCGAAAAGAAATAGGAGTCTTCCATTTGTAATCTGCTTTGATACTTTCTTGATTAGCTCCTGCGCCTTATCCAACTTTGTATCAAGCACATCGATCTTCCCATCAATATCCTCAAGGACGACTCCTTGTTCGTCCAGCTGACCAGCCATATTGTCCATTGAGCTCTTGATAAGGCGTACCTGCCCAGAGAGGTGTTGCATGGCTTCTGCAATATTTCCCTCCATCTGATCCATCCGAGTTTCTAGATCTTTGATTGCTTGATTATCTCCACTGGTTTCGGGCATAATTGCCTTCATGTATTCTGATTCCATTGCCTCGAAATTGTTGTGTGATGAGGTAAGAACTATTTCCAACTTGGCAAGGCTATCATTGAGCATGTCAAGATTATCCTTGTTGTTCTTAATTCTCGATTTCCTCCTCTCCTCCGTCTTCACATTATCACTAAATTGAAGGAACGAAGGGAGCTTAGACTGCATTTTTTCCCAGACATTTCGATCTTCCTCCAGCTGTGCTTCATATCCTTCGTCAAATTCAGTGAAGATATTTTTCATTCCATTGACAATGTCCTTGAGCTCGGAGAGGGTATCCGTGACCAACTCATCGGTCTGTGGCTTTTTCCCAAACCTCGACCTGAGTGATTTTTTCTTTTTCTTTTGCTCCTGTTTTGGTTCTCCCATGTAGATTATTTGGGCTATTGAGTATTTGAACATAGCCCTTATTGAGTAGGCTAGCAGAAAGGTGCTCATTTTTCGCCGTTTCTAGTTATTAGCTGTTAGAAGAGTTTTATACTGTGATTCTATGAGGTATTTGCTGCTAAGAGGTGGTTGCAATTAGCTTAGATGTAGAGAGTACGGATGAATACAAAAAGGCACAGAGAACAATTGGGTTGCTACAGATACTTATAGAATACTACTCTACAACTGCAACCTTCGACGAGTTGGAACTGGGTAGATTCAAGGTCCGTGAGATGTTTGCATTTATGACAGATCATGAGTTACCAAAGAGGCAGTTCGTCAAAAACAAGGATCAGATCATAAAGCAGCTTGAAGATGAAATTAAACAGATCAAGCAATCACTCAAGGACGTAAGACTGAAGGAAATCAAATCAAAAAACCTCAAATCCCTTGTCGTCATCCCATCATGGAGTAATCTTATTGGGAAGAAGGTACTGGGGTTCTACCTGAATCGTCCGGTTATTGACCTCCGAAAAGATACGGTGGTAATGCTCAATCGATCTATTGAAGTTGTCACAGACAAGTTAGGGAAGAGCTATACCCTGATCAGTGGGCCCGGGATACTTTACACGGAATTCAGTCTTGACCCTGGGAATTACATCACTAATGTCAGGGTGATCAATGTGATCATCCTCCCGGTACAGCTCACTGAAAAAGTCCTGAATGCACCTCCAATCTACAATGGAGAACTGAAGGACGCCACTCTCAATGAGAAGATTGCCATTATACCATTCGATATTATAGAGGTTGAATATTCGACCCAAGCCTTTCTCAGAGGTATCATCTCAAGGAATGTCTTTCACCCAAACAAGAATGCTCTGGATGAATTTACAAGGTCGATGCACAATCCAGAATCCTTCAAGGTTGATGACGGCTTCTATATGCTCTCCGCTCATGAGGAGTACCACAACCGACTCCTTATTTCAGGCTTTCAAAAATCAAAAGGTGATGAGTCCTACAACATTTCTTCAGCAGGTCTAAGCTCCATCCTAAATGGAAAAAGGCTTCTTGAAGAATTACTGCCTGATGAGAAACAACAGTCCGAGCTACTGATCATGATCAGGGGTATCAAGAAGGAATATATCTCCACCGGTGAGAAGATTCTCAAAGACTGGGTACCGAAATAATTGGCTACCCCCGAAATATGTCACTTCTCTTCCGGAAATAGATTGTCGGGAAATACCTCGTCCAAGAATCTCCGGATAATAGAGGCAGTAAGCCCCCAGATATGCGTATTCTTGAGGAAGGGATCTATATTGAAGTAGCGAATGTAACCATTTCTCCTTCGATTCGGATCGTCAAGGAGGTAAGGTGTACTCGAATAATTCGCGGGATCCATGAGGTGAAGAATTGGCACTGCAACCACGTGCTCACTCTCCTCAGTCATTGGTCTGTACTTTTGGGCGAGATATCCCTGGAGGTCACCATTGGGAGGATTTTCTTCAATCCAGCCAACTACGGTACGAATAACAAAGCGGGAGGAGGAGACAAACTCATCAAGGTACCCGACTGGCGCGACCTCACTGGGGACAACCCCAATCTCTTCAGCAGCCTCCCGTAGTGCAGTCCGGACCAGATCGGAATCCGTTTTATCACGCTTACCACCGGGGAAAGCCATGTCCCCTGGATTACTCCTGAGGTTCTGTGAACGTTTTTCTAATAGGAGATATACATCTTCCAAGGATGAACTAGATCTGTAGACGAGGGGGAGCAGAACCGCTCCATCACCCGAGAACTGGCGGGATGATCGATCCACTAGTCGCTCATTTCTGTCCTTGAGTACTGACTCCACGTGTCTTTTGAAGCTTTCAATATCTGGAAATTCTTCAATCTTCAATTGAAGATAATCCTGGATGGTCATTCAGTCAAACTCTGAGAATAGTTGGAATGTGCCGATCATGTTGAGAAGCTCTCTCTCGGAGAACATTCCTACGAGGGTATCGTCATCGTCGAGAACGGGGACTCCACCAAGACCCTTCTCCAGTAGAAATTTGGCGACGTCCGCCATTGAGTCATGCACATTGACTGTGATGACATTCTTGGTTGCTACGTCTTTGAGAGGGGTCTTCATAAATTCCTCCTCATTGCCAGAAATTTTTGCATTGTAGATTTTGGTTAGAAGATCTGAGTTGGTAATAATACCCTCAATCGAATTGTCTTTCCCAGTCAGGATGATCCGACTCACCCTCCCCTTGTGCATCTTCTTCAGAATCTTCTTGATAGTGTTCCGGCTCATCGGCATTGTTATGGGTTCGGTCATGAACTCGGTCAATGTAGCATCAGCGATGGAATTCACGAACGCCTTGACCAAGTCCCTCTCAGTTACAATCCCAGCGATAGTGTTCATCTGATCACTGACTATCGGGAGTCCTCCAAATTTATTGACAACCATTAATTCAGTCGCCCTTCCTAGATCTTCCTCTCTCATTACTGCTATCGGTTCAGGAACCATAACCTCGTGCAATAGAGCATCCAGCACCTTCAGTCCATGCTCGTCAACTAGTTCCAGCACATCGTTAGCAGTGACTATCCCTATGAGCTCTTCGATCTCTTCTCTGGCCTCTACATAAACAACAGGAATTCTCCTGAACTTGTGCTTAACCATAAGCTCAACTGCCTCAAAGAGGGTATCCTCCGGCCCTTTATACATGGGCTTCTGCGTAGCTATAGAATATACGTCCAATAGTATCACCGAAAATTTATTACAAATCACATTCCTCAATTGGCTATAAAAACCAAATGGTAATTAATTACAGAGGAAGACATGAACGCGAACAGGTGACAAAAAAACTAGAGACTAAATTCAAGATGCTGAATATATTAGATTTTTCTGAACGCAGACTCGTAACTTTAAATCAGGAGCATGTCAGGTAAACGCATGAGTAAAAACCCGTACAATGTTGCCATAGTCGGATCAGGGTTCGGTAGTCTGGTACATTACCCGGGTTACAAGATCCATCCCCAATTCAATCCAGTCGTGCTCATCGCAAGAAACGAGAAGAAAACAAAAGCCATCTCAGACAAGATTGGAATCGAAAGCTGGTCAACCGATTACACAGAAGTCATGCAGGATGAAAGGATCGATGTAGTCAGCGTCGCTACTCCACCCAAGGATCATTTCGAGATTGTCAAGAGCGCACTCAACAATGGCAAGCATGTAATCTGCGAGAAGCCTCTAGGCATGACTGCAGAGGAGACAAAAAAACTCAAAAATCTCACAGATGAAACAGGACTAACTGCCATGATGAACTTCGAGCACAGGTTTATACCTGTCAGGGCATTCCTCATCGAACTCATTAACAGCGGGTACCTCGGCGAAATTTACGAGTTCAACATCAGCCTCAAAAATGCCACACGATTGAATCCAAGGCTGCGAGGATTTAATTGGTGGTCTGATAAGAAACAGGGAGGAGGAATACTGAATGCAATCGGACCCGTCTACCTCGATCTCATCACCCAGATATTTGATAAAGTAGAGAAGGTCAAAGGATGTACGACCACCCACATAAAGAAAAGACTCAACAAGCAGACCGGAAAGATGAGAAAAGTAACCTCTGACGATGCATTCACCGCCCTGATAAATGTCTCAAATCAAATAACAGGTACGTTGCACGTAAGCTCAGTCGCACCTTTCGGAAAGGGCAAGAGGATCGAATTCCACGGGAGTGACGGATATCTCAGCATACTAGAAGACGGGAAGATCATGCGAGCAAAACTTCAAAGCGATAAGCAACCACTAGAACTCGAGATCCCAAGACACCACCAACTGAACCAAATTCAGGATGAACACCCACTCGTCCCACCATTCTTAAAAATCCTTGACATCTTTGCAAGCGGTATATCCAAGGGATCATCACCATCACCCAACTTCGAGGATGCCCACCGAATACAGAATTTGATGGACAAGATACGATCATAATTAACTTCTGTCATCTCTGCAATCCTCACATATTCCGCATAATTTTATATGTGAATGTTGTAAATAGATATAATGGAATTAGATACTCACGAAGATGACTTCAGAATTCCCGAGGAGAGTATGAAAAAAATGATGGAGATCAAGTATCGAAAAATATACTCAGAGATACTCGACAGAAAGGTGTACACGCTTAGACACCACCTGTCAAAAGATCTCTTCAAGAAGTACAAGAAGCAATTCGGGTATGCAGATGTCGGATGGACGGTCAAACACCCCAAGAGATTGATTCAACTCCTCCTCCTTGATGGTATTTGGGAAGTCCCAGAGGATGAACCCGAAGAAAATTCACAGGAATAGAACCACAAGTAGCACAAGAGTAGCATTGATAACTACAATTCCTTGAGAGGGGGGATAAAAGTATTAGAAGTCATTCCTGAGGGGTGAAGATAGCTCCCAGAATTTGATGAAGACCTACAGATAAGTCTCGTTTCGAAGTGTAACTGCACCCAAAAATGTAAAGCTCTTTACATAGTCTTAAACGCCATTAATTGATGCTAATTGAATTTTCGATCAAGTTACTTTATGAAGTAATTTCAATTCTTTCTTTTCTTTCTGATCAAAATTATTGGAACAAGAACTGCAATTGTGGAAAGTAAGGTTATATCCAATGGTGTATTTTGTGTTTTGCTTGAACCACTTGTAGTAGTTGAACCACTTGCAGTACTGCTTGTTGTAATTCCATAATAGGTTGAAACTGCATCTGCATAAGAGACAGTAGGTTCAGTAAATACCTTGAATAATGGTCCAGTTGATCCTGAAAGGAATAATTCATTTGCAGCATACATGCCTATATCTGAATAGAAGGTGTAATCAGTAACAGACCATTTGTCATTTGAATACGTGATCTCACCGACTGGCATGGGTGCTGTTCCGTGGGATGCACCATTTGCAGTTTGCATTGGAGGTGCGGGAATACTATCTGAATCGGTTCCTGCTCCAGTTGCAGCCCCTTCAGATTGTTGAAATCCTGACTCATCGACAGCACTAATGAAGAATTGGAGGAATCTGTAATAAGCTAGGGGTGAAGCTTTTGTGTCACCAATTGCCATGATCTCTCTAAGTCCTGCAATTGTACTTGCAACATCTCTTGTTGAAAATACTGAGCTTGATGCTCCTTCTTCACTCTTGAAAATACCTGCTTCATCATCCCAGAGTTTTGTCTCCATGAAATCAAATGCCTTTACTGCTCCATCCTTATATTTAGAGTCACTTGAGATAGAATAAGCTAAAGCTAGCCCTCTAATTGCACCTGCTTGAGTGTCAAGAGTTCGGGCAGTAGATGAAGCTACATTGCTCTGAAGATCGTAACTATTATCAAAACCACCATCTGCCCTTTGAAGATTTTCAATAAGGAAATCTGCTTGGGAAAGGATATATTGGTTCTGACCCATTCCGTTATTTGTACCTTTACTCCATTGATCCACTGCAATTAAAGCTCTTCCTGCATTTGCTGTGGTTACTGTACTTCCTTTCGTGAACGAACCTGAGTTGTAGCTTGCAGAGTCGACAAAAGTCTTAGATGTGTTATCCCAATGATTGGCTAACAGCCCCATCCATACAGTTTTAGCTAGACCTTTAGACAAGTCTTCAGGACCTGGCATTCCGGTATCTGCCATTGCCCCTGGGAATGGTTGTGCACCAGTTCCGTTCCCTCCAAAGACGTCATCTTGCCCTGGTTGCGAGGACCAAGCGAAAAATTTCGAGGACATCCACAATAATGATAATTGGTCCCAAAGGGTTGAAGTGGCATCAACTACACTGAAATTACCAGGTTTTGGCATTGCCATCATTCCCCCATTTGGAGTGACCATTGCAGTAGTGTATGTATACTGATGTGGAAAGTAATATGATCCTGCATTAATCATGGGATCTAGTCCACCATCTAATTGCCCAGACGTGACATTTACAGCTAACATGCCCTTTAATAATTTCATCTTGTTAATGACTTCAGCAGTTAATACAAACCCTCTAAAGCCTTCAGTTGTATAATCTGTGGAGGTAGTTTTACCTTCTCCCAATGCAATTGTTCCACTAGCTTGAGACATTTGTGAGGTATCAACTGCTAAATCTGTGCTTGATCCATTGCCAATAAAGTGATTTACACCAAAGAAATCTTCAGACCACAATGTATTCTTCAACCCTGCTTGAGCTATAGATGCAGGGTAAATATCTCTATCAGCTCCGGTTAAATCCCATCTTAATGTTGCAAAATCACCTGGATTTGCTACATCTACTGCTTGAGAATATTGTGGTGTGGCTGAGGCAAACTCTGCAAAAATGGGAAATGCATTAGCAGGGGGTGTTGCTCGAGTCAGATTCGCAGCCATTCCAATCTTCTGCATCATCATACTCATATCCCCTTGAAAAGTGGGGCTGAATACCATACTTAATCCTGCACCGGATCTCATCTCAAGATTTCCAAGATAGTATCGAGAATACCAATAATTCTCGTTTGCTACCTCTTTCCAGCCCTTTGAAGGGGCATTGGATGTTGAATTTACTGCTGATACTAAGATGCTCCCAGTTGAGAAACTAGAAGATATTAGTATGAGCAAGATAACAAATGATTTTTTCATAACTTTTACCTTACTAATCTCTCAATTATGATTCTATTTTGTTAAGACCTTGTTGTGATTTTCGTAGTAAGAAAAATAGGAGTAAGGTTCTTTATATGTGATTCTGAGTTCGAGAATTATAAAAAAAGCTCGGAACAAAATTGGGCTATCAGACCTTATTATTGCTAACGATAATGTTTCCATTACTAATCTCGTCAAACCGAATCCTATCCTAATATTATCTCCTGCTTCTAACTTTCTTACCTCCTTTATTAATACATGAATTCTCTTCTTAATCTATCATGAATATTATGAAACGAATAATGATATCGACTCTCTTTCTCACAGTCTTATCCGCACCATTTTTTACAACAACAATCACATCTGCGGCTGAAAATGTAACTGAAATTCATATACTAGCTGGAGCTGATTTAAAATTTAATATTACCTCTTTTGAGGTACCTGTTAGTGGTCGCGTCAGAATCATTGCAGAAGCGGCAGGTTCTTTCCATACATTTACACTCGATTCAAAGACCATTTTAGACGATAACAATAATCCAATTAGCTTGGAATTAAATGCAGGTGATGTGAAAACAGTCGAGTTTACTGCACCTTCAACAGCTCAAAATGTAAGATACTATTGCATTCCCCATGAATCTCTAGGCATGGAGGGAGTCATGAAAGTTGTAGAAAATCTATCTCCAAGCTCTTCCTCAAGCTCTAACACAAACTCTTCTCCTTTTCCATTAATCGGGATATTTGCCTTTCTTGCAATCATTCCAATTCTTAAAAGAAATAGCTCCATGTAAATCAGTGCAAGTCGAAGTGGTCAATACCGGAAAAAGATAAACATACTAATTCGCTATACCATTTCCAAAATTCACTACAAAAATTAGAGGCACTTATTAAGAATTGCCAACTGATTGCAATGACAGTTTGCCACTCATCCAAACTCAAGCAAGATTTTATTAAGCGCGCTGGCCCTTTTTACAATATTCAAGGGAGATTTACTTATGGATGTAAAAACAGAACCAGTAACCCTAACTGCTGAAAATTTCGACAGTGTTGTGAAAGATGCACCAATCTTATTGGTTGATTTTTGGGCTCCTTGGTGTGGACCATGCAAGATGGTTGCACCTGTCCTGAAGGAACTTGCAAAAGAGTACTCTGGCAAGATCTGGGTTGGGAAGCTCAATACAGATGAAGAGCCTACAATTGCACAGAAGTACGGTGCGACTAGTATACCTACCTTCTGGGCTTTCAAGTGGGGAAAACCAGTCGGTAGATTTGTCGGAGCTTATCCCAAGCCAGCCTTTGTAGATGTCTTCAAGAAGCTGATTGACCTCAAAGAAGAGGAGCTGGAGCAGCAAAATTAGAGATTATTTATCGTTACGACGTATTAATTCACATGAGATATCAATTCACATGAACTATATTCAAGTGTAATAATCAGGAGTTATGATTGAAGGGGAAAAATTCATCGGATCAATATTCAGTGATTACAAATTCGGGATATGTGTCCCCAAAAGCTCATAACCTCCGGGAGAATAGTAGGGTAGTGAGTTTTCCAAAAGGATATGATCTGGAGAAGAGTATTTTCTACGCTTCACTGGTGGATATTGCCTATACTGCATTCCACGAGGGTGATGAAGCAGCGAGGAGGAAGATCCCAAAGGGGTTTGAGGTTCTTGATTTTTTTGATATTAAGGACGAGAAACCAGATGAGATAGGTTATGTACTCCGCAAGGGCAATGAGGTTTTCATTCCTATCAGGGGAACCTCGAATTTCAGCGAGTGGATGGATGACTTTGATGCTGTTCAAATTGACTATCCGTATGCTCGAAAATCCTTTTTCCCTTGGAGAAGAATCAAAGTACATAGAGGTTTCATGGACAGTTATCGAAGTTTCAGGGATGGTTTGCTGAGGGGAGTCCGTAGGCTTGAGGGTGTGGATACAGTGTATGTTCTTGGGCATAGTTTAGGAGCAGCTATAACTACTCTCTGTGCATTGGATATCAGCAAGTTTCAGAATGTGGTGATGTACAACTATGCGAGTCCATTTGTTGGCAATAAGAGATTTGTCAAGTACTACAGTTCATTTGTCAAGTGGAGCTACCGTATTCAGAACGACAAGGACATAGTTCCCAAAGTTCCTCCCGAGATCATGGGTTACAAGCACATAGATTCAGGAATAGTCTTGACTGGTCCTGACACAATAAATCTAGAGGAGCAGCACAGTTTGCACACGTACATTGATTTATTGCAGAAACTAGAATGACGAATTGTGAGATGAATCTACAATTTAGGGGGCTCAGATTATCTTCGAATTAAGGGTTTTTAGATATTAGAGATTTAATTTCAAAGTATTTTAGAGCTAATTTCAGATTATTTTAGAAGCTCTGGAATTTCAGATATTCTAGTGGCTGTCTTGACACCGATTGATTCGAGTGTCTTGATCTTGGATTCAGCAGTACCTTTACCACCTTGGATGATTGCACCTGCATGTCCCATTGTTTTTCCGGGTTTGGCAGTCTTTCCAGCAATATATCCGACTACGGGTTTGGTGACGTATTTCTTGATGAATTCAGCAGCCACCTCCTCCGCATTTCCACCAATTTCACCTAGCATGACAATCTTCTCTGTCTTTGGATCTTCTTGGAAGAGTTTGAGTACTTGTAAGAAGTTGGTCTGTTTGTAGGGATCTCCACCGATACCGACACATGTGCTCTGTCCCATTCCCGCGTTTGAAAGCTGTTCAAGAACTTCGTAGGTAAGAGTTCCAGATCGAGAGATTACACCGACATTCCCCGGTTTGACGATTGTGGTTGGGATAATCCCGATCTTTGCCTCTCCTGGGGTTATAAGTCCGGGGCAGTTTGGGCCAATAAGTGTTGCACCTTTTGCTTTTGAACGCTTGACGATTGCCATTGTATCCACCTTTGGGATTCCCTCGGTGATGAGGACAACAAGTTGAATGCCAGCATCAATTGCTTCGTAAGCAGCAGATTTAGCGAATTTTGCAGGTACGAAGATGCATGAAGCGTTTGCACCAGATTCATCAACAGCTTCAGCTACTGAGTCCCATACCTTGAATCCTTCGATCTCACTTCCACCCTTTCCAGGAGTTACTCCTCCCACGACTTGGGTACCGTACTCTCTCATCTTCTTAGCGTGGAACATCCCTTGGAATCCTGTGATGCCTTGGACGATTACCTTTGTTTCTTTTGTTAGTAGGATTGCCATTTTAATTCTCTCCTTTAGCGAATTTTACTGCCTTCTCGACTGACTCCTCCATACCGAGGTATACGTCCATTCCAGCATCTTTCAGGATCTTCATACCTTCTTTTTGGTTGGTTCCATTCAGACGGACGACCATGGGGATGTCGATGTTGTACTTCTTCTTTGCCTCGATGATTCCTTTCGCCACATCATCCAGACGAGTGATACCACCGAATGCATTCACGAGGATACTCTTCAGTCCACCCTCAGTGACCATTACCCTGAGAGCATTCTCCACTTTCTCGGGTGATGCTCCACCACCTACGTCAAGGAAATTGCGGGGTTCTCCACCGTAGTACTCTATCAGATCAGCAGTTGCCATACCCATTCCTGCACCACAGGAAAGCATACCGACATCTCCACCGAGCTCGACATACGCAAGTCCGTGATCCTTGGCGTCTTTCTCAGAAGGTGTATCCCGGAGCTCGGCTGAGAGCCAATTCTTTCTCTCGGGATGTCTGAACATGGCATCCTCATCGATTCCGATACGGGAGTCGATAGCCACCACATCCTCACTGTTGGTAATAATGAGGGGGTTGATCTCTGCCAATTGGAGGTCTTCTTTGACCATCATCTTGACCAGAGTTGCAATGATAGACGAGATTTTCATCTTCACTTTTCCACTGAATCCCTGCTTGGCCACACCAGCTGCGAACATGTATGGGTATATCTCGTCATCGAATGGAATGACAAATCGGGAGATCTTCTCTGGTTCTTCCACAGCGAGTTTCTCAATCTCGACACCACCTTCTGCGCTGAAGAGTACGACGACATCACCAGTTGTGTCGTATACCATTGAGACGAATACTTCTTGCTTGATGTCAGCACCATCCTCGATGACAATGAGGTCGATGGGTCGTCCATCAAATTCTCTCGAAGTGATCTCATCATAGTTTGCTAGTGCCTCCTCTTTAGTTCTTGAGAACTTGACAAGACCCATCTTGCCTCGTCCTCCAGTGAGGATCTGCGCTTTGACTGCGACAGGAGCTCCAAGCTCATCAATCGCCTTCTCAGCTTCTTCCCTGCTTTTGACCAAGCGGTATTCAAGCATCGGGATTTTGTATTTCTTGAAAAGGAACTCTTTTCCTTCGTATTCTAGAATAAGACCCATGATACAGCCCTACCATATAGTAGTGATTGAATGTTTCGGTGCCGTCCTTAAAATTTCCCTTCAAATGCAAAACTTAGAGGAAGTTTTCAGCAATGAGACAACTTTCCGATAGACCGGATCAAGGAATATCGTGGTAATTGTTAGAGCACATTGACAGAGTACCTCATGGAGTATATTATAAAGCACCTTGAGGAGTACCTAGTAGATCACCTCACTGAATACTGAAATTTTGAGAATATGCAATACTGAAAACAAATTATCCTAAATTGTTTGGTAGTCCGAATAATATGGCAACGAATATTGTAAGAAAGAAGCATAATTATTCACTCTGAAAATATCGAGGATAAAACTATCTTTATTTTCAGCGATTTAATTTTCTTTAAACTAATATTTATATAACAAAGGAGGTTATGTCGATATAATTCTGATTGTTCGGACACCCGAACTTTTCCGATTTGTTCGGATTGCCGAATTTTTTTAGCGAGAATTGAGTCAGAAGACCGGTGAAATACATGGAATATTTTTCGATTGAGGTTCTCATAACAGTTGTTAGAGAGAGCATTGAAGCAGCCCTGATTATTGGGATACTCTTGGCCTACCTGAGCAAGACTGGGAACAAGACGAACAAGAAGGACATTTGGATAGGAACAATCAGTGCGATTATCCTAACAATACTCTCTGGAATTGTCCTCTGGACTATTTATGATTTTATTCCAGCAACTTTCCTCCCGTTCTTCGAAGGATCGGTCATGCTTATTGCTGCGGTGATCCTGAGTACGATGATTGTCTGGATGTACAAACATGGTAGGACACTGAAAGCAGAATTAGAGGATCGCTCGGAGAACGCTTTATCGACGGGGAATCGATTGGGACTTATGGCAGTACCCTTCGTCTCTGTCCTGAGGGAGGGTGTAGAAACAGTACTCTTCCTCGCTGCATTCAAGGTAGATGGTAGTTCAGACTTTGCAATCATATCCTCCACCTTTGTGGGAGTTGTACTAGCAGCGACCATCTCTATTCTCATGTTCAAGAGCATGATCAACTTCAACCTGAGGACTTTCTTCAATGTGACCTCAGTCCTTCTAATTGGAATTGCATTCTTCTTACTGCGTACTGGAATCAACGAATTTCAGGAAGCAGGAGCGCTCTTTGGTGAGAGCCTTATGGGAATATTATTACAAGTTGTGGTACTTGTAGGATATGCAATCTTCCTCTGGCAGATGTATAAGAAGGTCAACAGTGACATTCAAAAAATAAGTGCTGCAAGAGCTATTGTAGTGTAGTTGCCAATCCTCCAACACAAAGCACTTAGTTATTAAGTTCATAGTCAATTCATGGATGACATAATTCCTTCGAAGGAGCAAAGAAAGATCGATTCATTGAGGATCGGATCACAGCTTTACACAGAGAAGAATTGGAAGGCCATCATAGAAGGTATCTCAGCACTTGATCTAAAAATGGCAAGTGTCGTGGAGCAGATTCCATACGGGAGCGTATATCCAAGGGAGGGTCTTGATCTGCAGAAGAGGGAAATCGCAGCTATTTCAGTGCTGACGCAATTGAGTCTCAAATCACAACTCAAATCGCACATCATTGCAGCACTGAATGTGGGGGTGACAAAGGATGAGATCTTGGAACTCTTCCTACATCTTGCTATGTTTATAGGATTCCCAATAGTTCTTGATGGTTTAAGAATCGCTCACGAAGTATTTGAACAGAAGGGGATTTGAGTAGAAAGCAATCAGAGATCGAAAAAAGATTTAGTATAAAGGCATATGACGAAGAGGGAGTGTACAACCAAACAATTCAAGTTCAGTTGTTATTTCCGCTTTCTTGTAATTACGGTTCTCATAAGGACGAGGGTTGCAATTAGAAGGAGGAAAGGAAATGGAAGAGGAAATTGTGGGGTATCGCTGGAAGTTAAAGTGGGGGAGGTGGATGTGGCACTTGTTAGGGAGGAGGTGGTACCTGTTAGAGAGGAGCTCGTCTTTGTGTTACTTGTGGTAGAACCTGAGGTGGATTCTCCCAGTACTATTGAAAATTCATCAAGTTCCCATGTTCCTAAATTAATAGTCTTGTACAAGTCTCCATTGCGAAATACAAGGATGGTTAGATCATTGTACCCTATTGAGCTGAGATGGTCATTCAACTGA
>Ga0114931_10004443_pt1 | contig 17491 bp, 8 predicted proteins | sample 2SBtaG_FD_89579 | JGI IMG/M metagenome (GOLD analysis project Ga0114931, IMG submission 89579) | Deep subsurface microbial communities from Kolumbo volcano to uncover new lineages of life (NeLLi) - 2SBTROV14_V59a metaG | ecosystem: Environmental > Aquatic > Marine > Volcanic | place: Kolumbo...
AACAGGTAAATGCGCAGGGTGTGCAAACAGCATTCATACATCAGTGTCCCGGGCATGACCGGGTCATCGATAAAATGGCAGGTCAAGAACCAATCCTCTGGGTGGATGTCCGCTTCGCCGGTGATGTACCCAGGCTGGCCATCCCGGGGAGCTCGAATCTCCAGCACCCGGTGAACCAGGCACAGGCGCCCGGCGGGCAGGGTGCGCGGCTGGTACAGGGGCAGGTTCTTGAATCCATCCCCGAAGCAGGCGGCCAGATCCCCGTCACGCAGGGCCGCCAGTTGCCGCTGGTCATACTGTTCGGATGGCATCAGCGGCGGTGCCAGCCACTCGGCGGGGCTGCTGGAGGCGGCGCCGGGGACCCTGGTCGTGGCCGTGGGCGGACCGACGATGCCCTGGCCGGCGGCCAGTTCCGCCGGGCTGAAAAATCCGGCGCTGCCGTCGCGCATGCTCAGCAGCGGCTTGCCGTCGACACTGGCGTCGAACTGGAACTGGAACAGGTGGGTGGCGCCGAGGGTGAAGAAACGATTGATGCGGATGTCATAGCGAATGCGGCCACCGGCGGCGGGCAGTTGATCATGAAAAGTGATCGTGGCGTCGAGCAGGCGGTAGACGGCTTTCCCCCGGGTGACTCGATCGATGCCCAGCCAGGCACACAGAAACAAGTCCGCCTGCCCCGCTTCCACCGCGATGCAGGTCGGGATGCGGTTGGCATCCAGGTACCAGGCGCCGGGTTTAATATCATGCTCGGTAATAATGCGCCCCGCACCGAGACTGCCGGGTTGCCCTTCAATGGCCAGCACCCGATCCACCAGCATCAGCGGTTCCGCCGGCAGTCGCACCCGGGTCGGATGGTGGTCGATATCGGCAAACTCGGGACCCAGCACTTCAGCGATCCCCGCGACTGCAAAACGCAGGCATTGGGCACGGTCGAAGACCGGGCCGGTCTTGACTGGCAGCGGTTCGATGGCGGCGGGTTGCGACCCCGTCAGCGATTGCCGGGGAGGTTCAAAGGCGACCGATCCCGCTGCCGCCTGGCGCAATTGCAAAATTTCAGTGAGGCTGTGTTCAATACTGCTTTGCAGATGCAGATAGGCCGCATGGGCCTGGTGGCGCGATTCCAGCACCGCCGCCAAGCCCTGGGTCACCGGTACAGGCCACGCCCCTGGCGGGGCAGCCAGGGCACTGACGGCGGGTGGCGGCATGCTGGATCCGGGATCGGTTGCCGCCAGCCCGGGATCCCGGGACACTGGCTGCGGCGGTGTCCAGGAAGACAGTCCCGGGGCGAGGTTCAGAACCTGACGCGGGGCACGGCGCCGATCGGGGGCCGGGCGATGTTGTTGCCAGGCAGCAGTATCCACGGCCACGCCATGGGCGGCGACGGCGGCCAGGGCCAGGAGCAGGCTGGAATATTCCGGGGCCCGGCTGTGGCAGGCACTGACGGCCAGGTGCGGCTGGTCGCCGAGTATCGTGTCGATCATCCTGGTGCAGGCATCCCCGGGCCCGGTTTCCAGGAACACCCGCACCCCGTCCGCGTAGGCTGTTTCAATGAGCCGCCTGAAGTCAAAGGGCTCCAGGGCCATAGCGAGGATCGAGTCGGCGGCGGACTCCCGGGTGACCGGGTAAGGCCGGCCCAGGTGGCAGCTGTAATGTGCGATGCCGGCCACGGCCCGGGTTGTCTGCAGATGCAGTTCCCGGTAGGCAGCCGCCACTGGCCGCGCCACTTCACAGTGCACGGTCGTGACTCCGTGCACCGGATGCAGGATCACTTCCAGGTGCGCGGCGAAGCGGGCGAGGCTGGCACCATCTCCGCCGAGTACACACTCATTGGCGGTATTGATGATCAGCAGGTAAATCCGCTCCCCGGCAAACGCCCCGGACAGGGCTTCGCGTACCCGTTCCAGGGGCGCCTGGATCATGGCCATGCGCCAGTCCACCGGATCCGTTTCGGCAAGGCCCCAGTGCTGGCGGACCGCGGCAAACCCGGGTCCCAAATCACGCTGGAACAATTCAGTGTCACGGATCCGGGCCAGCATGGCATCCCGATCCGGCCAGCAGCCACTGGCGAACAGACTCGCGGTTTCTCCCAGGCTGTAGCCGATCATGGCCCCGGCCCGGACTCCCAGATGCTGAAAGATGTCATGCACGAAAGTGCTGCACCAGATCTGGGAACACAACAGCCGGGTGTGATCGTGGGCGGCAACCGGGGTATCACGCCAGAAGGCGCCTCCGGCAAACTGATCAAGCAGATAGTGGTATTGGGCATCATTGGTGTCGAGGACAGCCGCCATGGGCAGGCTCAGTTGCCGGGTCATGGCCGGGTAATGATTGCCGGAGCCCGGAAACACGTAAGCCAGGCGGGCGGGATCGGTGGCCAGGGGTTCAGGCTCATAAAACAACCGGCCGGCGGTTGCGCGGCGGTCGGCTGCGACACAATCCCGGGCCTGGTCCAGCAATCCCAGGCATTGTTCCTCGCTCTGGGCCACCAGGCTCACCGTGCGCATGCCGGGTTCGCAACGGTTGTGCTGGTGCCAGCGATCAGCAATGGCGGCGAGGGGGTTGTGGGGAGGGTTTTGAATCTGCTGCCGGCACTGCTCAATTGCCTCGATCAGCGCGCCGCTATCACGGCCATGGATACACAGCACGGTGTCGGCCGGCACCAGCGGCGGCCGGGCCAGGTTGGTGACGCCTTCGGCGATGAGCTGCAGGTTGCCGCCGATATCACTGTTCACGCACAGCAGCGCCTGGCGGGGCCCTGCGCTGCGATTGCGCAACCAGTAGTGAGACTGGGCCGGGCGATAGAATCCATCCGTCAGGGCGCGAGGATCCTGGCCTGCGGGGCTGGGCGCCGCGGGCAACACCCGGTAGTACAGACACAGGGCTACGCGTAACAGGCTGACAATCCCACAGGCGGCACCGCTGTCGCCCACAACATTGTTGCTGAAAGAAACCGCCCGTGGATCCCCCGAGCCCGCGTTCAGTTCTGATGTGAGGACCTGCAGAGCGGCGTGGCCACGCTCCGCATCCCCGCTCATTTCAACCAGTCCCGGCTGGAGGGTTTTCAGGCCGGCATCGGCCAGGGCTTCAGCGAGAGCCAGCCGGCAATGTCCGGCTCCCGCTGCCGGCGACTGCCGGCCGGCTGATCGCTGGCTGATGCCACGCAACAGGCAATAGATCCGGTCGCCATCCCGGATCGCATCGCTGTGGCGTTTCAGCACCACAGCCCCGGCGCCTTCGCCGAAGTGTTCCAGGGCATGGAGTTGCTGTTGCGCCCGCAGGGCGCGGGGTTCGGCATTCAAATCGACCCCACCCACCAGCGCCAGGTTGATTTCCTCATTGCGCAGGGCGCGCATGGCAATCTCCAGGGCCTTGAGGGCCGAAGCCTGCTCACAGGAAACCGTAAAACTGCCGGCACCGGCCCCCAGCCAGCGGGCAATGCGACTGGCAACAATACCCCCCAGAGCGCCCATGGTCCGATCCGCATTGAGATAGGGTATGGCGGTTTCACGCAGGTCTTCAAGCAGCTCCGGGCCCTGCTGCCAGTTGTGCAGTTGCCGGTGCGCCTGCCAGCGCCAGTGAAAGTTACAGGTATTGAGATCCAGTTCGATGCCGATATAGATACCGCTGGACAGGTGTGCGCCATGATTCGTTGTGATGCCCGCGTCATCCAGGGCATCCGCGGCACTTTGCAGCATCAGCGCCTGTTGCGGCAGCAACTGTTCCAGCTCCCGGGGCGGGATCCGGAAGCGCAGGCTGTCGACGCTGATTCCGTCGAGGGGGTAGCCCTGGGGGAGTTCATCACCGGCCAGGCCCAGACGCCGGCCCGGGCCCGGCATACAGTCCACCCGTGGATCCCCCAGCAGCCGGGCGCTCAGCGCGGCCGGATCCTTCCAGGACCCGAACTGGCCGGCCAGGCCCACCACCGCGACAGGCTCCGGGGTGGCGGGCGGCGCCGCGCTGGGCTGCAGTGTGCGGGTCGCGCGGCAAGCGCCAGCTTGCGGATCCCATTCCTGCACCAGGACATGCGCATTGATGCCGCCAAAACCGAAAGCGCTGACAGCGGCGCGCCGTGGTATCCCATGGCCACGCCGCTGCCAGGTCTGTGCCTGGCTGAGGATCCGGAACGGGCAGTGGGGATCCCGCAGATCCTCCAGCACCCGATCGACATTGGCGGTGGGGGGCAGCCGCCCGGCCCTGAGGGCCAGTAATACCTTGATGAGACCGGCGATCCCCGCCGCCGTCAGCAGGTGCCCGATATTGCTCTTGACCGAGCCAATCACACAGCCCCCGGCTTCCCCGGAATGCTCATCGGACCACAGCTGCTGGAGGCTGGACAGTTCGATCCGGTCCCCGGCCGGAGTTCCGGTGCCGTGGCATTCAATGAGATCCACGTCCCCCGGCTGCCAGCCCGCCTGGGCGTAGGCCTGGCGCATGGCCCGTAACTGGCCCGCGCTGTCCGGATGCATCAGATTGCCGCCGATATCGTTGGAAAGGCCGATTCCGGGCAGAGTTGCATAGATGTGATCGCCACACTCCAGGGCATCTTCCAGGCGCTTGAGCACGACCATACCCGCCCCTTCGCCCACCAGCAGGCCATCGGCATCGCGGCTGAATGGGCGGCAGTGACCAGTGGCTGACAAGGCGTGGAGATGTGTAAACCCCATCTGGGTATACAGGCTGTCCGGCCGCGATAGCCCGCCCGCCAACATGGCATCCCGGCGGCCCTAACGCAATTCATCGGCGGCCAGCTTGATCGCATACAAAGACGACGCGCAGGCCGCATCCAGGCAGGTGGCACCACCACCCAGATCCAGGGATGCCGCGAGCAGGCCGGCGGGCAGCCCCGCCACATGACGGTTCAGAGGATTGAAGTCGGGTTCAGGCGCCGGGGTCTGGCCCCAGGCTGCCTCGGTGGCCCGGGCCAGGAGGGCATCGGACCAGTTCGATACCGCTTCCGAGGGCAATACGATATTGCCGAGAAATACCCCACAGCGGCCCCGGTCCAGGGATCCGGTGACGGCATCGAGCCAGGCCTGGTGACCGGCGTGCAGCAGGAGCTGAAACAGTGGATCGAGTCCCGCCGTGTCGAATCCGGGCAGATCCAGGGCGTTACAGGAGGGCAGGGGATCCACGAAACCGGCGCGGGCGGACACAATCCGGTCCGGGGCCAGTCGATCCTGGCAAAAAGACTCAGCCGCATCCGGCCAGCGACCCGCCGGGGGCGGGCCGGCGGCACAGCCGCCACGGCAGATCAGATCCCAGAAACGGTCCGCGTCCGTTGCCCCGGGAAACAGACATCCCAGTCCGACGATGGCAATGTCCGGACGGACAGTCACGCGGCTCTGCCTCAAATCTGGCCGGCGAGTGTGTTGTTGGCAAAACCGGCGCTCAGGGAGTCATCGATCACGCATTCGTACTGCTCGATTCGCGCAATCAGATTTCCCTGGCCGTCACGGTAGTCGATGCCGGCACTGGCCTGGTGTGACTGATGATGTTCAAGATGGACATCGATGCAGACCGTATCCGGAGGAAATGGTGCATACAGCTCAAGGCGGCCAATGGCGGTTGGCAGCGAACAATGACTGTATATATGCTCAGACCACAGAATCATCATCTGGAAGCTGGCGTCCAGCACCAGGGGATCGGCCTGCCACTGGGATCGCAAAGGGTTTTTGAGCCAGCTGGCCGGCGCCGGCGCGGATTTTGCCACACCGCTGATGCCGCGAGCGTCACAACCGGTGATCTGACTGATGCCCTGCAGTGGCGTGCCATGAAACATTGGCTGTCGGCATAGGGCTGCAGAGTGTAAGGAGCGTGCGTCAGTGCCGGGCGCTGATTTGGGACACCGGGAAAGTTTTCACCCAGATGGATCCGGGCGCGGGCGTGCAGCCGCCGCTCACCGTGCAACTCCACCGTGACCATTTCCCGGATTCCCAGATCGGAGTCGAGGCGCTGGAGGGTGCCGGCCAGTACCCTCAGCTCGAGGTTCTGTGTGGCCTCCAGGGTAATACCCTTGCAGACCCTGAAATCCTCCAGTCCGATGAAATGCAACCCCGGTGCGCAGTGCAGCGCACCCTGGGCCAGCCATTCAATCATCAGGGCCACCGGCACCACCGCCCGGGAATCGATGACATGGGCGGCCAGGATGGGCATCGCCTCCAGGCTGGCCTGCTGGGTGAAACACAATTGCAAAGCGCTTTCGTGGGCGGGGCTTTGTGCGGTTGTCTGAGTGCTGGTCGCCAGCCTTGTGGCGCAGGCCGTGGCTGGCTCCGGGGCAGGGCCCAGCACGATCAGTTCAACCGCCGGCGAGGGTGCGCTGGCCAGTTCCCCGAGCAGGTAGTCGGCCCCGGTTGCCAGGGGGATCAGGCCGACTCCTTCTGAGTGAAACACCTTCCGGAGCCGGGCATCGACCATACCGCCATCCCAGGGACCCCAGTTGATGCTCAGCACTTTGCTGCCGGTATGCCGGCGGGCAGCCTGCTGGGCGAGCTTGTTCAGGCATTCATTGGCCGCGGCGTAATCCGCCTGGCCCCGGCGCCCGAGTCTCGCGGTGGTCGACGAGCAGGCTACGATGAAGGCCGGATCCTGATTCTCCATACAGTCCAGCAGGTTCATGAAGCCAGTACATTTAGCGCCCAGCACTGCTGCAAACTGGGTGTCGGTTTTGTCCGTGATGAAACTGTCGGCGAGGATGCCCGCGCCATGCACCAGGCCACGCACTGGCCCGAATGCGTGGCGGACCGCTTCGATGCTGTGGCGCAGATCGGCCAGGTTGCGGATGTCGACACTGCGGTAAATGGCCCTGGCGCCGGCTGCCTGGATCGCCTCCAGGGTTTCCAGGATTTCCCGGCTGGCCATGATTTGTCGGTACTGGCTTTCGATCGCTCTGGGAGTCAGCGCACTGCCCTGGTGGCGGTGAATGGCCTGCTTGATGGCACTCTCGCCATGCAGGCCCCTGAGCCAGTCGGCTTCGGCCTCGGGTGCGGGGCTGCGACCCAGCAATAACAGGTTCGGCTGATAGCGTCGTGCCAGCGCGCTGGCGATGGCGGCGCTGATGCCACGGGCACCACCGCTGACGATGACCAGATCCTGTGGCTGGAGCAAGGGCGTTTGGCCGGAACTGGCAGTGGGCAGGCCTTCCGGGACCAGTTCCAGTCCCACGGCGCCCTGCGGGTTTAGGCCGACTTCCAGCGGCCCTTGCAGAAGCATTTCAGTGACGATGGCTTCGGCCAGCTCCTGGCGATGCTCCCAACAGTTCGGCAGGTCGATGCTTTTACAGTGCAGTTGCGGCCATTCCCGGGCGGCGGTCTTGAGCATGCCACCGAGACCGGCACTCAACGGTTGATCAAGGTCTTCCGGGCCCAGGCCGAACTGACCGTTCAGGCGGCTGAGCGTGGCGAGCAGGACTGGGCCCCGGGCGGCGGCCTGTTGCAGTTGCGGGCCATACTCGCGCAGCACTGCAAAGCTGTCGGCGAGGGTCTGGGTCGTGGTCTGTGCCGGGCTCACAATCAACAAATCAGTGATCGTATGGTCCGGCGATTGGCAATCCGGCGGGATCCATTTGGAGAAGATCCCCCGTTGTTCAAAGGCCTGGCGCAAGGCCCCGGTCAAATCAGCATCATCCGCCCGGATCCCGACCACCGCATCAGCGGGCATTGGTATGCTGGCGCGTTCCTGCTCCCTGAGGTCAGCGCACTGTAAGGTCAGACGATGCAGTCCGCTGGCGAGATTCCCGGGTCCAGCTGGCAGGTCCGGATTGGCAGCCACTGCCTGGTCCGCGCAGTTATCCAGAGCGCAGCAGGGCGTGCCCGCTGGTGGCGACCTGTCGGTCGTCGCCGGACTGGCCGTTTCGCTGCCCAGATAGGCAACGATGGCAGCGATATTTTGCAGACCGGCCATGGCTTCGGGCGGTACCACCGGGGCTTCGGGAAAGCGGTCCTGCAGGGCGGAAAAAATTTCGACCCGTTTGATGGAATCGATCCCGAGATCGGCCTCCAGTTGCATGTCGTCGGTCAGCATTTGAGCGGGATACCCGGTTTTATCAGCGATGATCTGCTGGACCAGGGCCGCGGCGTCGGGCTGGGTATTCAACACCGGGCCGGTCGGATCTTCAGTCGTGGCCGTGCTGCCCGTGGATCCCAGTAGTGCGGCAATATCCGCAAGGGTCCGCAGGCTGGCGAGGGAATCGGCTTGCGGGCGGGGCATCTGCGGATATTGATCCTGGAGGGCGGAGAGAATTTCGACCCGCTTGATGGAATCGATCCCGAGATCCTCATCCAGGTACATCTCCAGATTCAGAGCCTGATGCGGATAACCGGTCTTGTCGGCGATCACTGAAATGATGGACTCGACGAAGCCGGCTGCAGCTTCGGGGCGGGTTATCGGACCCGTCTGTGCCGGAGCTTGTAGTGGGGGCAAGCCCGAATCGCCATGGCCCGGGGTGTTGCTGCTGGTGGTTCCGGCAATCAGCGCCTCGATCTGTGCCAGGGTGCCCAGACCGGCGGCCTCATCGGCGGACAGGCCTGCCACAACTGCATACTGTTCCGACAGGGCGGAAAATATTTCGACCCGCTTGATGGAATCAATACCCAGATCCGCATCCAGGGACATATCCGGAGTCAGGACTTCCCGTGGATAACCGGTTTTCTCGGCGACGATCGCGAGCACCGAAGCCAGTACCGATCCGGCAAGGGATTCGCCTGGAGCCGCTACCGGTGGGAGATTCACGGGTAACGGATCGGCGGCGGGGGGCTGTGGGGGTGGCGCGGCCGCTACCACAGGCTCGGCTATTGGTTGTGAATCGGGTGGGTGCCGCCGGGGGGGCGGGGTGGCCATGCCGGCGGCCTGCAGTTGCTGGCGTATGAGTAATTCCATGGAGTGTTGCGCCGACTGCTGACTTTCCAGATAACGCCGGTGTAGTTCCGAGGTGTCCTGTTGCATTTTTTGCAATGCCACCAGTGTGGATTGGATCAAATCCAGATTCGGCGGGGTCGGGGGAGGGCTGGCCATGACGGGTGCCGGTGCTGGAATGGCTGGCACCGTTGGCGTCTGGGGCTGTGCGGTGGTCAATGGATGCTGCATGGGCGGCGCCGGCCTGGCTTCGAAGTGATTGGCACCGGATATCGGCACACTGAAAGCGTCGGGTTGGGCCAATGCCGGTGGCGCCGGATCCCAGCGCCGCAGGTCAAGGGCATGACCGGCCGCGGCCAGTTGCGCCAGAGCGCTGCCCAGATCCTCGAGCTCCGGGCCCTTGCCACAACCGGCATCCAGGGCGATTACCTGGTGGGGCTGATCCGCGAGGATGGCGGCGATCAGGGATTGCAGAACCCGGCCCGGTCCGGCTTCGACGAAGGTCCGCACACCATCGGCATACATGCATTGAATCATTTCAACAAATCGTACCGGTGCGGTGATCTGCTCCGCCAGCAGGGCGCGGACTGCGGCGCGGTCCCCGCCATAACGGCCCGCCGAAACATTGGAGTAGACCGGCTGTGCAGGTGCTTTAAAACGGGTGACATCAAGACTCTCGGTGAAGGATTCCCGGGCCGCGGCCATCAGCGGGCTGTGAAAGGCGCCGGCCACATTCAGGGGGACCGGAAGCAGATCCCGGGCATTGAGCGCAATGCGGGCCTTCTCGAGTTCAGCACTGGTGCCCGACAGCACTACCTGGGTGGGAGCATTGTGATTGGCGATCACAAGATCCAGAGACTGCGCTTCAATCAGGGCCTGCACGGTGCCGCAGTCGGCGCTGACCGCCAGCATGCCGCTGCGTGTCTGCGCACAAGCCCGATCCATGCATTCACCCCGCTGGCGGGCGAGTCGCAGCAAGGCGCGGTCGCTGATGGCGCCGGCGGCACACAGGGCGATGAATTCACCAAAACTGTGGCCAGCGTAGGATTCGGCCCGCACTCCAAAAATTGAAAGAATATCCAGTAGTCCCAGGCTGGCTGCGGCCAGTGCCGGCTGGGCGGTGCAGGTGGCGCGCAGGGCTTCGCTTTGCAACCGGGATTGTGGCGCGTCGAACACCGGCAGCGGGTAGACCCGTTCACTAATCCGGACCTCAGCGGCTGGGTACGCCATGGCTTCGTCGAGTTGCTGCCAACGCTTCAGCATGGGCGGAAACAGGCAACTGAGATCTTTGAGCATGTCGGTCCGCTGGGAACCCTGGCCGGGAAATACCAGCGCCAGTTGCCCGCTGAGTTGGCCTTCGCCATAAAAGCCCCGGTACGCCGCTGCCACGGCATCCGGGTGGCGGCTCAAGGCCTTCAGTTCAGTGTGCAGCGATCCGTCCCGGTGCCGGGCACGGTCCACTACCAGAACCAGGCGGCAATGGTCCGTTGCGGAAAATCGATCCCGGGTCTGCTTGGCCGCAACCCGCAATGCCGGCCAGGACCCTGAACCGTGAACATCAATGGCCTGCTGAAAAGAGCGCAGCTGTTCGCTCAACGCCTCTTGATTGCCGCCACTGAAAGCCAGCAGTTGCTGGTCGCCGCTCCAGTCCGGCGCGGCTTTTTCCCTTTGCGCTTCTTCCAGCACGCAATGGAAGTTGCTGCCACCAAAACCAAAGGCGCTGACCGCAGCCCGGCGCGGGTGTGCCGATTGTGCGATCCAGGGCCGCACGGTGGTGTTGAGATACACCGGGGAGTGGCCGGCGATCAGAGATTCGAGAGGCCGGCTCACCTTGATGCTCGGCGGCAATACTTTGTGCTCCAGAGCCAGTACGGCTTTGATGATTCCGGCGACCCCGGCCGCGGCTTTGGTGTGTCCAATCATGGACTTGACCGAGCCCAGGGCGCACCAGCTGTGGGACTTGCCCTGGGTCTCGACAGCTGCGCTGAATACCGCATTCAGGGCATCGGCTTCGACCTGATCGCCGACCCGGGTGCCGGTACCGTGGGCTTCCACCAGTTCGATGCTGCGTGGGCTGACTCCGGCCTCCTGGTAGGCGGCCCGCAGGGCCCGTGACTGGCCACTGGAACTGGGGGCATAGATGGCATTGCCGGCGCCGTCACTGGAGGCGCCAATGCCCTTGATTACGGCGCGGATGTGATCACCGTCGCGACGCGCATCGCTGAGGCGTTTCAGCACCACCACGCCGACGCCCTCACCCAGCATGGTGCCGTCAGCATCCGCGCTGAAGGGACGGGCATCGCCGCTGGCCGACAATGCGGGGGTCTTGCTGAAACACATGTACATAAAGATGTCGTTGAAGGTGTCTACGCCGCCGCTGATGGCCATGTCGCAGCGCCCGAGGGACAGCTCCATGACCGCCATGTGGATTGCGCCGATGGAACTGGCGCAGGCGGCATCCACAACACAGTTGGCGCCACCCAGATCCAGGCGGTTGGCAATGCGCCCCGCGGTCACGTTGCCGAGCAGGCCGGGAAAGGACTGTTCCTGCCAGGGCACATATCCCGCCGCGATGCGCGCGATGATCTCTTCGCTGGTGGCAGCCGGGATACCGGCTTCGTGCAGGGCTTTGCGCCAGTGTGGGTGGCCCAGGCGCGCGCCCAGAGGGATTACCAGTTCCAGGGTGCCGGTCACTCCGAGCATGACGCTGGTACGGGAGCGATCAAATGCGCGCCCGCCTGCGCTTTTCTCACGCACTGCGTAACCGGCATCGGTCAGGGCCTGTTCGGCCGCCACCAGGCTCAGCAGCTGGGTGGTGTCGGTGGCCTCAAGAGTATTTGGGGCAATACCGTAGTGGAGTGGATTGAAAGCCACCGGTTCCAGAAAGCCACCCTTGCGGGCATAAGTTTTGTCGGCGGCGTCGGGATCCGGATCATAATAATCTTCCGGCTTCCAATGACTGTCCGGGATGGCACTGAGTGCATCGCGGCCGGCTTTGATGTTGCGCCAGTAGCTGGCCTGATCCGGTGCCTTGGGAAACAGACAGCCAATACCGACAATCGCAATCGGCTCGCCAATTGCGAGCTGTGGTGTTGGAAGTTGCTCGCTCATGATGCCCGGCAAAGTTTGCTGATGTCGTCCAGGGGCTTGGGTGTCAGGCAGTGCGCGGAGGGCAGTAGTTGAATGCCGATCTGGCGCAGATACTGAAATCGCTGCAGGAGCGCGGCATGGTAGAGAATGTTCATGGCGATTTCCGGGGCATGGCGGTTTTCACGCACGGCCATGAAACTGCCCGCGGTCCAGGCATTGAAGGCGCCCATGGCCGGCCCGCACCAGACCTGATAATCCATGCGTCGCTCCGCCGAACCGTTGTTGGCCCAGCGCGAAGCAAGCGCCAGGTACCAGCGGAACACCAGTGCCATCATGTGTTTGGGATCCGCCTCGGCGCGCTGCACCTGGCGCGGTTCGCGTTCCAGAAAGAACTTGCGGGTTTTGTCCCATACCTGCTGAAAGCTGGCGCGAAAATAGTCCGTTTCAATGCGCTGGCGGTCAGCGGCCGGGATGGCGGCGAAGGAGGCATAGGCTTTGTAGAGCTCGTACAGGCGGCTGGCGCGCATGGCAAACAGGGTACCGCGTTTGAGTACCTGCAGTTTGACGCCCATCTCAAACATGTCCGCGGCCGGTGCCATGGCGATATCCGCCTGCTGGGCCTCGGCCAGTATCTGTTTGACTTCGTCACTGGTGGCCGCTTCGGTGCTGGCCTGGTTGACGCTGCCGGTGACCACAAAGGCCGCGCCCATGGTGAATGCGGCGGCCGCGGCCTGGGGCGTGCCGATGCCACCGGCGGCGCCGATCCGCAGCTGCACGGCGCCCGGGTATTGCTGTTGAAACTGATCCCGCAGCGCCAGCATTTGTGGCAACAACGTCAGGGCCGGGCGATTGTCCGTATGGCCGGCCGAATCGGCTTCCGCGATCAAATCTTCGGCCATGGGGATTTCCCGGGCCAAAATGGCCGTCTGTTCACTGATCTGGCCAGCTTCGACGAGCGGGCGGAGAATTTTTTCCGGTGCCGGGCTGAGCCAGCGTCGTGCCACCTCGACCCGGGAGGCTTTGGCGATAATTCGATTGGGCGCGAGCACCTGCCCGCTGGGACTGCGGTGAATACCCTGCAGTCGGTAACGGACCACGGCCGGGGTCAGGTCGAGATAGGCGGAGGCTTCCACCAACTGAATCTGCTGCGCAAGATAGAGGTCCACGATCGCAGCCTCATAAGCCGGTTCCGAGGGACTGTGAATGAGGTTCATGGCGAAAGCCGGCCGATCGGGTTCGCTCTGGAGGCGCACAATTGCCTGTTCGATATCCTTCAGCGACTGTCCGGCGGCGCCATAGGATCCCAGCATCCCGGCCTTGCCCATGGCGATGACCAGTCCGGTATCGGCGATGCCGTGGGCCATGGCGCCGGCCATGTAGGGATAACGCAGCTGATGGGCATCGAGGAAGGAGCGATCCCCCAGTTGATCCAGTCCCACACCGGGCAGGAACCCGCCCCATTCAAAATGTTCGCCATCACCGCTGCGGGGTCGCTGTGCATCTTCGCAGAAGCTGAAAGACCCGCCTTTCAGCCAGATCCACAAGGGCCGTGCCAGGGTCATGAGTGCTCGATACTGGGCATCACGATCCGTAATCAAGGGGGCCGTCGTGGCCTGGAGGGACTCTACTGTTGAGGGCAAGGAAACCTCGGCATCGCTGTCTTCAAGATCTGCATTCTCTGTGAAAGCCTGTATCCAGACCCGCCGGCTCAGTGTCTGGCCCGTGCGGGTGCAGGCCACGACTTACGGTCCCGGCGTATGCCCATCCCGGTGGGGACCCGCATCAACCGATTATTATAGTGATATCACGGATCGATCTGAATGCCTGAATTGTAATTAGTGTCCGCCCGGAAACAGCCAGGATGGCTGTTTCTGGACGGGAACTAATTAATAACTGCATTGTTTTTATTGTCCGACTCCGGAAAAAGCACAGGAGAAACCCGGGAATCCAAGCCGGATGGTGCTTTTGCGTCAGCGCAGCCTGCCATGAAGCCAGTCCGATGCTGAGGTTATGCTTTAAAGTATGCTATAAATATCAGCGATAACAAAGAGATACAGTGTTTATTTAAAATGCTGTATGACTAAGTTCAGATCACTTGGGGCGCATGGAATCGACAATAAATCCAGCGAGCAGTTTTTTATCCTGACGGCTGATGCGCTTGAAGTGCACGCCAAAGGCAATTTCGTCCTGGCTGCGGGGAGTGATGTAGGTGAGCACACCTTCGGCGACAAACGTTTTCGGAGTACCCCGCTGCATCAGTTCAAAGCGCACCATCACCCCGGGTCCCTGACCAGGAGCGATGTGGGTGCCGCGCGGGTGCAGGATCCTGGCCGTTTTCGGAGTGCAGCGAATCTGGAGGCCCTCCGCGGACAGGGTGCGAATGGTGCCGCCCAGCACTTTACCGGCACTGGAGATGATCACTTCCGTGCGGTAATCGATACGCGGAAAACTGCGGCGCTCTTCGTGGTAACCCAACATGGGCAGTTTTTTTAAATCCGTGACGTCGCTGTCCTGCTGGTCGTTGTGCTTCATGGCTACCTGGATCCGTGGGCTGAATCTGTGGACTGGCGCTATTGCCTGTGTCCATGGCGCATGCGAGGGTTCTTCCTCGACTCGTTAACGGCTGACAGGACACGGACTTTAGCCGTACGGGCTGCATCAGAATCACAACCGGGGGACAGCCAGGCATGCGCAATATACAGATCAACGGGGCCCGGCTGTGGGGCAGTCTGATGGAAATGGCCCGCATTGGCGCCACCGCAAAGGGTGGCGTCAAGCGGCTCACGCTCACGGATCTGGATCGCCGGTCCCGGGATTTGTTCATACGCTGGGCCAAAGAGTCCGGCTGCAGTGTCAGTGTGGATGGCATCGGCAATATCTTTGCCCGCCGCGAAGGGCGTGATCCAGGGCGTGCGCCGGTGATGTCCGGCAGCCATCTGGACAGCCAGCCCAGTGGTGGCAAATTCGATGGCGCTTACGGAGTGCTGGCGGCCCTGGAAATCATCCGTACCCTGAACGATGCCGCCGTGGAAACCCAGGCGCCGGTCGAAATCTGTGTCTGGACCAATGAGGAGGGCGCGCGATTTGCTCCGGCGATGATGGGTTCCGGAGCTTTCAGTGGCGCCCTGGATGTGGAGACCTTGCGCGCCGCCACCGATCCCGACGGCCTCACGCTGGGGGCGGAACTCGAACGCATCGGTTACCGCGGCGAAGCCCCGGTGGGCGGGCGTCCCATCGGGGCCTATTTTGAGGCACACATTGAACAGGGCCCGATTCTTGAAGCCGAACACAAAACCATCGGAGTGGTGACCGGCGGCCAGGGGATCCGCTGGTACGACGTCCGCTTGAGTGGCCAGGATGCTCATGCCGGACCGACACCCATGGACCGGCGCCGGGACGCCTTGCTGGCGGCCGCGCGCCTGACGGTGGCCATCAATGCCATTGGCCTTGAGCACCATCCCGATGGGCGCTGCACGGTGGGTACGGCCCGGGTATTGCCCAATTCACGCAATGTAATCCCGGGGCATGTGGAAATGAGTGTGGACCTGCGTCACCCACTGGCCAGGCCTTTGGCGGCGATGGCGAGATCCCTGGAAACAGCCTGCCGGGACATTCAGGTGGACAGCGGCGTGGCCATCGAACTCGAGGAAATCTGGGCCTACCCGCCCCAGGCTTTCGACCCGGGTTGCATCGACGCGGTCCGCCAGGCGGCCCAGGCCTGTGGCTACAGCCACCAGGATATTGTTTCCGGCGCCGGCCACGATGCGGTGTATGTGTCGGCCATCGCTCCGACCGGAATGGTCTTTATTCCCTGTGAAGGTGGGATCAGCCATAACGAAATCGAAAATATTACAGCCGATGATGCCGAGGCTGGCTGTAACGTGCTGCTGCATGCACTTCTGGACCGAGCTGAATAGCCGCCAACTATGGTCCCCGCACTGCGCATTGCCGTCAGCGGAATTCCCCGGGGTCACCAGAGCCCGGGTGCCGATGGCAACTGGCTGACACCGCAGCAGCTGCGCCGGATCCAGGCGATCGATGCGGCTGTCGAACTGCACGAGATCCCTGCCCGTGAGGTTCACAATCCGGGTGACTATGAAATTCTGCTCGCCACGGACCATCCTTTCTGGGATCTGGACAATCTGCTGTTGATCCCCCACGACACCATTCCTCGCCCCACATCGCTGATCGGATGGTCAGTCTGTGCTGTGACAATCTCCGGCGTTACCTAGCCGGGCGGCCCCTGCGCCACGTCTGTGATCCCGCCCGGGGTTATTGAGTGGCGCGGCCACGCTTCAGCCAGCGATCCAGAAACTCGCCGGTTTGCTGGTCGATGGCTGAATCGTGGGCCCGCCAGCCCCGGCGGATCTGATCCGGGTTTTGTGCCCCCGGCCATTCGCAACAGTGGGGTACTTGCTGGATCCAGCGTTCAAAAATCTCACGGGTCACTTCCGGGTGAAACTGCAGGCCATAGGCCGCGCCGTCAATCCGGAAGGCCTGTACGGCATAGGTCTCGCCGCTGGCCAGGATGTCCACCTCCCGGGGCAGGCTGCTGATGCCTTCCCGGTGCCAGTGGAAGGCATGGAAGTCCGTACCGAACAGCTCGCACCCCATGGTGGTCACCGCCACCGGGTAATAGCCGACTTCGGTCAGACCCCGGGGGTGTGGCGCGACCCGGCCGCCCACTACCCGGGCCAGCATCTGCGCGCCCAGGCAGATCCCCAGAAAAGGCCGCCGGGCCGCGAGGATTCGCTCGATCCAGCGGTATTCATCCCGCAGATACGCCTCCTGGTCATCATCGTTGGCGCTCATGGCGCCACCCAGCAGTACGGCTCCGGCCAGGGCCTCGGGATCCCCGGGCAAGGCCTCACCTTCGCGGGGACACACCCAATCGATGTGATAACCCCGCGCCTCGAGCAGACCCGCGATCCGGTTATCCCGGGACTCCGGATGATGGATGATCAGAGTGATGTGCTGTTGCATGGTCCGGTGGCAGGGATCAGATATTCCCGCAGGTAGCCGCTGATACGTTGTTCCAGCCAGTAAGCATAGCCGAAGGCGCCGCGGGCGGCGATGAAGCCGACATGACCACCGTGGCGGGTGATCTCCAGCATGGTGCCCGGCGCCAGTTCATCCTCAGCGGGCAGCAGCGCTGCGGTCATGAAGGGATCGTCCCGGGAGCTGAGGATCAGGACCGGTTTGCAGATGGATCTCAGATAGGGGCGGGAGCTGGAGCGCCGGTAATAATCACCAGCCCCGGTAAATCCATGCAGGGGTGCGGTCGCCGCGTCATCGAACTCAAAAAAAGTTTTGGCCCGCAACACCCGGCCCCAATCCAAAGGCGCACTGCGGTGGCGATATTTCTGTACCATCTTGCGCTTCAGGGTGTGCACCAGGGCAGCCTGATAGACTCTGGAAAAGCCACGTTCAAGACGTCGGGCGCAAAGGTCCAGGCAAAGCGGCGGACACACGGCGACGGCAGCCTGCACGGGCGCCCGTTGTTGCTGCTCACCCAGCCACTTGAGCAGCACATTGGCGCCCAGTGAATAAC
>Ga0114931_10004444_pt1 | contig 17490 bp, 20 predicted proteins | sample 2SBtaG_FD_89579 | JGI IMG/M metagenome (GOLD analysis project Ga0114931, IMG submission 89579) | Deep subsurface microbial communities from Kolumbo volcano to uncover new lineages of life (NeLLi) - 2SBTROV14_V59a metaG | ecosystem: Environmental > Aquatic > Marine > Volcanic | place: Kolumbo...
CGACGAGCCCCACCCGCTGGCCCTCCTCCACCACGAGATCGGCGCCGGTCAGGACCCGCCGGTCTCCGTAGGACTTCTCCACACCTCGCGCGATGAGCAGGGCCATGGGCGCCCCCCTAACCCCGGGCGCAGGCGCGTCGAGGAGCTGTCCCGCGTGCGATCTCGCGCGATCCCGTTGCGTGTCGAGTCGTCGCGCGCCCCGCCTCACCCCAGACCGGGAGGTACCCATCTTCAGTCGAGAGGATTCCGCAAGAGTCCACTTCGACCGGCCCTATTCCGCCTCGATGCTCGCCCGGCTCACCGCTCCCGCGGCGCCCGAGGCCCCCGCGCCGCCCCCGGTGGCGCCCAAAAAGCACGCCCGGCCAGAGCCCCCGCCGGCCGTGAAGACCAAGAGCGCCGCGGTGAAGCACGGCAAGAAGCTCGCCGAGAAGCGCTCCGGGCTGCTGGTCGTGCACAAGGCCATCGGCGACCGTCAGAAGGAGTACGCCTTCACCGAATGAGGTGGATACGCTCCGGGCGATGACCCGCCTGCTGTGCCTTCTGCCGTTGCTCGGCGCGTGTACCCGCGTCGAGCCACTGGACCTGCCCGACGACCCGTCCATCACGGGCGTCCCGGTCGGGGTGCACACCGAGGCGATCGACGGCCTGACCGTCGAGGTGTGGTACCCCGCCTCGAACCACGTGCAGTACGAGCCCGGCGAGGCGATCGACTTTCGACAGTTCGTCCCCGCCGACGTCGCCGATGCCCTCGGCAGCTACGAGCTGCCCCCGATCCCGACGATCGCGGTGCGAGACGCCCCGGCCCGCCACACGGGAGCGCCCCTGCCCGTGGTGCTGTTCTCCCACGGCTTCGGGGCGACGCGCCTGCAGTCGCCGAACTTCACCACCCACCTCGCCTCGCGCGGGTACGTGGTGGTCGCCGCCGACCACGCCGGGCGGTCCATGCCCGACCTCCTGCCCTGCCTGTTCTCGCCGCCCCTGGACGGGTGCAACCTCGACTTCGGCGGCGCCGACCCGGCGGTGGACGACGTCGAGACCCTGTTCGACGTGCTCGACCAGTGGAACACCCGCCCCGGCGGGCGGTTCGAGGGGATGCTGAACCTCGACGAGGTGGGTCTCGCGGGCCACTCCGCTGGCGGGGGCACCGTCGCGACCGTCGCGAACACCGACCCGCGCGTGAAGGCGGTCCTCCCGATGGCGGCCCCCTCCACGGTCACCGCCGACGTGCCCGCCCTGCGTCTGGACGGGAGCTGCGACGGGATCGTGCCGCTCGACTCCGTCGAGCAGGGCCAGGCGCAGAGCACGGGTGACCTGCTGGTGGTGCAGGGCGCGGGGCACCTCGCCTTCAGCGACCTGTGCACCCTGGACCTCGGCGGCTTCGCGGTCACCTACCTCGACGGCCGCGACGACGTGAACCAGCTGCTCCTCGCCCAGCTCGTGGCCCTGGGGACCGACGGGTGCCCGGGCGCGGTCCCCCCGCAACCGCGGCCGGAGTGCCAGGACATGTTCCTGCCGTTGCAGATCTCGACGCCGATCATCCGGCACTACGCCACGGTCTTCTTCGACGATGCCCTGAAGGGCGAGGGCATGGGGGTCACGCCGGGCGTGTACCCGCACGGGGTGCTCGCCCCGTCCCGATGAGCGCAGGTCGGGACGTGATACGCTTCCGCGGAGAACGGACACGGTGCAACCCAGGACGCCATACGTCATCGCCGGGACGGTGATCCTCGGCCTCCTCGCGCTCGCGATCGCGTTGCGCCCCGCGACGCACGCGGACAGGACCGCCTCCGCCCTCGCCCAGGGTGCGGTCGCCGCCGCCGTCAGCGTGACGCCGGCACCGTCGGGCACGGCCGCCGCCCCCGCCCCCGCCGCCCCGGACGCACCCGCGTCGGGCTGGGACTCCGGGTGGATCGCGCACCTCTCGAGTGGCGACTGCAAGGGCATCGCGTCCCACGACCGCACCTGGTGCGACAGCGCCGACTGCAAGGGCATCGCCTCGGGCGACCGCACCTGGTGTGACAGCGCCGACTGCAAGGGCGTCGCCAGCAAGGACCGCACCTGGTGCGACTCCAGCCTGTGCAAGGCCTGGGCGTCGGGCGACCGCACCTGGTGCGACACCAACGACTGCAAGGGCGTCGCCAGCAAGGACCGCACCTGGTGCGACAGCCCCCAGTGCAAGGCGATCGCCTCGGGCGACCGCACCTGGTGCCCCTAGCCGCTAGCTACGAGCGTCGAGACCCCTTCCGCTTGTTCTGCCAGGGCTTGCGCGGGCCGCGCGCCGAACGGCCGGTGCGCGGGCGGGCGAGGTCGACCGCGACGTCCACGCCGCGCACGTTGATCGTGCGGAAGCCCTCCAGGACCTGCTCGGCGAGGGCGCGCGGCAGGCCCACGAAGCTCTTGCGATCGAGGATGGTGATCCGCCCGATGAGCCGTCCCGGGATGTCGGTGTCCCCCGCGATCGCGCCGACGAGATCGGCCGGACGAACACCGTTCGTGCGACCCACCGGGAAGAAGAGCTCCACCTCGTTCAGGTCCTCGGTCGGTCCCCCCTGACCCTGCACCGGGCGCGCCCAGGAGGGGGGCTCTGCCGTGGGGTCGCTCCCCATCGGCACGCCGTTCGCCTCGGCGAGCGCGACGAGCGCCGCGAGCGCGATCTCGAACGGGTCGTTGCCGTCGGTGAGCAGTGCGTCCATCAGGGGTCGCGCGGGCCCGAGGTCGGCGTCGAAGGCGCTCGCGACCTGGCTGTGCAGCTCTTGCACCTGCCGCCGCAGCAGGTCGGCGTCGGAGGGGACCTCCATCGGGGTGATCTCCACGCCCAGCTCCCGGGCCAGCTCGTGGATCCGCCGCTTCTGCTTGGGCGTGACGAGGGTGATCGCCACGCCCTTGCGGCCGGCGCGCCCGGTCCGCCCGATGCGATGCACGTACCCTTCGGTGTCGTCGGGCAGGTCGAAGTTGATGACGTGCGTGATGTGGTCGATGTCGATGCCGCGAGCGGCGACGTCGGTCGCGACGACCACGTCGAGCTGCTGGGAGCGCAGGCGGGCGAGCACCCGCTCGCGAGCGGCTTGGTTGAGGTCGCCGTGCAGCGCGTCCACCGGCACGCCGCGCCTCGCCAGCTCGTCGGCGGCCTCGGCGCAGCCCGCCCGGGTGCGCGCGAACACGAGCGCGGTCGCGCGGGGCTCGCCGTCCAGCACCCGGATCAGCGCATCGATCTTGTGGTAGGTCGGCACCCGCATCCACCGCTGCTCGATGTGGTGCACGGTCAGCGCCTCCTCCTCGACCCGGGCGATCACCGGGTCGTGGAGGTGCTTCTTCGCGATGGACCGGATGCGGTCGGGCATGGTGGCCGAGAGCAGGGCCACCTGGCGCGCACGCGGCGTCGCCTCCAGGATCGCCTCGACGTCGTCGATGAACCCCATGCGCAGCATCTCGTCGGCCTCGTCGAGGACCACCTGCTCGAGCATCGAGAGGTCGAGGGCGCCCCGCCCGAGCAGGTCGAGGACCCGGCCCGGCGTGCCGACCACGACCGGGACGCCGTCGGACAACGCCCGGAGCTGCGGAGTGTAGGAGGCACCGCCGTACACGGTGACGACGCGCGGGCCGAAGCCCTCACCGAAGGACCGCAGCGCCGCGGTCACCTGGAGCGCGAGCTCCCGGGTGGGGACGAGCACCAGCGCCTTGACGTGGCGTTCCGGCCCGGCGACCCGATGGAGCAGCGGCAGCCCGAAGGCGGCCGTCTTGCCCGAGCCGGTGCGGGCGCTGCCGATCAGGTCGCGCCCCTCCAGGAGTGGCGGGATGGCGGCGAGCTGAATCGGCGTCGGCTCGGCGAAGCCGAGGGCGGTCACCGCCTCGACGAGTCTCGGATCGAGCGCGAAACGGTCGAAGGTCGGGATGGTCACTGGATCGCCTGGGGTCGGGGGCCCGCCCCTCTAGGGGCTTCCGGTCTCCCGCGCCACAATTCGCCCGGGACCCGAGCACCTGCCACCCGGCGTCGTCAGTGCTCGGCGACCTCGACGTCATCGACCCACAGGGTGCCTGCGACCTGACCCATCTGGATCTCGAAGTACGCCTGGTCGGACGTCCAGTCGGAATCGAAGGTGTAGCTGTAGCGACTCCAGGAGATCCCGATGGTCTCGTCGTGGTCGAGCCACTTGTGGGTGGTCTCGCAGCACTGCTGCACGTAGACGTGCACCGGTCGCTCGGCCTCGGCCCGGGCGTAGAAGGAGACGTCGTAGCTCTTGCCGTCCTCCAGCGGCATGTAGGCGCTGATGAGCTGCGTGCGGAGCGCATCGCCGGCGGCGTCGTTGGTGGCCATGAGCGACGGCGCGTCGCCCGTCGCCGGGACGTCGTCACTGGTGGAGAACCCGCGGTTCTCCTCGCCCGCTTGGGACGCGTACCAGCACAGGGCGCCCTGATCGAAGTGCGGATCGAGGACGAGGTTGCCCGCCTCCGTCCCCTGCTGTTCGTCACACTCCTGTGGCGCGCACCCGAGCGCACCCCAGGCCAACACCACCACCGAGAACCATCGCATGGAAATCCCCTTCGCTGTCAGTCCGTCGTCAGAGGCCATCGGCGGCTCCAGCGGCACGAGTGCCGCGACGAACCACCTGAACATGAAGGTCCCCCTCCGCGCGCCCACGGTAGCAACCCGGCTCGCGACCCATCTCTCCGCGAATCCGCCGCTCGTGGCGCTCGCGGCTTTGGTCGCCCACACTCGCGAGCATCGTGATCTTCGCCCCTTCGCCGCCCCGCTCCCGCCGTGCGGCGCGCACGAACTCCGGACCGCGAGCCGTCTGGCATGGAGGTCGAGCAGGTTGCCAGGGCGACCCACATCTCCTACTTTCGCGTAGGATTCGACCAGCAGGTCTCGGGAGAAAGCCGGGCGCTACACCTACTGGACCGACTTCATCTTCCAGGCGATGTTCGCGGCGACCGCCGCCACCATCGTCTCCGGCGCGGTGGCGGAGCGGGTGCGCCTGTAGGCGTTCCTGATCTGCGGGCTGCGCGTGTCGGAGGAGGAGGAGCTGATCGGCCGCGACGCGGGCGAGCACGGGATGGCCGCCTACACCGGCTTGCACTTCGATCACCACCCGCCCCAGGAGGCGCCCGCGACCAACCCGGTCGCCGCCCAGTAGCGTTGCGGCGCGCGGCCGGCTCCCCGGCGGCGCGCCGTCCATCATACCGGTGGGAAGCCAGGGCGCGGCGAGCTATCCAACGATCAGCCCTCCGAGGAGGCCGTCCTGCTCGAACCGCTCCGAGCGATCGCCCGACGGCTGGTCACCCGGCGCTTCCCGGTCTGGTACCATCTGCACTACCGGCTGCCCGTCACCACCCTGGAGCCGCGCTTCGGGCTGGAGCCTCGCCGCGCGGACTTCGTGCTCTGGCACCTGCAGCGGCGCCGACTGGTCGCCGACTCCGAGGTGCGCACCCCCTCGCGCATCGCCTACCGCGACCTCGCGCGCGTGCACGACCCCGACTACCTGCGCACCCTGGGACAGCCGGAGACCCTCGCCCCGATCTTCGGCGCCGACGCGTGGGACATGCCGGTCGACGAGGTGATGAACACCATCCGCCTCGGGTGTGGGGGCACCCTCGGCGCCGCCCGCACCGCCCTGCGCACCTCGGGCCCCACCCTGAACCTGCTCGGCGGGTTCCACCACGCCTACCGCGACCGCGGCGCGGGCCTGTGCCCGGTGAACGACATCGCCATCGCCCTCGCCGTGCTGCGCGACGAGGGCTTCGCGGGGCGCGCGGTGGTGATCGACCTCGATGCCCACCCGCCCGATGGCACCGCCGACTGCCTCGAGGGGGACGACGCCGCATGGATCGGCTCCCTGTCCGGCTCGAACTGGGGCGAGCTGCCCGGCGTGGACGAAACGGTCCTCCCCGACGCAACGGACGTGCCCTACCTCGAGGCCCTCGACGAGCTGCTCGAGCGCATGCCCCTGCCCGACCTCGCCTTCGTGATCGCGGGGGGCGACGTCCTGCACGACGACCGCTTCGGCCTGCTCGACCTGACCCTGGACGGCGTCCGCGAGCGCGACCGCCGCGTGGCCCGCGCGCTGGACGGGGTGGCGAGCGTGTGGCTGCCGGGCGGCGGCTACCACGAGTCCTCCTGGAAGGCCCTCGCGGGCACGGCCATGGTCCTGGCCAACCGCCCGCGCATGGCCGTCCCCCGCGAGATCGACCCGCTGGACTTCCACTACGCGCAGATCTACACGAGCCTCGGCGGGACGGTCTTCGAGTCCGACCCGTGGCTCACGGAGGAAGACCTGGCGGAGTTGGGGCTCGGCGGCCGCGCGGCACCCCACAAGCTCCTCGGCTACTACACCGCGGAGGCGCTCGAGTACGCCTTCTCCGAGTACGACCTGCTCGATCACCTCCGCCGCCTCCACTACCGGGACCTGCAGGTGGAGATCGGCCGCGCCACCACCGGCGATCAGCTCCGGCTCACGGGCAGCTACGGTGGCGAGCGCCACCTGCTGATCGAGCTGGTCGTGTCCAAGGAGCTGGTGGCGGGCCGCCCCGTGCTCTACGTGAACTGGCTCACCCTGCGCCACCCCATCGCGCGGTTCAGCGCCAGGCGCCCGCGCCTGCCCGGCCAGGAGGTGCCCGGCCTGGGCCTCGCCCGCGAGGCGGGGGAGCTGCTCGCGCTCATGGCGCAGCGACTCGACCTCGAGGGCGTCGCCTTCCGCCCGGCCTGGTACCACACGGCCTACGCCTCGCGCGACTACTTCCAGTTCACGGACGCGGCCCGCCAGGGGCGCTTCGAGGCGCTGATGCGCGACCTGGCCGACCGCTCGCTGCTCGAGGTCACGCGTCTGCTCGCCGACGAGCAGGTGCGCATGAACGGCGAACCCTACGCCTGGGAGTCCGACGACATGGTCCTCTGGCTGATCGAGAGCCCCAGGCCCGATCCAGAGGCGGTGCGAGCCGAGCGCGAGCGGGTCCGGTTCACCGTCGCCCCCACCGCGGGGGACCGCCGCGAGACCGACCCTCCACCGTCCGCTGCGGGTTAGGAACCGATCGCGAACCGGGAGGTTTTATGAAGCTACTGCTCGCGATCGACGTGCACGATCGGCACGGTCCGATGTTCGACGAAGCCGCAAGCTGGGCGCGCCGGCTGGACGCCCGGCTCGACCTCGTCTACGTCAACACCTTCAGCGCGGATGTCCCCTACCTACGGGGCGCCGTGCTCAACCAGGAGCTGCAGCGCGAGCTCGAGCGGGTGCGACAGCAGGAGCACGGCCGCCTGCTCGAGCTGCTCGATACGCTGCCCGAGAGGCTACGCGGCGAGGTCCGCGTGGTCACCGGCACGCCGGCGCCCTCCATCTGCGAGCTCGCGCCCGACTACGACGCCATCCTCGTGGCGACCCACGGCCGCAAGGGCCTGGCACACCTGTGGTTGGGCTCCACCGCAGAGGAGATCATCCGGCGCTGCCCGGTCCCGGTCATCGTGCTCCGCCTGAAAGCGGAGCAGGAGGCACGAGATGGCACGAGCGTTGCAGATCCGATCTCCTAGGGAGATTGTCATGGACCGCGTCGACATCCAACACCAGGTCGAGGTGCTGGCTCGCGAGCTGACGGCGCTCATGCTCCGCCGGCCCCACCATCACCTCACCAGCCTGCACGTGAGCTGCCCAGCAGAGATCCGGGCCCAGGATCTGAAGCGCCTGGTGAGCCGCCGGCTGGCCGAGTGCGGGATCGACTTCGTCGACGTGTACATGGTCGAAGAAGGCGGCCCGGTGCGGATGGTCGCCGCCTACGTGGAACCCGGGCCCGGACAGCGGGAGGTGGAGCTGGTCCTGCCCGAGGAGCCGACCCCGTGAAGCTGCTGTTCGCCATCGACCTCTCCGGGGCCTACGAGCCGGTCCTGGACCAGGCGATCGGGTGGGCGGAGCGCCTGGACGCCACCCTCGACCTCGCCTTCGTGGGCCTGTACGACGACCTGTACGAGTTCGTCAGCGACCCGCGCGTCCGCGAGCTGCTCGCCGTCGAGTCGGCGCGGATCCGCGAAGAGCACCGCCAGCAGCTGGAGGATCTCCTCCTGCGGATCCCCCAGGCCCACCGTGGCCGCGCCTTCCAACCCGCCGGACCGCCCGCCACGGCGATCACCTCGCTGGAGAACGACTACGACGCCCTCGTCCTGGGTACGCATGGTCGGTCCGGGCTCTCGCACCTGTGGCTCGGATCCGTGTGCGAGCGCGTGGTACGAACGAGCCACAAGCCGATCATCGCGCTCCGCATCCCGCACGACGCCGCGTGAAGGAGGTCCTCGTGAAGCTGCCCGCCCAGGTCGTGGTCGTCCCCGTCGACTTCTCCGAGATGAGCCTCCAGGCCGTGGCCGAGGCGCGCGACCTCGCGACGGACGCGGCGGGTCTGCACGTGGTGCACGTGGTGCACGTGCTGCCACCGATCCTCGCTACCGAGCCCGGGGTCATCTGGGGGCGCGTGGACGACCGGTCCCGCACCGAGCACGCGCTGAACGCCCTGAAGAAGGTGCTCACCGAGCAAGGCTTCGGCGAAGTGCACGTCGACGTCCGGGTCAGCGCCTCGGGCAACGCCGCCTTCGAGATCGTCCGCTTCGCCGAGGAGATCGGGGCCAACCTGATCTGCCTGCCGTCCCACGGCCGACACGGACTCTCACGCCTCGCGATCGGCTCCGTCGCCGAGCGCGTGGTCCGCTTCGCCCACTGCCCGGTGCTCGTGCTCCGCCCGTAGGAGCGCCCGCTACTCGCGGAGGTAGGGGTAGCCGAGCGGCTTGACCACGAGCACGCTCGCGGACACCCGCGGCAACACCCGCTCGGTGGTGGACCCGACGAGTTGGTCGATGATCCCGACCCGGCCGTGGGTGCCCATGACGATCAGGTCGACCATCAGGTCGTTCGCGGCGGTGACGATGGCGTCGAGCGGGTTGCCGGCGCGCACCTCGGCGCGGATCAGGTCCTCCACGGCGCCGGTATCGGCGATATGGCGGCGGGCCATCTCCTTCATGCGGTGGGCCTCGTCTTCGAAGCTGTCGAGCTGATCTGGGGTCTGCTCCGGGTCCTGCAGCTCGATCTTCTCGGGGCGGACGGACAACAACACGACCTCGGAACCGAAGGCGCCAGCCAGCTTGAGCGCCACGTCGATGGCACGCTCGGACAGGTCGCTGGCATCCAGCGGAACGAGGATCTTGTGGAACAACATAGGGTCGGACCTCCGGACCGGTCCCGCGCTCTTATGACGATCCGTGTCCTGCGCCAACGGACCGAGGCGCGACCAGGCTGCGCGCGGCCAGCGCGGAGAGGGCGGCGCGGACGCCCTCCTCGCGGGAACCGCCCGTGCCGACAGCGACGAGCACCCGCGCCGCGCGGGCGCCGTGCTCCTCCCACTGGGTGCGCACGCGCTGGTAGATGCTCCAGTCCGCGTCCGAGGCGTCCGCGCGTCGGCGCGCGAGCCGACCGCGGACCACGTCGGGATCGGCGTCGCACCGGATCAGCACTGCGGGCACCCCGAGCGTCTCGGCCTGATCGAGGAGCCACTCCCGCCAGCGCTCGCGACCGAAGGAGGCGTCGACAATCACCCGGTGCCCTTCCTGCAGCGTGGTGGAAGCGCGCTCCAGGCACGCCCGGTACACGCGGTCCTTGTTCTCCGGCGTGTACAGGCCCGCCTCGAAGTCGGCCCTGGCGCTCTGGGTGGTCGCGAGATCGGCGAGATCCTTGCGCACCACGTCCGACCGCACCACCTCGAAGCCGCCGGCCTTCGCGAGATCGCGAGCCAGGGTGCTCTTGCCGGTGCCCGGGAGCCCCTCGATGCCCACGAGGCACGGGCACCGCGAGGGCTCTTCGAGGGCGACGAGCGCAAAGAGCCAGTGCATCCGCGCCCGGTCGCGCATCACGGTCCACGCCTCGCCCTGGAGCGACGGCAGCTTGAACCCTGCGACCTTCGCGCGGACCACGGAGCGGTAGCCGGTGTACAGCGGCAGCAGCGTCCGCCCCTCGTCGTCTGAGGCCGCGTCGAACCAAGCGTCCGCGAAGACCACGGCCTCCTCCCACCGCCCGCGGCAGGCGAGGTCCATGTACAGGAAGGCCACGTCCAGCACGGGGTCGGCGTAGCGGAAGCGCTCGTTGAACTCGATGGCGTCCAGGATCAGGAACCCGCCGTCACGCAGGTAGACGTGCTCGAGGCGCAGGTCGCCGTGGGTGTCGCAGGGCACGCCCCGGGCGGCCCGGGCGTCGATGATCGACTTCGAGCGCGCGAGGGCCGCCTCGGTGAGCGCCCGCACCCGGTCGAAGACGGCCCGGGACACGGTGACTCCCACGTGAGCCTCGGTCTGCGCGAAGTTCTCCTGGGCGTTGCCGGCGACCACCTCGTGCCGGCCGTAGCCGGCGATCTCCTCGCCGCGCGTCGCGCGCGCGTGCAGCCGCGCGAGGTGCCGCCCGAGGGCACGGAAGGTCTCCACCGGGACGTCGCGGCGCCCCAGGTGCGCGAGCAGCGTGTGGTCGTCGGGCAGGCGAACCATCTGCACGAGCCAGTCGATCGCCTCGCCCTCGCCGCGCACCCGCACGCCCGCCGGGGTCCGCGTCACCGGCGCGATCCCCTCGTAGATCCCGGGGGCGTAGGGCCGGTTGATCCGCACCTCCTCCTCGCAGAAGTGTTTTCGACGGGCGAGGGTGGTGAAGTCCAGGAACCCGAGGTCGACCGGCTTCTTCAGCTTGTAGGCCCGGTCGTCCACCAGGAAGACGGCCGAGATGTGCGTGTGGCACACCTCGATCGGCTCCCGGACCTCACCGGGCCAGGCCTCCGGCCGGGCGAGCGCGGCGACCAGCGCCTGCAGCTCCACGGATCACTCCTGGTCGAGCAGGTCCAGCACGTGCCGGACGAAGTCCGCCTCGGTGAGGATGCCCACGAGGCCAGAGCCCTCGGCGACCGGCAGGCAGCCGAACTTGTTCTCGAGCATCAGCTCGGCGGCCTGGCGCAGATCGGCGTCGGGCGCGATGGTCTCGGGGTCCTCCACCATCACCTCGGCGATCGTGATCTGCTCGAGGAGCTGCTGGCGCTGGCTCATCGGGAGCTGGTCGAGCCCGCCGAGGGCGCCGCGCACGACGTCGCGGTGGCTCACGAGCCCGACGATCTCTCCGTCTTCGACGACGGGAACGTGACGGATCCGCAAGCGGTCCATCAGCTCCAGTAGCTCCGCGACCGTGGCGTTCGGGGGGAGCGCCCGCACGTCCTCGGTCATCAGGTCACGGACAGTGGTGGTCATGGGACCTCCTTGCAGCCAGTGCGCCCAGGGCGACGGGGATCATCGTGTGAGCTCCATCGACACGAGCCGGAGTGGTCCGTCGGCGAGCCGCGTCGTCACCTCCACGTCCGCCATGCCGCCCTCTCCGAGGCGTATGCGCAGGAGGTGTGCGATCTCCTCGGCGCGCGCATGTCCGGGTACGGTGACCGTCACCGCCGCCAGGTGACCGTCACGGCGTCCGTTGAGCACCAGGACGTGCCGTGCGATCTCCTCGACTTGGTCCAGCCAGCTCATGGTTCCACCCGACCCCTCGAAAATGGATGAGACGTTCTCGTGGCAGAGGTCTTGCAAGACATGTGCCCGCATCCATGGCGAGTGCGCATACACGCTGCTCACAGCCGGTAAGCGTATGGCCCCGAAGGTGCTATATGGCACACCCCGTGTGGAGTTCCGAACATGCCCCAGCAGCCGACGATTGTCGTTTGTGACGATGAGGAGCTGATCCGCTGGTCCCTGTGCGAGCACTTCGCGGAAGAGGGCTTTCACACGGTGGCCGCCAGCAACGGCGAGGAATGCATCACCGCGGTGCAGGAGAACGCGCCCCAACTGGTCCTGATGGACCTCAAGATGCCCGTCATGGACGGCCTGACGGCCCTGCGGACCCTCCGCGAGAAGGGCTACGACGTGCCGGTCATCGTGATCACCGCGCACGGCGGCGTCGACAGCGCCATCGAGGCCACCAAGCTCGGCGCCTCCGGCTACCTGGCAAAACCCTTCGACTTGCGCGAAACCACCCTGGTCGTCAAGAAGGCGACCGAGGAAGATCGCCTTCGCAACGAGGTCCACTACCTGCGGGGCCGGGAGCGGCAGGGCTACGGCGACTTCATCGGGCAGTCCAAGTCCCTGCAGGTGCTCTTCTCCACCCTGCGGCGCCTCGAGGAGGTGGATGCCCCCACCGTGCTGATCGGGGGTGAGAGCGGCACCGGCAAGGACGTGATCGCCCGCACGATCCACGCCCGCGGCCCCCGCAAGAACGGGCCGTTCATGGAGATCGACTGCGCGGCGCTGCCCGAGCAGCTCATCGAGTCGGAGCTCTTCGGCCACGAGCGCGGCGCGTTCACCGACGCGCGCACCACCAAGCGCGGACTGTTCGAAGTCGCCCACGGCGGCGTCGTGTTCCTCGACGAGATCGGGGAGCTCTCCCTGGGCACGCAGGCCAAGCTGCTGCGCGCCATGGAGAACCGCACCTTCAAGCGGGTCGGCGGTGTCGCGAACATCACGATGAATGCCGCGGTGATCGCCGCCACCAACCGCAACCTGAAGGAGGAGGTCGAGGAGGGGAAGTTCCGGGAAGACCTGTTCTTCCGGCTCAACGTGATCCCGATCTTCATCCCGCCGCTGCGGGAGCGCCGCGACGACATCCCGCTGCTCGTGAGCCACTTCCTGGAGCGGTTCGCCAAGTCCTTCGGGCGCACGGTGAAGGGCGTGAGCGCCGAGGCCATGAGCCTGATGCAGGGCTATGCCTGGCCGGGCAACGTCCGCGAGCTCCGCAACGTGCTCGAGCGGATCGTGATCCTCGGGCCCGAGGAGGTGATCCGCGCCACTGGGCTGCCGCCAGAGGTCCGCTTCGCGCGCCCGGCACAGTCGGGGCGTACCCCGCCTGGGTGCCCCTTCGTCCTGCCCGAGGAGGGCGTCGACCTCGAAGAGGTCGAGCGGGGGCTGATCGCCCAGGCCCTCGAGCGCACCGAGGGCAACCAGTCCGCCTCGGCCCGGCTGCTCGGGATCACGCGCTACGCCCTGCGCTACCGGATGGAGAAGTACGGCCTGCTCGACAAGGACACCGAGAAGACCACCGAAGCCGTCACCTGACGGCCCTCACCCCACCGCGGCCCCGGGGCCCGACCACCGCGGGTCTTCGGGGCCCATGGGCAGCAGGAGCGCAAAGGCGGCGCCTGCGAGCGGCCCGTCCTCGAGCAGCTCCACCTCGGCGTTCATCGTGCGCGCCGCGCGGCGACACACCGCGAGGCCGAGGCCCGTTCCCCGCGTCCGGGTCGTGAAGAACGGGGTGAACACCTTCTCCCGTGCCTCGACCGGAACCCCCGGGCCCGAGTCGGCCACGACGACGCGGCCCCGCTCCACGGCGATCCGCACGGAGCCCTTCTCGCCCACCGCCTGCAGGGCGTTCTGGACGAGGTTCAGCACGATCTGGTGCACGAGGTTCGGGTCGGCGTGGGCGCGCCCCTCGCCGACCAGGCGCACGTCCACGCCGGGGTGATCGTCGATCACGAGGGTGAGCACACCCCGGACCACGTCGTCCAGCGCGATGTCGGCCATGCGGGCGGTGCCGGGGCGGGCGAAGTCGAGAAGGTCGCTGACCAGGAGGTTCAGTCGCTGGATCTGGTCCTCGATCCGCTCGAGAACCGCGCGGCGGCGATCGGCCTCGGGCAGCGAGCGGCGGAGGATCTGGATCGCTGCGGAGATGCCCGCGAGCGGGTTGCGGAGCTCGTGGGCGACCGACGCGGACATGGCGCCGAGGTGGGCCAGCGCCTCGCTGCGCTGCATGCGCGTCTCGGTCTCGACGGTGTCGGTCAGCTCCTCGACGTGCAGGAGCAGGCGTGCGGCCGGGTGCTCGAGGGGGACGAGGTTGATGCGGAAGTTCCTGGCCTTTCCCTCCAGAATCGCGTCGACGCGCACGAGGGTGATCTCGCGCTGGGTCTCGAGGGCACGGTTCACCTGCGCGGTGAGATCGGCCGCCTCGACCAGGCCGACCGGCAGCAGCTCGGCGTAGTTCTGGCCCTCGAGCTCGCGCTGCTCGAGCAGGTGCTCCGCCGACCGCGTCCCCATGACCACGCGGCCATGCTCGTCGACGAGGAGCACGGTGACCGGCATGAAGGAGACGATCAGCTCGTTGATGTCGGCGAGCTGACGTGCCTCGCGCGCCTCCATGTAGGTGCTGGTGATGGTCGCGAGGTCGATCTCCGTGACCCGGCGAATCGCCGTGCACAGCGCCTCGAGCTCGTCGCCGTACCGGGCCTCGCTCGCCAGGTGGCACAGGTCGTCCCGCACCACGCTCATCGCGGTGAACATGTACCGAGCGGGTAGCCCGACGCGGACGTGGGCGTGCCCGATCCGCTGGCGGTGCCGGTAGTAGGGCTCGTCCCACGGCCCCTGGAGCAGCCCGGCCAGCCACTCCTGCAGGGTGCACTTGAGTCGCTCGACCTGGTCCTCGTCTTGGAGGATGGCCGCCGCTTGCGGGTGGGCGAGGATGCGCGCGTAGAAATGGTCGGTGATCTCGCCGACGTGCGGCGCGACCAACGGCCAGAAGGCTCGGAGCAAGGTCTGGTCCTCGTCGCAGAAGCCGATGTAGCTCTGCATCTCACGGAAGTTCTCCACGTGCTCCTCCTAGCCTCGAAACATGCTCCCTTCGCCTGTCGTCGGCAAATGCGCGATGTGCCCCAGGGTCTGGGCGATATCCCACATACGACCGGGGCCCGATGACGGACTAGCATCGGAAACCCAGCGGATACGCCGAGCTGCCGACCTGGCATGGACCGTGCATACGACGCCCGCCGACGGAGGACTACCTTGCACCACCGGCGACCTCGGCTCGTCCCGAGCCCGACTACGACGAGACCATCGTCAAGCAGTTCCTGATCGCGACCATCCCCGAGGACACGCGGGCCTCCGTGGTCGCCCTCAAGCGCCTCGGGACGCCCTACACCGACGAGCAGGTCGCCCAGGTGCCATAGCTCATGCAGAAGCAGGGCGAGGAGATCGTCGAGCAGCTCGCCGCCAAGGGCATCGACACCAAGCCGCCAGGCTGCCGCTGGAAGACGACGGAGGTGACGCGTGAGCCGCAAGGAACGCGACCAGGTGCTCGGCCACGCCGCCGAGAACGACGGCATCGAGGAGTACGACAACCCCCTTCCCGACTGGTGGCTCGGCCTGTTCCTGTTCACCATCGTGTGGGGCGTCGGCTACGCCATCGACTACCACTTCATCCACCACCGCTCCCAGGCCAAGGCCTACGCCGCCGAGGTCGCGTGGGCGGAGAAGAAGTGGCCCAAGCCCGAGGTGGCGACCGAGGCGCAGCTGACCCCCGAGGACATCGCCGCCGGCAAAGAGATCTTCATGATCAACTGCATCGGCTGCCACGGCACCGACCTGCACGGCGGGATCGGGCCGAACCTGACCGACGCGGAGTGGATCCACGGCGGCACCTACAAGGACGTGGTCCACACGATCACGAACGGCGTGCCTCCGAAGGGGATGCCCACCTGGGGTCCGATCCTCGGGCAGGTGAAGATCTCGAAGGTGGCCGCCTTCGTGCTGTCCAAGAACACCGGAGAGAAGGGCGGGATCGAGGGAGCGGCGGGTCAGGCCACGCCCGCGGCGACCCCGGCCGCAGCACCGGCGCCGGACGACGCGACTGGCGACGGCGCGCCCAAGGCCCCCTGAGCAGCCCGTCACGGGCGGGTCGGTGGCGCGACGTTTGCCGGTCAAACGACCGACTCGTCCGTATCCAGACAGAGCATCATGCTGTTCACCGGTTCTCGAAAGTGGGTCTACGCGCAGACGGTGGCGAACGTCGGCATCGCCATCGGCGTCGCGTTCACCTGGCTCGGCGGAGTCTTCGCCGCGACCGAGGGGAGTCGGGCGCCTACTTCTTCTTCGTGCGGAAGCCCGCGAGCCAGGTGAACGCGACGCCGATGACGATGCCGAGCGCCAGCAGGATGCCGGCGCGGGCGCCCTCGCGCACCGTGGTGACGAAGGCCTCTTGCTGCGCGCGATCGAGGGGGCTCAGCAGGCCCGGCTTGTGGGCCGGTTCGACGCCATTCGTGGGGGTGGGCATGCGGCCTCCTGCTGTCTGTAGGGACCGTACCACGCAGGCAGTGGGCTGACCCCCCGGGTGGGCGGGCCCGAAACTTGCAGAAATACAGTCAGCATTCGCAGACCGGGAGGCCCGATCATGAGCCTGGTGTTGACCCCGAGTGGCCAGTGGGAGCGCGAGTTCGCCTTCGAGCGCGGGTTCTCCGACGACCTCCGGACCTGGGTGAGCGAGTCCATCGAGGGGGGACCACTCGGTGCGGAGGATGTGCGCACTATCGCAAACGTGGTGTGCGAGAGCGCGCAGGTGGCCCGAGAGTCCTGGTCCCATGCAGACCGACTCCGCGTGCAGCTCATCGGATACGTCAACGCGGTCGAGATCCGGCTCGTTCCCATGGGCGACGACACCCTGGCACACCAGGCGGAGTGGTTCGTCTACCGCCCGTAGATCTCACGAGGCGAGCGCCTCGGCGGCGTCGGCCTCGAGGACCTCGACCAGGCGGCGGGTGATCCGCGCGCTGATCACGAGCCACTGGTGGGCCGCCGGGAAGCGGGTCGGACGGAGGAGGATCTCCTCGGCGCCGTCGATGCGGCAGCGGTCCGGGGGCGCCACGATGTCTCCGGGGATGGCCATGGTGGTGAGCGGGACGGGGCTGCCTCCCTCGCGCAGGTCGGCGAGGAAGGACGACGTGGGCAGGGACTGCCACACCGGCGCCGAGAAGGTGCCCAGGACCGGCACGCCGAGGGCGGCGAACCACGTGCCCCGGTAGGGCGCACCCAAGGCGACGATCCGCCGCACGTGCCGGGCGCCGCCGAGGGCCTTGGCGTAGTGGAGCGCCACGAACCCACCAAGGCTCACGCCTACGAGCGTCACCTGGTCGGCGCCCGTGCGCGCACGGATCGCGTCGACGTTCTCGCCGAGCTGCCGGGCGAGCACCCGGGTGTCCCGCAGGGCGAGGGGCGCGAGATCGACGAGATGGGCGTCGAAGCCGGCGACCTCCAGCCGCCACTTGAGGGGCAGCATGAACCACTTGGGGCAAAGATAGCCGTGGACGAGGACGACGGGGCCGGTGGGCATGAGACGTTTCCTGGGAGGTGAAGAGTCCCGGTTGGGTGAGATTACCCTGTCCCTGTGCAGGAACGGACGGATGCCGGCAGCTCCCGCCGATCCCACATGGCCCGACGCTTGCAAACCACGACTTCGCGAGTCCAGCGAGAGTCGTTCCGACGCCAACCCGACTGACCCGACCGAGGTCGTCATGCTGACCGCCTCCGACGTGATGACGCCCTACCCGCTCGAGGCGGAGTGGGACACCCCGGTGCGCGACTGTGCACGCCTGATGGGCGAAGCGCGATGCCGGCACCTCCCGGTCGTCGCCAACGGCAGGTCCCTTCGGGGCATGGTTTCCGATCTCGTCGTCTTCCGGTGCTTCGGA
>Ga0114931_10004445_pt1 | contig 17489 bp, 17 predicted proteins | sample 2SBtaG_FD_89579 | JGI IMG/M metagenome (GOLD analysis project Ga0114931, IMG submission 89579) | Deep subsurface microbial communities from Kolumbo volcano to uncover new lineages of life (NeLLi) - 2SBTROV14_V59a metaG | ecosystem: Environmental > Aquatic > Marine > Volcanic | place: Kolumbo...
CCGCGTTCCCGACGCCGCCGATGCCGCCTATACCCGCTCCTGGGTCGGCCCCTACGACATCACCCCCGACTGGAACCCGGTGCTCGGGCCGGCGCCGGGGATCGATGGCCTCCACCTCGCCTATGGCTTCTCGGGCCACGGCTTCAAGCTCGCGCCGGCGGTCGGCCAGGTGCTGGCGCAAACCGCCCTGGGCATGGTCCCCGACGTCGACATCGCCCCCTACCGCCTGACCCGTTTCGCCGAGGGCGACCTCCTCACCGGCGCCTACGGCATCGGCTCGATTTCGTGATGATTTCGCGACTGGGGATTGCCGGAAATGTCGCCGTCAAGAAATGGCGAGATCGAACTTGACCATGTTCATTTTTTCCGCCACATTCGTGGCGTCGAAAATTAACATGGAGCTAGCTGGCAAATGCCGACCACTAAGATCTTAGCAGATGACTGGGAAGTTGAGCCAAGGTTGCTGGCTCTCGGTCTCGACAGGGAGAATTTGTTGAAGGTGGTATTTGCAGCTGTTCAGGCTCGCAACGATACGACCAGCAACGACCCTGCTAATGCGGCAGGCTGGTTTTCCTACAGTTACGGGACACGTACCCTTCGCGAAGTGTTCTGTGGTGAGAAATGGATGCTCGATCGCACTGATTCAATTGAATCCATTCTAAACCCAAACTTGGGTATCAAGGTGGCGTTCCAGAACGTAGACAGCGCCGCTGACCCTAACAGAGAGCCTAGAGCCCGGTCGAAGAAGGGTGCAGGATCAGAGCGCGCAGTTGACAACAATCAACTAAATCTGTGGTTACTGCCAGAAATAGAGAACGTTGTGTCCGCATCTCCAGATAGTTCGTCGATCTGGTTTCTTATGGTTTATGTGAACGGATCAGATGTCCGCGCTGAGTTATCGCTCCCGATTTCAATAAAAGACAATCAGTTCACTGACTTCGTCGAGCGAATTTTCCTCATTAAGGGTGGCGAATGGAGCGACTTCGAGATCAATGAATTGGAAGACGACAACGACAGCTTTGAAGTTCACGTATCTCGCAAGTAGACTTACAATGTTCAATCATCGACGGCTAAGTCTCGCTAGAAGACGGCGACGGCTAACGGGGAAACGACTCGCTGAGCTCGTTGGCGTGACGCCGGCTACAATTACTAGGCTTGAAAAAGGGCATAACGAGCCTGAACCGGAGACGGTTGATGCCCTGACTAAGGCTCTTGACTTTCCCAAGGAGTTCTTCGCCGGAGATGATTTTGACGAGTTGACGAAGGAAGCGACCAGCTTCCGCGGCCTTACGTCAATGACAGCGAAAGAGCGAGAAGCTGCACTCGCGGCCGGAGCGCTAGCATACATGTTAGCGGATTGGGTTACAGATCGATTCAACCTCCCTGATACCGATATTATTTATTTGGGCTACGAGGCGGACCCGCCACGGGCGGCACGGATTCTTCGAGAGCATTGGGGGCTTGGCGAACAACCTGTCGGCAATATGGTTAAGCTGTTGGAATCAAAAGGTGCCAGAGTATTCTCATTGACAGAGAACACTAAGACGGTGGATGCCTTTTCATGCTGGCGGGATGATGTCCCGTATATTTTTTTAAACACGTTTAAGTCAGCCGAACACAGCCGTTTCGATGCCGCACATGAGTTGGCACACCTGGTCTTACATAGACATGGCGGCCCGCATCAAGGCAGGGAGGCCGAAAGAGAAGCCAATAGTTTTGCTTCATCCTTCCTTATGCCAAAGGCAGATGTCTTAGCGAAAATTCCTTATATCACATCGTTAAAACAGCTTATCCAGGCCAAGAAGCGCTGGCGTGTATCGGTAGCGGCGCTTGCGTATCGCCTTCACAAAATCGGCTTGATCACCGATTGGCAATATCGTTCTCTTTGTATTCAAATCAACAAGCGCGGATACCACAAAAACGAACCTGAATGTATTCAGCATGAGGAATCTGTAGTCTGGAAGAAAGTCTTTAGCGAACTTTGGGCGGAGCGTATAACAAAAAAAAATATTGCGGATGATCTACATATACCAACCGATGAGCTAGAGGGCTTGATATTTGGGCTTGCCGGTCCGACAAGCCCGCCATCTGACCTACGAGAGGGCCATGAGAAACCTGTATTGCGATTGGTCAAAAAATGAATCGTGGAATTTTCCACTAAGAATGAGACTTATTATTGGATATATCCTAGCCCAGTCTCATGATTTATCTATGATAGACTCTTTAGTTATTAAAGAAATAGACTAACTCTACCTCAATAAGAGCGTTCAAACTATCCCCGCACTCCGAGGCTGGAACAGCATAGGCTATATACCATATTCAAATGGACACACTATCGATGCGCGTTGACGGTTGACTTTTCGAAATAAGACTCCAAACTCATAAGCGCGCCGATTTGATCATCAGCTTGCGGGCGCGAAAAAAATGCAGCTAAAGAGGTGGCGAGGCTCGCCACGGCGACTGGCTGCGGCGGGCCGTCTTGTCTTTTAGGCGCCCGTCTGGATTGACTTTTAGACCGGAGGGACGCCATGACCGACGCCAAGGTTCATGTCATTCACGAAAACGAGGCCTGGCTGGCGCCACTGCGCCGGGCGTTTAACGCGCGCGAGGTGCCGTTCACCGAATGGTTCCTCGACCAGGGCGTGCTCGACCTCGACGCCATCCCGCCCGAGGGCGTGTTCTACAACCGCATGAGCGCCTCGTCGCACACCCGGGGCCACCGTTACGCGCCCGAATACACCGCCGCCGTTCTGGCCTGGCTCGAAAGCCATGGCCGGCGGGTGGTCAACGGCTCGCGCGCGCTGGCGCTGGAAGTCAGCAAGGCGGCCCAGTACCGGGCGCTCGCCGGCCACGGCATTCGCACCCCGCGCACCCGCGCCGCGATCGGCCGCGAACATATCGCCGAGGCCGCGCGGGCCTTCGCCGGCCGGCCGTTCATCACCAAGCACAACCGCGCCGGCAAGGGTCTCGGCGTTCATCTGTTCCACGACCAGGACGCGCTCGGGACCTATCTCGACGGCCCCGATTTCGAGCCCTCGATCGACGGCATCACCCTGATCCAGGACTACATCGTAGCACCCGAGCCGTTCATTACCCGGATGGAGTTCGTCGGCGGCCGCTTTCTCTACGCGGTCCGGGTCGACACCTCCGAGGGCTTCGAGCTGTGCCCGGCCGACGCCTGCCGGATCGACGACAGAACCTGCCCGGCCGACGCCAAGCCGGCCGGCCTGTTCACCGTGCTCACCGGGTTCGAGCACCCCTTGATCGGCGTCTGCGAGCGCTTCCTCGCCGCCAACGACATCGAGGTCGCGGGCGTCGAGTTCATCGTCGACGAGGCCGGCACGGCCTATGTCTACGACATCAACACCAACACCAATTACAACGCCGAGGCCGAGACCGAGGCCGCTCTCAAGCGCGGCGGCATGGACGCGGTGGCCGAGTTCCTGTGCCGCGAACTCGCTCGCGTCAGCGGCGTCCGCTTCCCTTGCGCGGCGGTGGCGTAGGCGAAGGGCGGCGCTACAGCGTCGACCAGTCGACCGGCTTGGTGTGGTCGATGCGGCGGGTGACCGGCGGCAGCGGGTATTTGAGACCGGTGGCGCAGTTGAACAAGACGGCGGTCTCGTCGCGGCTCACCCGGCCATCGGCCAGCGCCTGCTTGTAGGCGGCGAAGGTGGCGGCGCCCTCGGGGCACATCAAAAGGCCCTCGATGGCGGCCATTTCGGCTTGGGCGGCGAGGATATCGCGGTCGTCGACGGCGACGGCGAAGCCGCCGCTTTCGCGCAGCGCGCGCAGGATCAGAAAGTCGCCGATCGCCGCCGGCACGCGGATGCCGTGGGCGATGGTGTGGGGGTCGGCCCAGGGCTCGGCGTGCTCGGTCCCGGCGTCGAAGGCGCGGACCATCGGCGCGCAGCCCGCCGACTGCACCGCGACCATGCGCGGGCGCTTCTTCCCGATCCAGCCCAGCGCGCCGAGCTCGTCGAAGGCTTTCCACATGCCGATCAGGCCGGTGCCGCCGCCGGTCGGGTAGAAGATCACATCGGGCAGGTCCCAGCCGAGCTGATCGGCGAGTTCGAGGCCCATGGTCTTCTTGCCCTCGATACGATAGGGCTCCTTCAGGGTCGAGGCGTCGAACCAGCCCATCGGCTCCTTGCCCTCGCCGACCAGGCGGCCGCAGTCGTTGATCAGCCCGTTGACGCGGTAGAGCTTGGCGCCCTGAAAGGCGATCTCGGAGATGGTCACCTCGGGCGCGTCGTCGGGGCAGAAGACGAAGGCCTCGATCCCCGCCCGCGTGCAATAGGCGGCCATCGCGGCGCCGGCGTTGCCGGCGGTCGGCATCGCCATGCGGGTGACCCCCAACTCCTTGGCCTTCGATACCGCGAGGCCCAGCCCCCGGGCCTTGAACGAGCCCGTCGGCAAGCGCCCCTCGTCCTTGATCATCAGCCGCCCGCCAAGCGCGGCGCCGATCCGGGGCGCGTCCACCAAGGGGGTCGCGACCTCGCCCAGCGAGACGATGTTCGCGGTGTGGCGAACCGGCAGAAACTCGCGGTAGCGCCACATTCCGGGCGGCCGCTTGGCCAGGGTTTCCTTGTCGACGGCGGCGCCGAGCGCGTCGAGGTCATAGCGTACCAGCAGCGGCTTGCCGGCCCGCGACAGGCCCTGTAGCACGTCGGCGTCGTGGGCTTCGCCGGTGGCGCCGCAGTCGAGATGGGTGACGAAGGTGGGACGGTCCTCGGCGAGGTTGCGGTCGGCGATCATGGCGGCTCCGGATTGGCGGGAATGGGACTGGCGCGACCCTACGCGCGCGCGGCCGGTTCTTCAATGCCCGGTCGCGGAGCCCGCGGATGCTTAACCGATCCCTAACGCGATCCTGCTTCGATCGGGCGCGGAAATGGAACAGGCCGTGGAGAAATCAGGAGACGCGATGGCCGTGGCCATGACACTGCGGGCGCGAAAGGCGGACAATCACCGCATGCTCGCCTTCGCCGGACTGGCGCGGCCGGTCGCCTTCAGCGGCTGCGAGCCGGTGATCGCGCATCTCGACGCCCTGTTGCCGAGCTGGCCCATTGGAGAGGCTGGCGGAGAAGATGGAACGCCGGTCATCGCCCTCGCGCGCACCCATGCCGGTTTCGCCCTCGCCTCGCCCTGGACGCGCCCGCCCCAGCCCTTCGCCGATCCGCTCGACGCCGCCTGCGCGCTGATCGTCGATCTGGTCCACGCCCACGCCGCCGACAACCCGGCCACGCTCTGCCTACACGCGGCGGCCGCCGATCTGGGCGACGGCGCTACCCTGTTTCCCTGCCCCCACGGCGCCGGCAAGAGCACCCTGGTCGTCGCCCTGGCGGCGCGCGACCGGACGGTGTTCGCCGACGACGTATTGGCGCTTGCCCCGCCCGACGATGTGTTGAGGTTCGCCCCGTCGGGCGACTTATTGAGGCTCGCCCCGTCGGGCGACGTTGCGGTCGCCTTCGGTATCGCCCCGCGTCCGCGCCTGCCCCTGCCGCCCGGCGTCGGGTTCGGCCCCCTGAGGGCCGGGCCGGGTACGCGCCACTACCGCTATCTGTCGCTGAAGCCCACGCTGCTGGCGCCGTTCGGCGCGACCGCGCCGGCGCGGCGCTTCGTCATCCTCGACCGGGTCGACGACGCGACGGGCGCGCGCCTGACCCGCGCCGGCGCCGACGACATCCTGAAAAGCCTGATCCCGCGCAACTTCGGGCCGGGCCGCGACGCGGTCGCGATCTTCGCCCGCCTGCGCCACCTGGTCGAGGACGCCGAGCGCGCGCGCCTGGTCTATGGCGATTGCGACGCGGCCGCCGACACGCTGATCGCGGCCTTCGGCTCATGACGGGCGGCCGCGCTATCGCCCCGCGCCGTCGGTGATCGCCGAGGCCGTCGAACGATCGCTGTTCCTGATCGACCCCGAGACCGGCGCGATCTTCCACCTCGCCGCCATCGGCGCCGCGACCTGGGACCTTCTAGCGAGCCGCGACCTCGACGCGACCACCGATCTCCTCGCCCAAGCCTTCCCCGACACCCCCCGCGCCACCATCGCCGCCGACGTCACCGCCCTGGTCGACGATCTCGTCGCGCGCGGCCTGCTGATCACGGAGCCCGCGCCTGGGCGGTCGCTGGCCAAGGGGGTTTGACATCGGCCACGTCTCTTAACATAGTCGCCGCCGCGCGCAGGTCGCCGCGCCGGAGGTGTCATGGCCCATAACGATCTTCTTTCATCGCCGCCACGCGTGGTCAACCTCGGCCTCGAGGTGTTCGCCGACGATCTCGCCCGCGCCGGGGTCGCCGTGATCGACGTCGCCTGGTCGCCGCCGGCCGGGGGCGACGCCACGCGCGCGGCGCTGATCGCCGAGCTCGCCGCCGCGCCCGAGACACGAGCCGCCAACGCCGAGGCCGCGCGGCGGCTGATCGAGGCCGACCCGGCGCTGGTCGATGTCCGCCCGGCGGGCGAGGTCATCGCGGCGCTCGGCGAGCGGGTGATCCTGCACGCCGGGCCGCCGATCGGCTGGGAGCGGATGTGCGGGCCGATGCGCGGCGCGATCGCCGGGGCGGCGGTCTACGAGGGCTGGGCGGCCGATCTCGAAACGGCGACGACGATGGCCGCCGAGGGCGCCTTCGCCTTCCATCCCAACCACCACTTCGACGCGGTCGGGCCGATGACCGGGCTGATCACCCGCTCGATGCCGGTGCTGGTGGTCGAAAACCGGCGCTTCGGCAACCGCGCCTACTGCACCATCAACGAAGGCCTCGGCAAGGTGATGCGCTTCGGCGGCAACGACGCCGAGGTGATCGACCGGCTGCGCTGGCTGCAAACCGCCCTGGGGCCGGCGTTGGCCGCCGCCTTGCGCGCCGGCGGGCCGATCGGGCTCAAGGGCCTGATCGCGCGCGGCTTGGCGATGGGCGACGAGATGCACCAGCGCAACGTCGCCTGCTCGTCGCTCTTTCTGCGCGCCATCGCGCCGGCGCTGGCCGGCGTCGTCGAGGACCGGGCGCGATTGGCCGAGGTGCTCGCCTTCATCGCCGGCAACGACCAGTTCTTCCTCAACCTGGCGATGGCGGTGGGCAAGGCGACCGCCGATCCGGCCCGCGATATCGCCGGCGCGACCATCGTCACCGCCATGTCGCGCAACGGCACCGATTTCGGCATCCGCGTCTCGGGCACCGGGGATCGCTGGTTCACCGCCCCGGTGGAAATGCCCAAGGGGCTTTATTTCCCCGGCTTCACCGAGGCCGACGCCAACCCCGACATGGGCGATTCGACCATCGTCGAGACCATCGGCCTGGGCGGCTTCGCCATGGCGGCGGCGCCTGCGGTGGCCGGCTTCGTCGGCGCCGGCTCGGCCGCCGACGCGGTGAATTACAGCCGCGCGATGGTCGAGATCACGACCGCGCGCAACCCCGAATGGACCATCCCGGCGCTCGATTTCGCCGGTGTCGCGACCGGGATCGATGTCTGCAAGGTGGTGGCCTCGGGCGTGGCGCCGGTGATCAATACCGGCATCGCCCACCGCCGGCCCGGCGTCGGCCAGGTCGGCGCCGGCATCGTCCGCGCGCCGCTGGCCTGCTTCGAACAAGCCCTCGACGCCCTGGCGGCCGGCGCATGAGCACGGTTCACAATCGCGTCCGGGCCGGCTTTTATCTCGATTCGGTAGCCCTGATGCGGCTGTCGCAAACCATCACGGCCCGGTCCGGGGTGGTCGAGGCGGCGCTGATGATCGGCACGCCCGCCAACCGCGCCATCCTCGACGACGCCGGGCTGCTGGTCGCAGACGGCCGCGCCGCCGGTCCCAACGATCTCATCCTCGCGCTCCGCGCCGCCGACCACGCCGCCGCCGAGGCGGCGCTGGACGCGGCCGACGCCCTGCTCGACCGACCGGCGGCCGGGTCGGGCGGCGGCGCGCGCTGGCGGCCGCGCACCCTGGCGGCGGCGATCGACGCCCTCGACGGTGCCAATTTGGCGCTGATTTCGGTGCCCGGCGCCTTCGCCGCCGGCGAGGCGCGGATGGCCTTGGCGCGCGGGCTCAACGTGATGATCTTCTCCGACAACGTCGCCGTCGCCGACGAACGCGCGCTCAAGGCCGAGGCGGCGGAACGCGGCCTTCTGGTTATGGGGCCGGATTGCGGCACCGCCTTGATCGGCGGCGTGCCGCTGGCCTTCGCCAACGCCGTGCCCCGGGGCGACATCGGCCTGATCGCCGCCTCGGGCACCGGTTTGCAAGAGGTCTCCTGTCTGATCGCCCGCGCCGGCGGCGGCGTCTCGCACGGGATCGGCGTCGGCGGCCGCGATCTCGGCCAGGCGGTCGGCGGCCTTTCGACCCTGGCGGCGATCGATCTCCTCGACGCCGACCCGGCCACCCGGCACGTGGTTCTGATCTCGAAGCCACCGGCGGCCGGGGTGGCCGATAAGGTGATCGACCGCATCGCCCGGGCAAGCAAGAGTTTCACCGTCTGCCTGATCGGCGCCGAAACCCTCGCGCTGCCGGCCAACACGCGCTTCGCCGCCACCCTGGCCGACGCCGCCGCCGACGCCCTCGGCGGCGCGCCCGTGGCGGCGCCGCCGGCGGCGACCCTCGCCCGGGCCAGGGCCTCGCGGGGCGATGGGCGGCGCTGGATCCACGGGCTCTACACCGGCGGCACGCTGGCGGCCGAGGCCCAGGTCATCCTCCGCGCGGCCGGCGTCTCGGTGGCCTCGAACGCCCCCATTCCCGGCGCCGACACCCTTGAAGGTGGTCGCGATGGCGGCCATCGGATTCTCGATCTTGGCGCCGATGAATACACCGTCGGCCGCCCGCATCCGATGATCGAGCCCAACGTCCGCGTGCCCGAGCTCGCCCGAAGCCTCGCCGACCCGAGCGTCGCCGTGGTGCTGGTCGACGTCGTCCTCGGCTTCGGCGCCCATCCCGATCCGGCCGGCGCGGTGGCGGCGGCGGTGGCGGCGGCGCCCGCGTCGCGGCCGGCGGTGGTGGCCTCGGTCTGCGGCACGGACGGCGACCCCCAGAACCTCGCCGCCCAAATCGCCCGGCTGGAGAGCGCCGACATCATCGTCGCCGGCGCCAACGCCCGCGCCGTCGAGGCGGCGATCGTCATCGCCCGCGGCTAGCATATATCGCCCGCGTCGGCCCGGAGCGAGCGATCGCGCCGGTCGCGCGATATCAAATGGCCGTGCGTCATACGCCACGCGCCTTGCCGCCAGCGTGAAAACGCGTAGACTCCGATCAGAAAAACGACAACGCGGAGCGCCGCCATGATCAAGCGACTGATGCTTCTCGCCGCGCTGGCCCTGGCCCCGGCGACGCCGGCGGCGGCCGATTACTGGGGCGATTTCGATACCGCCATCGACGCCTACGCCAACGCTCGCTACGACCAGGCGCTGGACATCTTCCGCCCGCGCGCCGAACGCGGCGACGATCACGCCCAATACTGGCTCGGGATCATGTATTACGAGGGCAAGGGCGTCATCCGCGACAACGTCAACGCCTATATGTGGCTGTCGCTCGCGGCCGAGCGCGGCAACCGGGCCGCGCGGCTGGGACGCGAGGGGATCGCCGGGCGCATGTCGGCCAGCGAGATCGAAACCGCGCGCGCTCGCGTTGCGGCCTGGCACTGATCGCGGCCGTTTCGATTTCCCATATGTCAACCACGCGCCGGGGGGATGGATCATGACCTATGTCCTGATCGTCATTACCGTTTTCGCGATCAACAACGCGGTGACCAGCGAAACCCGCTTCCAGGAGTTCGACAACGCCGCCGCCTGCGCCACCGCCAAGGCCGGGATCGAGAGCTGGATGAGCGGTCTCAAGGGCGCGATGTCGCGCGAGTTTCACATCGCCTGCGTTCCCAAGGGCTGAGGCGACGCCGGCGCCATCGTGGCGCGATTGACAAGCCCCGGCGGGCGGTGACAATGAGCCCGTCTCGCGGCCGCGGAGTAGAGTGATGTCCACCCGCCAGCTCAAGCGTATCGGCGTGCTGACCGGCGGCGGCGACGCGCCCGGCATCAACGCCGTCATTCGCGGCTGCGTGTTGCGGGCGGGGTCGCTGGGGCTCGACCTGGTCGGGATCCGCCGCTCGTGGCTGGGTCTGATGGAAGCCGACGCGGTACCGCTCAATCGCGGCAACACCCATCGCTGGCTACAACGCGGCGGCACCGAATTGCGCACCCGGCGCTACAATCCTTTCGACGAAGGGACCGAGGACGCCATTCTCGCCGGCTACGCCAAGCTCGGCCTCGACGGGCTGATCGCGATCGGCGGCGACGGCACCTTGACCACCAGCTACAAGTTCCACCATCTGGGCATGACCGTGATCGGGGTTCCCAAGACCATCGACAACGACATCGCCGGCACCGATCAGACCTTCGGCTTCGAAACCGCGGTGCAGACCGCTTGCGACGCCATCGACCGGCTGCACACCACCGCCGCCTCGCACGGACGAATTCTGATCGTCGAGGTGATGGGCCGCTACGCCGGCTGGATCGCGGCCTATGCCGGGATCGCCGGCGAGGCCGATCTGGTGCTGATCCCCGAATATCCGGTTAAGCTCGCCGACGTCCTGGCCTGGGCCAAGGGGCTCAAGGAGCGGGGCCGTGAATACGCCATCCTGGTGGTCGCCGAGGGGGCGCTGATTCTGAATGCCGAGGGCGTGCCCCTGGTGCGCGGCGAATACACCGCCGCCGGCTACGAAAAGCTCGGCGGGGTCTCGGTGCAGCTCTCGCGCGAACTGATGGGGGCGGGGGTCGATTCGCGCACCACCATCCTCGGCCATGTTCAGCGCGGCGGCACGCCGGCGGCCTTCGACCGCATCCTCTCGCTGCGCTATGGCGCCCGCGCCGCCGAGCTCCTGGCCGAGGGCGTTTCCGGGGTCATGGTCAGCCTGGTCAACAACCGCATGCGGACGGCGCCGCTGGCAGAGATCGCCGGCAAGCGGCGCAATTTCGATCCCGAGGCCTTCGACCTCGCCTGGATGCTCAGCGAACTGCCCGAGGCGCGATGACCGTTCCCGACGCCCACACACCATCGCTCGATCTCGGCCTCATCGGCAACTGCGGCACCAGCGCGCTGATCGACCGGCGCGGCGCCGTGGTGTGGTCGTGCCTGCCCGATTTCGACGGCGATCCGGTCTTCCACCACCTGCTGGATGGCGATCGCGACGTCGGTTTCTACGACACCCTGCCGGTCGACGGCATCGCCCACTGCGAACAGGAATACATCCCCAACTCCGCGATTCTGCGGACTCGACTTTACGATTCCCGGGGCGACGGCTTCCAGATCACCGATTTCATGCCCCGCTTCTCGCAGTTCGGCCGCCGCTTCCGGCCGATGGTCATGATCCGCCAGATCGAGCCGGTGGCCGGGCAACCGCGCATTCGCATCCGCCTGCGGCCGAGCTTCGATCACGGCGCCACGGCGCCGCCCATCAGCCATGGCAGCAACCACATCCGCTATGGCGCCAGCCCGTTGAGCCTGCGCCTGACCACCAACGCGCCCTTGCCCTATATCCTCGAGGAGCGGGCGTTCCTGTTGTGCGAGCCCCTCACCCTTCATCTCGGCCCGGACGAGACCCTGAATGGGGCGCCCGACACCATCGGCCGCGCCTATTTCGAGCGAACCCTCGAATACTGGCGCGTCTGGGTCCGCAGCCTGGCGATCCCCTTCGAGTGGCAGGAATCGGTGATCCGCTCGGCCATCACCCTCAAGCTATGCAGTTTCGAGGCCACGGGGGCGATCGTCGCGGCGATGACCTCCTCGATCCCCGAGGCGCCGATGAGCGGTCGCAACTGGGATTACCGCTATTGCTGGCTGCGCGACGCCTTCTTCGTGATCGAGGCTCTCAACCGGGTCTGCGCCCACCAGACCATGGAGGACTTCCTGGTCTACCTCGACAACATCGTCGCCGCCGCGCCCGAGGGTCGCTTGCAACCGGTCTATGGCATCACCCTGGAGACCCGGCTCGACGAGCGGACGGTGGACGCCATGCCCGGCTATCGCGGCATGGGACCGGTCAGGGTCGGCAACGCCGCCTACGCGCAATCGCAAAACGACGTCTATGGCGCCGTGATCGCCGCCGCGACCCAGGCATTCTTCGACCAGCGACTGCTGCGCTCGGTCGGCGTCGAGGCGTTCAGGCGGCTGGAACCGCTGGGCGAGGCCGCCTTCTCCCTTTACGCCACCCCCGACGCCGGGATGTGGGAGCTGCGCGGCCGCGCCAACGTGCATACGTCGTCGAGCGTGATGTGCTGGGCCGCCTGCGACCGCCTCGCCCGCATCGCCACCCACTTGCGGCTCGGTGACCGCGCCGCGCATTGGCGCGAGCGGGCCGACCGCGTCCACGCGGTGATCAGCGAGCGGGCGTGGAACGCCAAGCGCGGCAGTTTCGTCGCCACCTTCGACGGCGACACGCTCGACGCCAATCTGTTGCTGCTCGAACAGCTCGGCTTCCTCGACGGCGACGACCCGCGTTTCGCCGCCACCGTCGCCGCCGTCGAGCGCGAACTCAAGCGCGGTCCCTATATTTTCCGTTACGTCACCGCCGACGACTTCGGCACGCCGCGAACCGCCTTCACGGTGTGCACTTTCTGGTACATCAACGCCCTGGCCGTGCTGGGTCGCCACGCCGAGGCCTGTGAACTACTCTGCACGATGCTCGAGCGCCGCAACCACCTCGGCCTTCTGTCCGAGGACATCGACCCCGATACCCATGCGCTGTGGGGCAACTTCCCGCAGACCTATTCGCATGTCGGCATCATCAATTGCGCCATGCGCCTGAGCCGCGACTGGGAAGATATTCGCTGAAGACGGACTAGAGCATTTTCCGGTCACCTTTACGCGGTAAAGGCGAGCGACGTTCAATCGCCACGCAGGCTCCCGCCGCACGAGCGGCGGCCCGCGCTTGCGGGCTGGCGCAATCCGGGCGGTTCCACCTGTTCGGATTGCGCTCTAGTCCCTGGGCATGAATCGGGCCTCTCCGTGCATGGACTTGTGGATAAATCTCGAAGCGCCTGTAAAACAACGCGATTTTCTTCCACAGGAAATTTCAAGTGAAACGCGATTCCGGCTTGCGCAATTCCTTGGGCCGACCGCATACTTTCCTTGCGCGAAAGCGTGGATGCCGTGTTTTTTGGTGGCGACGGCACGGTCTCGCAAGAGATCATGTCATCGTTGTTCGGAAGGCGGCTTCGAGGCCACGGCGCAACTCTTTCGGGGGTTCGCCGGCGCCGATGAGATGGGCAAGCCCTTGGGCGCGTCCGCTCGCGGCGTGAACGCCTCGCCCACGTCGCCGCGTCCGCCGACCCAGGCGTTCGGTTTTCTTGGAATTTCGGTTCCACGGGATCGGGCGCGGGGATGGCGGACGGGACGGATCGGATCCGCGCGGTCTCGGCCCCTCGGGGGCGCGACTTACCGGGTTCGGTTCGGAAGCGGCCGAAACGGGCGCTTCCTCGGAAGCGCCATGACGGCGCCGGTGACGCGAGCGGGATGGCCGCGAAGCCCCCGCGCCTCGCAAGGGGCGCGAAACACGCGACGGAGCCGCGACCCCTCACCGGGCCTCGGTTTCCGCCATCGCAAGATGGCCGCGCTCTCGTGGGCAGGAGCCCTTGGGCTCCAGAGGCGTCGGGAGTGTCCCGCCCGGGCACATCGCGTTGGCCGTTACCGGCCACGCTCCCGACGCCTCATTTACCTAGCGCATCTCCCTAGCGAATGCAACAAGATATTGTGTCCGACCCTTATATCTTGTGGGTCGGGCGCTATAGTCCGCTAACATGGCGGGGGACGCCATCGGCGGCCGCTTCGTGCTACCCTTGCTACTCCTATAGCGCAATCCGAAGAGGCGGAGCCGCCCGGATCGCGCCAGCCCGCGCGGCGATTGAACGCAGGCTACCTTTCCCGCGTATAGGTGACCCGTAATTGCCCCAGTGTTCTCCCGTGGCTAACTTTTCGCTAAGGGGCTTGGCCGACACTTGCGTTCCGATCACGATGGCGAGCGAACGATGGCGGCGACGGCCCCTCCGATCCCGGCCCCGACAATGATATCGACCGTTAGCGACGATTCGTCTCCGATCGCTCCCCTGATCGCCCATGTCATTCTCAATCTCGACATTGGCGGGATGGAGAACGGCATCGTCAACCTGATCAACACCATGCCCGCCGAGCGCTATCGCCACGTCGTGATCTGTCTCAAGGGCTATAGCGATTTTCGCCGCCGCATCCACCGCGACGACGTCGCCATCCACGCCCTCGACCGCCGCGAGGGCAAGTCGCTCGACGCGCATATCCGGCTGTGGCGGCTGCTGCGGACGCTCAAGCCGGCGATCGTCCACACCCGCAACCTGCCGACCATCGACATGGTGGTGCCGGCGGCGCTCGCCGGCGTCCCCTGTCGCATCCACGGCGAGCATGGCCGCGACGTGCTCGAGGTCGCCGGCGGCAACCTCAAGTACAACCTGATGCGACGTCTGCTGTCGCCGCTGGTCGATGGCTATATCGCCGTCTCGCGCGATCTCGAGGGCTGGCTCAAGGAGGACGTCGGCGTGCCCGCGCGCAAGGTCGCGCAAATATACAATGGCGTCGACACGGCCCGCTTCCGCCCCGCGCGGCCGCGCCGCGAGCCCTTGCCCCAGCCCGGTTTCGCCGACGGCAAGGAAATCGTCATCGGCACGGTCGGGCGCATGGAAACGGTCAAGGACCAGACCACCCTCGCCCTCGCCTTCGCGGAGTTGCTCAAGATCGCCCGGCCCAAGCGGCCGCCCCGGTTGGTGATGATCGGCGAGGGCGGCTTGCGGGCGCGGGCCGCCACCCTCCTCGGCGAAGCCGGCGCGGCCGATCTCGCCTGGCTGCCGGGCGCGCGCGACGACATCCCTCGCATCCTGCGCGGGCTCGACGTCTTCGTCCTGCCGTCGATCGCCGAGGGCATCTCCAACACCATCCTCGAGGCCATGGCCAGCGGCCTGCCGGTGGTCGCGACCGCGGTCGGCGGCAACCCCGAACTGGTGGTCGATCGCCGCACCGGGCGACTTGTGCCGCCGTCGGCGCCGCGCCCGATGGCCGAGGCGCTGAATGAATACCTGATCGATCCCGGCTTGATCCGCGTCCAGGGCGACGCCGGCCGCGCGCGCATCGAACGCCGTTTCAGCCTCGAGGCCATGGTCGAGGGCTATCTCGCCGTTTACGACCGGGTGCTGGCCGCCAAGCGACCGCGCCTCGTGGCGAGGGCCGGGCGCTAAGCGCCCCTAGCCATCGGGCGCGTCGGGCATGACCACCATCTGGGCGATCACCACATGCGGCGGCTGGTCGAGCGCGAAGACCACCGAGGCGGCGATATCCTCGGGCGCCAGCGTCACCCCGCGCTGGTCGTAATAAGCGTCGGCCCGGATCTTCTCGCCGCGCCAGCGGGCGAGCGCGAATTCGGTCCGCACCAGGCCGGGCAGGATTTCGCTGACCCGCACGCCGCTGCCCGCGTAATCCATCCGGAGCGCGCCCGAAAAGCCGTGAACGGCGAATTTCGAGGCCGCGTAGATGGTGCCGCCGAGATAGCTTTCGAGCCCCGAGACCGAGCCGATATTGACGATATGGCCACGCCCGCGCGCCACCATGCCGCCGGCGATGGCGTGGGTGACGCGGATCAGGCCGACGACGTTGGTCGCGATGGTATCGGCCCATTCGTCGACGTCGCCGCTATCGAAACGCTGGCGGCCGCCGACATCGTGGCCGGCGTTGTTCACCAGGATATCGATATTCCGCCAGGCCTCGGGCAAGGCGGCGATCAGGCCGGCGGTGGCGCCGGCGTCGCGCACGTCGAGCGCCCACGGCAGAACCGCGCCGCCGAGACCGTCGGCCAGCGCGCGCAAGCGATCCAGGCGTCTGGCGGTGGCGATCACCCGGCAGCCCCGGGCGGCGAGCGCGGCGACGGTGGCGACGCCGATCCCGGCGCTGGCGCCGGTGACCAGGGCGACGGCGCCGGGCGCCAGAATCGGCGATCCGGTCATCGCCCGGCCTCCCCCCGATGGGTCTCGGGTAACCTCTCGCCGGGACCGAAATTGAGCTCGATCCGGACCCCGTCGGGGTCGCGGACGAAGACTTGGCGCATGTCGCGCCCCGGCACCTCGACGTAATCATAGGCGATGCCGTATTCGCTCAATCGGGCGATCACCGCGCCGAGATCGCCGGCGGCGAAGGCGACGTGATCAATCGGCGCGGTCGAGCCGCCTTGCGCCACGTCGTCATGGACCAGATGAACGATCGGCGCGGCGTCGCAATAGAGCCAGGCGCCGGAGAAGCGAAAGGGCGGCCGATCGCCCGACCGCAAGCCAAGAACGGCCTCGTAAAAGGCGCGGGCGCGATCGAGATCGGCGGTGTGAATGGTGATGTGGTCGAGCCCCTTGATGGCCATCGTCGATCCCAGGTCAATGTCGCCGGCCCCGAGTATGAAGCGGCCCGCGCGCGACCACAAGCGTAGCGCCGGCGCCGGGGAGACGACGGCGCCCAAAGACGCCCAGACCGAGTTCAAGGCCTGCGTCACCCTGTCGTGACGGGCGTCGTCGTCGCGCCATCGTTCGTCACCGCGCCTCTGGCCCGGTTACCGACTTTGAACGTGGCAGGACGCAATCCGGACCGGAATCGGGCGCTTCTCGGGCTTGACCGCGACTCACGACGCGCAAACTCTATTTGTTGCCGTGTTAACGATGTGGAAATAATAATCCACGATGATCCAAGTTCGAATGTCTTCTTCAAGAGTTATGGATATGATCCAAACAAAAAATTATCCATGGGTGATCGGGATGAGCATGAGCGTTACATCTTATACGTCGAAAATATACCCCTTTATGGTTGGAAGATGCAAATATATGCGGCCTACGCTTATATTCGCGCTAATGATCATGATCGGGGGGGCAATCACAACCCCGGCTGCGTCCGAATCCCCGCTACCGAAACCCACGGGACCGATAATCCTGACGATCACCGGCGCGATCGAGCACGTCAACGCGGAGGGCCGGGCCGAGTTCGACCGCGCCATGCTAAAGGCTCTCGGCACCACGAGTTTCGCGACCACGACGTCATGGACCGATGGCAAGCCCGAGTTCGAGGGCGTGCTCGTCCGCGACGTCCTGCGCGCGGTCGGCGCGACCGGGTCGTCGATCGAGGCAATCGCGATCAACGACTACTCGGTGAAAATTCCTCTTTCCGATTTCGACCGCTACGATGTCCTTCTGGCTTTAAACATGAACGGAAAGAAGTTGACCCACCGCGATAAGGGGCCGATCTGGATCGTCTACCCGCGTGACGATCACGACGAACTCCACACGGCTAGCACAGATGCTAAATGGATATGGCAACTCACGAAGATAGATGTTCGGTGAAACATCACAGTCTTAGTGTCCGGCTGAAAAAGAGTTGAGTGGAATCAGCCTATTGTGGTTCCATCGTTGTGGTGAACCAGCGATGGAGGCACAAGATGTGGACCGAGACCACTCGTCCCAAGTATGAGCGTTC
>Ga0114931_10004446_pt1 | contig 17487 bp, 11 predicted proteins | sample 2SBtaG_FD_89579 | JGI IMG/M metagenome (GOLD analysis project Ga0114931, IMG submission 89579) | Deep subsurface microbial communities from Kolumbo volcano to uncover new lineages of life (NeLLi) - 2SBTROV14_V59a metaG | ecosystem: Environmental > Aquatic > Marine > Volcanic | place: Kolumbo...
TCGACCTCGGAAAGGTGAAGAGCGAGCAGCTCGCCAAGGCCGCCGGCGGCGATGGCTAGGCGGGCGGGCGTCCGCGGACGCGTGGCACGGCCGACGAAGGCCATCAGCGCGGATCACGGCCGGCCGGCGCGCGCCTGGCGCAGGGTCAAGAGGACGCCCGTCCCGGAGACGGCGAGAAAGGCGGCGGCGAGCCGGTAGACGGCCTCCACGCCCAAGGCCTCGGCCAGCGGATAGGCCAGCGCCGGCGCCAGCGCCGTGCCGAGATCGGCCGCGTTGGCATACCAGCCCATGAACCGCGCGCGCGAGGCTTCGGGAGCCGCATCGCCCGCCAAGGCGTCCGCGGAGACGCGCAGCGCCGCGCCACCGATGAAAACGAAGAAGGCCACCCCCAGCGTCCAGCCGAGCCCGCCTGCATCCGAGAGCGCGGCCATGGCTCCGGCCGTCAGCAGACCCATGGCCGCGGCGAAGCGCAGCCGCCCGAAGCGGTCCGACCCATGGCCCGCGAGCGGCGCCCAGAAGGGCTGGAGGGCGAAGCGCAGCCCGAGGAAGGCGCCGTTCACCGTGGCCGCGCCGAGCACGAGCCCGAGCACCGGGATCTGCGCCCCGAAGCGCTCGACCAGCAGCAGGCCGAGGGTCGCCAGCACCAGCGGGCTGCCGGCCATGCCGGATACGAGTGCCGCCGCATAGACGCCCCAGCGCTCGAGCGGACGCGGGCCGGCCGCCGTGCCCGGAGCCCGCGCCTGGCCGGGGAGATCGCCCTCGCCGGGGCCTTCGCGCAGCATCGCGAGCCCAGCGGGCAGGGCCAGAGCGGCGAACACGAGCAGCGTCGGGCGAAGGCCAATCGTGTCGGTGAGCAGCCCACCGGTAGCCATGGCCGCGAGCGTCCCCAAATTCGCCACGCCGTTGTAGAAGCCCAGGGCGTAGCCGCGCCCGAGGGCGCCCGCCGCCAGCGCCGCCAGGAAACCGCCGAGCCGCAGGAAGGACCAGAGCAAGCCCCAGAGAAGCCGCAGGGCGACCCAGGCCGCAAAGCCGGGAGCGACGGCGTAGGCCGCCGTCACGGCCGTCGTGGCGAACACCGACGCGACGAACGGCCGGTGGATCCCGATCCGGGTCGCCACGGCGCCGGCCAGGGGATTGGTCCCCAGGCGCACGATGCGGTTGGCCGACAGCAGCACGCCCACCATCCAGAGCTCGAGCCCGAGGTCGGCATGGACCACGGGCAGGACGGCGTAGAGCAGCGCATCGCCCGGCAACGTCGCGGCCACCGCGAGCGACACCGCGACCACCCTGCGGGGCGGGGACTGCATCGAAGCTTGGTACCGGACTTTCTAGCGAAGCGCGCTCGCCTCGCCGACGAGGATGCGCGTCCCGTCCTGCTTCTCGCACCACACGTCGCACACCACCCGCGTGAGCGTCCCTTCCGGCCGCTCCTCGCGGACCTTCCCGTTCGCGCCGACGACCTCGTCGACCCACAGGACGTTGGTCAGCTTGAGGGTCGCCTTTCCGCCGCGCAGCCAACCCTCCCCGAATTCGCGCATCATGATCTCGGAAACGAAACAGGTGGACATCATCCCCTGCACCACGATGTTCGGAAAGCCGAGCTGCTTCGCCGCGTCGGCATCGGTGTGATAGTTCTTCCCGGGTCCGGAGAACATCCAGCAGCGGCGCGCATCGACCACCTTGGTGCACGGCGCAAGATCCGGTCCGGTCGCGGTCGGAAAGGCGGGCTGCGCCTGCTTCCTTCGAGCCGACCCCGCGTCGACCACGAACCCCTCGCCCCCGGCTTCCCGCTTCGGAGGCAGGAACGACTGGTGGGTCCGACCTCGCACGAGCAGGCGGCCCGAGACCTCGTCGAGCAGATCGGTCTCGTTCACGACGTAGTTCCGGCCGCGCTTGTCGTAGCGGTCGATGATGGTACTGCGCGTCCGGATCCGGCTGCCGACCGGGATGGGCGCGAAGAGCTCCCAATCCTGCTGGGCGTGGAGGTTCCCGAACAGATTCTTCAGGTACCACTCGCCGAGCAGCTTGTAGCACTCGGAGTGATGAAGGAGCGGTGGCGCGAAGCGCTCGTACCACGGGCTCGGATCGTCGAGCGCGTCGGCGTAGAAGCCCACGACCTCGGGTGTGACGTCGTAGACGTGCCCCCCGCAGTAACGGCCGACGTAGGCGGGCTCGCCCTTCAGGTTCATGGCGCCTCCCGGGTGGCCGCTCGGCACACCCTCGTGGTTGGACCTTGCCCCAGACGGCCCCGACGTGGCAAGCGACGTCTCTCTCGGCCAACTTCCGCGTGGATGGCGAGCGAACGAACGAGCGAGGCGAACCTGGCCGCCTGGATCGACCGGCACGCGGAAGAGCGCCCGGACGCCGAGGCCCTGATCGACGCAGATCGGCGGCTCCGATACCGCGAGCTGGCCTCACGCATCGCACGCTGCGCCGGTCTGCTCGAGGCCGAGGGCGTCCAGCGCGGCGACCGGGTGGCGCTCCTGCTCGGCAACCACGCCCCGTACCTCGAAACGGTCTTCGCGGCGGCGCGGCTCGGCGCCATGGCCGTGCCGGTGAACGTTCGATGGTCGGCCCGCGAGATCGCGATTCTGCTGGACGACTGCACGCCCCGGCTGGTGGTCCACGATGCGGAGCATGCAAGCGCCCTCGCGGCGGCATGCGAGGCGGCCGCACACACACCGGCGCGTTGTCTCGAAGCGGGTCCGGACGATGCGCCCTATGAGGCCGCGCTGGCCGAGGCGCGCCCGCACGCGGCGCCCGTCCCGGTCTCGCCCGACGATCCGATGATCCTCATGTACACCTCGGGTACGACCGGGGCGCCCAAGGGAGCTCTGCTCCCGCACCGCAAAGGGCTCTACAACGCGTTGAATGCCGAGCGCTTCTTCGAGATGACCCGCGACGACCGGGTGCTCGTGGTGGTGCCGCTGTTCCACTCCTTCGGGCTCGCAATCCTCTCGCTTCCGACCCTTCATGCGGGCGGTACCGTCGTGCTCCAGTCGCGATTCGAGCCCGATGCGGTCTGGCAGGCGGTCGGAGCCGAGAAGATCGCCTTCTTCGGAGCGGTCCCGACCATGTTCCGCCGCCTTCACGACGAGCTCACGGCCCACGAGCCGGGCCACTATCGCCTCGATTCGTTGCGCTTCCTGTTCACCGCGGGGGCCGCCGTTCCGGTCGAGCTGATCCACGCCTACGAGCGACGCGGTCTGGTCTTGAAGCAAGGCTTCGGCCAGACCGAGACCTCGATCCTCACCTGTCTCGATGCGGCCGACGCCGTGCGCAAGGCCGGGAGTGTCGGCCGGCCGGTCCACCACGCCGAGCTCCGGGTGGTCGCGCGGGACGGTCTCCAGGGCGAGCCCGACCACTGGCGCGACGTGGCCGTGGGCGAGCCCGGCGAGATCGTGGTGCGTGGCCCCATCACCATGCTCGGCTACTGGCAACGTCCCGCCGAGACGGCCGAGACGCTGCGCGGCGAGTGGCTGCGCACCGGAGATCTGGCCACGCGGGATGACGAGGGCTTTCTCACCTTGGTCGGCCGCGCGCGGGACCTCTACATCTCCGGCGGAGAGAACGTCTACCCTGCGGAGGTCGAGGCCGTGCTCGAGACCCACCCCGCGATTCGCGAGGTGGCGGTGATCGGGGTGCCCGACGAGAATTGGGGCGAGGTGGGCCAGGCCTGTGTGGTCCTCGAGCCCGGGGCGGAGCTCGACTCCGACGCCCTGCAGGCGTGGGCCCGCGAACGACTGGCCAGCTTCAAGATCCCGAAGAGCCTGCGGATCGTGGCAGCGCTGCCGCGAACGGCGTCCGGGAAGGTGAAGAAGTGGAAGCTGCTCGAGAGCGCCGGACGGGCGACGTGAGCCGAGAAGGCCTCCGGCTCACCACCCTGAATGTCTGGGCGCTCCCCTTCGGCCTCTCCCGCCACACGGCCGCGCGCATGGAGGCGATCTCCCGACGGCTCGGCCAGCTCGAGCCCGACGTCGCCGCGTTCCAGGAGGTTTGGACCGAGGAGGCCCGGACCGCCCTGCTGGCGGGCGGGCGCCGCGCCGGCCTGTCCCATGCCTGGCACAACCCATCGGCGCGGGGTGGCAGCGGCTTGTTGCTGTTGTCGCGCCGGCCCTTTCTCGACGTCCAGTTCTCGGCCTACCTGCTGCGCGGCCTGCCCCAACGCCTGCAGCACGGCGACTATTGGGGCGGGAAGGGCTTCGTGCTCGCGCGCCTCCAGACGGCGGCGGGGCCGCTCACGGTGCTCGACACCCACCTCCACGCCCAGTACACCCCCGACCCGGTCGACGAGTACCGTGGGATCCGCACGGCCCAGGTCGTACAGCTCGCCGCGGCGCTACTCGATCGGAACGACCCCGTGGTGGCGCTCGGCGACTTCAACCTTCGTGCCGGGAACCCCGACCACGCGGTCCTCATGGGACTCACGCGCTTCACGGACGTGGCCCTGGCGCTCGGGAATCCGCAGGACACGATTCTCGCCGACCATCCCTATCGAAGGCGCGCCCGGGGTCACGGCAACGACACAGGCGGCGACGGGGGCGAACGCATCGACTACGCCTTCATCCGCACCGGCGACCGTGCCGAGGCCGTTCCGAAGCGCATCGAGCGCGAGTTCGACCAAGCGCTCGAGATCGGGGGCGAGCCCGCCGCCTACTCGGACCATGCGGGCCTGTTGGTCGAGATGGAGGTCGTCTCGGTTCCCCCCCGTGTGCTCCCGGCGGCAGACCCCGCGGCCCTCACGCGGGCCCGGGCGCTGCTGGGTCAGGGGAGGAGCGAGGCGGTTCGCCGGCGCGGGATCGAGCGCTCGTTCGCCCTCGGCAGCTCCGCCGTTGCGCTGGCCGCGCTCCCTGCTGCCGCCCAGCAACGGGTATCGCGGAGACGGTTCCTAGCGGGCCTCCTCGCCGGACTCGGAGTGGCAGCGGTGCCGGCGGCCGGCGGGACGGCGCTGCTGGCCGAGGTGGCCGTCCCGCGAGAGCTCGCGGCCTACGCCCAGGTCGAATTGCTCCTCGATCGCTTCATCCCGGCGGCCTAGCGGGCTGACGGCGCGGGCGCTGGGCCGGGCGCGGTGCGGCCGAGCAGCGGGGGAGGACGGCGTGGTGGCGGTGGGTGGGCTCGAACCACCGACCTCGGCTTTATGAGAGCCGCGCTCTAACCGGCTGAGCTACACCGCCACGCAGCGGCCACCCGGCCGAGACCCAGGGCCGCGAGCGGCGTAGATTAGCGAAGGCCGAAATCCTGGGAAGCGTCCGGCAGATCCTGCGGGCCCGGAGCGCCATCGGTCTTGGACCCGAATAGATAGGCCTCGATGGCCTCGAGCCGGCGCCGCAGATCGGCGATGTCGGAGGCGGGCGCAACCGCCGGCGCCGCGGGGCCCGGAGCGACGGGCGCCGCACCGACGGCCGCCGAAGCGGCCGCGGCCGGCGCACCCCCGGCGACGAAGCGCCCGATCTTCTCCGCGGTCTCGTCGAGCTTCGGGATGATCTCGCCCACGGTGCCCGACTGGATGAAGACGCGACGCGCCCCTGGATTCTCACCTTCCTGGTAGGAGCGTGCCTCCACGCACTGCACGTCGAGAGAGGCGCCCTCACCGAACTGGGTGAATGATCCGAACACCACGAATCGGGCGCCGTGCTCGACACCGGCCCGTGCGGCCTTCAGGGGGTCCGTCGTAGCCTGGGAGTCGCCGTCCACGATCACCACCGCCACGGCAGGATTCCGTCCGAGCCGCGAGGCGAGCATGTCCGAGAGACCGCTCCGCAGATACTCCTGCTCGCCGATCGAGTTCACGACCATCGGGAGAATCGCAACTCGCGCCCGAACGTCGATCTCCCCCGTGGCGCCCGGCTCATCGGCGAGCGGTCCACTGGCGATGAGCATCCCGGCCGCAACACCGATCCAAACCGTCGAAACCCGCAACGTTAGTCCCCAAGATACCGGGACACCGCCACCTAGTGCCCCGAGGCGCGTGGGTTTTCTACCAATCGTTGGCAGAGGGGTCAAGCGCTGGGTCGAGTGCCGCAAGGCCCCCACAAGTATCTGCGGACCCTACCGGCCAGCGGCCGCATTGAGAGTTCACTCGCGATCTCTTCGGAATCCAATGCTAGGCGACGCGCCCTCAGGCCATCGCCGGGCCAGGCGCGACGCCTTAGCATCTCCGCGTAGCCAAACGATATATGCGCCGCCCAAGGTGGAGCCTCCGACGAGAGACCAATGGCCTTCTCGAACAGGCGTTCTGACTCTCTATACTCTGCCAAGACATCAGCCAGTCGCGCGAGAAAGTAGGAAACAGGCCGCCAGACGGCCACGGAGTAGACGACGACGACGAACTCATCTTCGTGCGGGCTAAGCGCATCGAACAGTACGCGCGCGCGTGGCTTGTCGCGAAGAATCGCGCACGCCTCTGCCAGCAGCGCAGCTCCAATTAGCCACTCTACAGTTCTTGGAAGCCTCAGCGCCTCTTGCGACACGAGACGTCGCAGCCCGCGCTTCGCGTTCCGTTTGTCGCCACAAGCAGCTGCTAGAAAGATACAACCGCACTCATAGGATCTGACACGCGGGTACCGCTGGGCCTGCTCATCGACCAGCACTCGAGCCTTCTCTTCTGACCCATACTCAATATTGCGATATGCCTCGTGAATCACGGAGCAGTTCTCAGCATTCCGGTCGCACACCGACGCGCCCAAGCGGACGAAATCATCAGCCAACGACTCCGCTTTCCCCCAATCGCCACTCATCATTGCCCGCAAGGCAAGCAATAAATCTCGATACCACAACGCACCACCATGCAAGGAAGCCAGCGCCCTTCGCGAGAACACCTCCAGCTCTTTCCACACTTCCTTGAACGACCCCAATTGCAACAGACTCGTCAGCCTATAGAGCCGATAGACCAACTCCATCTCGCGATCGCCAGATTCCTCCGTAAGCGCTATGGCCCATCCCGATAGCTCCGCACGCTCTTCCGCTCGATGTGGCCCCCAGCGCGACACCTCTTTCGCGGTGGCCGCGAACGCCTTCGCATGCGGATCACCCGATTGGTCCGCCAAAAGCACGGCCTCTTCACCGTATTCGACACACAGCTGATGGTGCTCCGACCAGTACAGAGCGATGGCCAGACTTCCTGCTATCCGCGCTCTCAGCGCCAGATCACACTTCTCGCCACACGACCGGGCCTCTTCTAGCATCTCAATGAGTTGCTCATCAACCACGCCCGCCTCAATTGCAAAGAATCCCGGCGCAAATCCGAGAGCCGCTCTCGCAAACTCATCGGGCCTTCCCGCCGACCGCGCTAGATCCGCGGCCTGTCTGAAGCTGCGTGCCGCTCCATCTGGATCGCCGGACCGCCGCTGTGCCCCGCCCAGCCGAATCAGAAGTTCAACACGGATCAATGCCTGCCCACGATTCGACCGTTCGACGACCATCAACGCGCTCTTCAAGTATGAGACTGCCTCCTCAAAACCAAGATTTCTCTCTGACCAATCGGCCGCCGCCTCTAGCAAGGCAATTGTGTCTGGCACACTCTCGCTCATCGGAAGCGCAAGGCTGTGCCGGGCGGCCAAGCACGCAATATCGCCATCCAGTTCCCCGTGTGTTTGACGAAGCTGGCGTAATACTTTGGCGTGCATCTCCGCACGCATTGTCGGCTCTATGCCTTCATAGATTCCATCGCGCAAGAGAACATGCGCGAACCGATACACTCCAGAAACCGAAGTCTCCCGAATAACATCCAACGAGAGCGGCTCTTCCAGCGCGGCCAGAGCCTCTGTTTCCGGCGCTCCAAGCAACACGGCAATCGTGCTTAGGTCGAACTCGCGCCCAACCACGGAGGCCGCCCGGAGCACACCGCGGGAGTCTGATTGGAGCTTCGAGAAGCTAGACTGCAGAGTCTGTTTGATTGAGGGGCCGACCCTCATTGCTTCCGCAACAAGATCTGCATCGCCCTCAGCGGACCAACACGCATTCAACTGCCGGACCAACTGTTCGATATAGAACGGATTCCCGTTGCTCCTATCAAACAGGATGGCATTCAACGCGGGATCTTCAGAGAATCGCGCATAAACCCGAACCAACTCAGCGGATTCAGGCCGCGAAAGCCCTGTGAGCTTCAGCACTACGCATTCTGGAGATCCCGCTAGATCTCGCAAGACTTCTGCGTGCCGTGAGCCAGTTGCCACGGGACGGAACGTGCCCACAAAGCGAAGGCCCTCAGGCGGCATGCTCCTGATCAGTCCGTCCAGAAGACGCAGCGTCGGAATGTCCGCACAGTGAAGATCGTCGAACGCCACGATCAGCGGCGAGCCCGAGGCTTCGCGCGCCAGAACGTTCGAGAGTTCCTCAAGGAGTTCAAAACGCGCAGCTCCGGCGCTCTCTGGGGAGTCGATCTCCCTGCGACTCGACGCGGCAATCAGCTTTCGCAGTTCGCCAATCCCGAGTTGCTCAAGAACGTCGTGCCATGGCCGCAGTGCCGGAGCCCCAGCAACCTCCGAACATCGGCCTATCGCTGCTGGGCAACCGCGACGGCCAGCGAGATTCTTGCACTCTTCCAAGAATCGAGTCTTACCTATTCCTGGATCCCCCGACACCATTGTTGCACGCGCGAACTCCGAAGCTGAGAGATCGAAGGAAGCTGCTACCTCTCCTAGTTCGAACTCTCGCCCAAAGAACCTGCGGACGCGTGCTGTTACTGGGGCAATCTGCTCGCCAAGAGGCTCGGAGAGAGCTCCAATCCACCTGTACCCATGACCGTAGACTGTCTGGATCAGTTCCGGCTCGGACGCCGAATCACCAAGAGCCTTCCGAAGCGCGTTGATCGCAGTCGGAATGGTCGACGAGCCAATCTTCCGCCCGACCATACTTTCTGTAGAAGCTCGGTCTTCTCGACGACCCGCCCACGCTGCCTAATCAGGAGAATGAGAATATCCAGGCCCAACTGCCCCACATCGACAGGCTGACGTCGCCTCAGCAAGAGTCGTTTAGACTCGTCCAGCTCGTATTCTCGGAATCTCACGGAAACGAACGCCACTTTGCTACTCCCAATGTTCCCGTTCTTCCGACATTCTAGTCCCCGAGCACACGCGGCCCTCAAAGGATCGCCGCAGCAGCTAATAGTTCCCCAATGCGATCCCTCAGAATCGCATGACAACGTGGCGGGCCGGCGCCGTAGAAACGACTCCGGGCGTTATGGGGTACCGGCCGTATCTGACGTATTCGCGGGCGTTAACGGGATAGTCAGCCGGAGAGTTGCCGGTTTAGCCTTGGGCTCAATCTCAATGGTCCCACCAAGTTCCCGGGCGAGGGCCTCGCATGCCGTCAGTCGCATTAGGCCCGTTTCCCACTCCGGAACCGCGACGCTGCCAACAGCGGGCGACCAACAGACGCTAGCGGAGACGACAATCGCTCGCGCGTCATCTGTGAGATCTAGAGACACCACGACCGTCCCTGGCTCAGCGTTTTGCACACTCAACTCCAGAACGTGAATCAAGAGCTGAAGAAGGCGGCCAGGCAGGGCGTCCACCTTCGGCAACGAGCCTCGCTCGAGCTCGATGGCAACTCGCCGCTCTGCGGTCAGCTCGCTGACGCAATTCCGAGCTACATCCATAAGCGACACGAGGTCACACCGTGCTGGGCGCTGGCCTTCAAGCATCAGCCCAAAGCCTTCACACGCGCTCCTCGCGGTAGCGACGATCGTTGAAAGGCAGTCTCCCTTGTCTGCACTGAGCAATGGACCGCACAGCTCTCGTATCAGGGATGCACCAAGCGCTTCACCGATTACCAAAGCTTCCGCTCCGCTAGTTCGTGCCGCATCGTTTCGCAGATCGCCGATCAGGAGAGCATTCTCAAACGCAATCGCAAGCTGCGAGGAAAGACTTTCGAGAATCTCGGTCTCTGTTACACCAAACCCTCGACCCCCTCGGCGGTTGTCGACTGCAATCGCTCCGAGCAGGCCCCGCCTCCCCAAGAGCGGAACGATCAGGACTTCCTGAGCAGCAAGATCCGTAATGAAGTCCCGTACACTCCGCTCCAGTTCACACACGCGGTCGGCTTCGACCAAGACAGAGGCGCCGCTATCGAGGATCGCGAGTACCCCAGAGCCAGAGTCCTTTTCTCGAACGAACTGGACACCTTCCAGCGCCTCGTCACCCATTTCGGGGCGTGGATACGCGCTTCGAAGTCGGACACCTCGACCTGAATCAGCGGCGACAAACAGGCTTGCCGCATCAAACCCGAAGTCCGATACAATCGTGCGCAACCCTAGATCAAGCATCTGGGACGGGTCACGATGTCTGACAATTCCTTGAGTGGCCCTGTGAAGAGCATGCAGTTCCGTCACAAGATCGCGCCGCTGCGCTTCAAGCGCGTATAGCTCGATCGCCTGACGAACGATCTCCCGCATCTCATCAACATCCCACGGCTTGGGGATGTACCGGTAGATGCAGCCGTGATTTATCGCCTGAGCCAGGGTCGAGGCGTCACCATACGCCGTCACGAGCAATCGCACTGTTGCGGGAACCAGCTCTCGAACCCGCGCCAGAAGGTCGGTCCCCGTTATCCCAGGCATCCGATGGTCGGAAAGGACCACCGCGATCGGCCGCGTAGCCAACACCTCCAGGGCGTCAGCGCCGTTTGCAGTTGTTACTACAGAGAACTCTCTACGAAAGGTCAACTCAAACGAACGCAAATTGTCCGTTTCATCATCGACATAAAGAACGGGAAAGGCCTTGTAGTCGATCGTTGTACCGGCCTCAGTTCGCATCATCGCTCTCCCGCGGCAACCAGATCGTAAAGTCCGCGCCAGATCCCGGAGTCGAAGCTAGAGAAAGATGCCCACCGTGATCCTCAATTATCTGTCGACTGATCGACAAGCCGAGCCCCGTTCCGCGGCCCGCTGGCTTCGTTGTGAAGAAGGGATCGAACACTCTCGCAGCTGCCTCGGCAGACACCCCGGGACCATCGTCCGAGATCCGAACTGCAACTCCGTTGTCCACAGATGAGAGAACTACCTTGACACGTCCACCTTGCCGATCTTCAAGGGCCTCTGCGGCGTTCTTGAGAATGTTGAGCACTACTTGCCCTATCGCACGGCTGTCCCCGATCACCAGCGGCAAATCTGACTCCTGTTGAACTTGCACTCGCACCTGCGAGCTCTGAAACTGGTAGTGAGTTAGCTGCAGGGCCGAGTCCACTGTCCGTCTTAGATCCACCTGACTGCGCTCGCCATTCCACGGAGCCGCAAACTCGTGCAAATCCCCCACCAGCCGTGCCGTACGATCAAGGCCTTCGGCGATAATCTCGGACAGCTCATCAATCACCGATGCTGCTTCATCGAGCTGCAGTAGCTTGGGGCCTATCGCCATCGCCTCGCTTGTCCGCTCGCCCGTCCGACACTGGTCAGATGTGGCCGTTCGAACGGCTTCGGCTGCATTTCGCACATCAGACACATACGTACTCATCGTTTTCGCGGCATTGCGAGCAAAGTTCACGGGGTTGTTGACCTCGTGCGCAAGGCCAGCGGCCAGTTCACCAACCGCCGCTAGCCTCTCCGCCCTTACTATCTGCGATTCTGTTTCCTTGAGTTCGCCCATTGCATCGGCAAGCTCATCGTTCGCGCGCGCGAGCCGATCGTTCTGTTGAGCAAGCTCCCGACCCAACAGGCGCAGCTTCACGAGGGATCGGACGCGAGCAAGAAGCTCCTTCGAATGAAACGGCTTTGTAACGTAGTCATCAGCACCTTCCTCAAGCCCCTCGATCTTCATGTCTCGTTCCGCTTTGGAAGTCACTAGCACCACAGGGATAGGCGCTGTCAAAGGATCACCCTTGAGAACCCGGCACAGCTCGATTCCCGACATTTCTGGCATCATGACGTCGGTAAGGACCAGGTCGGGGTGCCTCTTTCGCACCAGCTCGAGGCCCTCTCGGCCATTGGCTGCAAGCCAGACAGAGAACTCCGGACTCAATAGATCGCGGAGAAACGTCCGCATATCGATGTTGTCCTCACACACTACAATCCGCGGATTCTTCGTAGTCCGAGAGGACTGCTCATTCTCCATCGGCTGGAACCCTACATTCAATCGACCAACGTGACGCTCGATCTCGAAGTACCGACTGGTAGATCGTTGCTCTATCTCAGTTCTGATCCTTGGCGAATCACCTCGGCCCGTTCCCCTTGCAGACACCTCTTAACATCCTCGAACGCTAGGTCGACGGCGCCGTCAGATTCACCGGCCGGCAGCCAGAAGGTCATTGTTACGCCCTCGCCAAGACCTGCGCTGGTCGCCCAGACTCGCCCTCCATGAAGAGAAACGAGTTCCCTTACGAGCGACAGCCCAATTCCTGTCCCTTCGTGTTTCCGCGTCGCCGAAGTGTCGACTTGGGCAAATCGATCAAATACCCGCTCGAGTTCGGTAGCGTCTAGGCCCATCCCGGTATCCTTGACCGCGCAGACCACGCCGCCGTCTGGGCCTTCTTCGACAGTTACATGAATCTTCCCATTCGCATCGGTGAACTTCAGCGCGTTACTGAGAAGGTTCAGCACAATCCGTTCTACAGCGTCCGTATCCGCATAGACTTCTGGAACGTTCGAATGGAGCGTCATCGTGAGGGCAACACTCTTTTTCTCAGCCAGAGGCATTGCTCCCTGAATCAGCTCTTCCACAAGCTTCCCGATGTTTGTCAATCGGCGGGAGAGCCTGAGCTCGTCGTTCTCAAGTTTTGCGAGATCAAGAAGATTATTGATTAGCTTCAGAAGACGCAGCGCGTTGACGTGCATTGTCTTCAGGTAGCTTCTCTGGAGTGGTGTCAGATCTCCAAAGTCTCCTGCCAGGAGGCTTTCGAGTGGTGACAGAGTAAGGGTGAGTGGAGTTCGGAGTTCATGATGAACATTCGCCGTGAAGCGCGCTTTCACTTGATCCATCTGCGACAGATGATCTCGTGCTTGCTCGATCTCACGTTTCTGCATGAACTCTGCAAGCCGTAGCCTGTCGAGGAGTGCACTGCTCGCAATGCATTCAAGCGCGGCGGCTGAAGCAAAGAACACAGGAGCGATGTGTTGAACGCTGGTTAGTGAGCCCCCAGAAACCAGCGGGATAGCTGCAAAGAGTGCTAGCAGCACGCCGGACATCACCGCGGCCTGGGTTCCAGAAACGGGAAGAAAGACTGGGATTCCGACAAACAGAATCATGATTCCGGGCCAGTAGTCGCTCGTTAGACCACCCGCTGCGGCGATCAGCGCGATAAGGGCAATTCCAGACACCATAACTCCGGCTTGGAGCATCCGAAGTGTGTCGAGACAATTGGCGAGCGCGTACACTGTCAACATCGCAATGTTCCAGGCCAAGCGGACGCCCAGCAGAGCCCCGAATTCCTCCGGGTGACTCGAGAAATCGAGAATGACAAAGAGACTGTTGACGACGATTACAAACAACGTCGTCAGGCGGAGCGCCCTGGCCATTCGGCCTAGCTTTAGTGAAGCGAGGTACTCTGCCCTGATTCGCGCGCGGTCTTGAGGGGCAACTTGGCGCATCCATTGGGGATTCGACTTGCTGATTCACGGCCTTTAGTAGCTGCACGCGCACGGCCGATCAGCTTGGTGCAGATTGGGTGAGTCTAGATGCTCGAACCGGCCGAGATCTCAGCGATAGCCCGAAGCGATGGCAAACTGGCCGGGTGAGCCGAAGCTCAGCCGGCTGGCGACGCGCTGAAAGCCAGCAGCCCTCAGCAAATCCTCAAGCTCGCCTGGATCATAGAACTTGAATCGGCCATCCTCTTCGAGTTCGAGAACCTTTGCTGCGTTATTCAAAAACTCGGCCTGGCGAGATTCAAACTCCCGAGCAATATCATCGCCAAAGCGATCAGTGACCGCGTCCCAACGCCGCTCCTGAACGGTGTCAGAGAACAGCTTCGAGATATCAGCATCCCGGCGCGGCGCCGAGATCACGATGCGGCCACCGGGCTTGAGCAGCGAACGAACCTGCTTGAGGAGCAATTCCGGAGCCTCAACGTACCCAACCAGCAGCGAAGCCAAAGCCGCATCAAACTCGCGACCCTGGATCGGAATGGATACGGCTTCTGGAGCGCCCAGGTCGGCGATCAGGCACTCCAGTCTCGGGAAGCGACCATCGCTGGCTCGGCCTTGCGCCCTGACGAGTGCTGGCAGTACAAAATCGATCGCGGTCACCCGATGCTCGCCAGCGCCTAACTCGCCGAGCCGAACAGCCAACTCGCCAGTTCCAGCGCCCAAATCAAGTACCTCTGCGGCCTCAGACAACCGGAGTCCCTGAATCTGATCGTCTAGGAATTCCTGGTACAGGCTAGTTGCAGCCATCAGTTCAATCCCAACGGTTTCGTCCCGACCCAACAAATAGTCATGCCAGAACGACCGCAGGTCTACGGCTGCCCTCGGTCGACGAGATCGTTCGGCGATCCTCTTCCGCTCCATCTGGAGGAGGTCCGGGATTTCAGGTTCCAGGCGATACCCAAGCAATATCCGGGCTGCCTCTTCGGCAACTAGCTGAAAAGTTTCAAGTGCCTCCCGGCTAGTGCGCAACTGATGGCCTGTCGGAACCTCTATCAAACGACGCCCTCTTGACTGACCCGCCGACATCAAGGATTGAATACGGTCTAGGCTCATCCAACCGTCGTGACGGCCGTAAATCCACGTGATAGGCACGCCAATCTGTGCCATATCTCTGCGGGCATCTTCGAAGTATCCAAGACGATGCCTCAGCGTATCTGGTCCCGCGTTATCCATATCAACGAGCACGCCGACCAGCTCCTGCATACCGAAAGAGACCCCTTGGCTCAGCCCATAGATCCAATCAATGCCACCCGTAACGGCCCGCATACTTGATTGGAGATCCGGCATACCCACGACGCTAATCCAACCTGACACGAGACCACTAGTGTCAGTTGCGACTGCACGTCGTCCCTGAACTGATGCCAAGCTGACGGTAATCAGAAGGACCCGATCCGGGTTCAGATCCGGACACGACTTCACAAACTCCAAGGTTGTATGGATGTCCTCGACTGCCCCAGAGAATGTGTAACGGAGGCCATCAGACCCTGACGCTTGGCTGTCAGGGTCGACATATGACTCGCCCCGCCGGTTTCGCTCATCGTACCGGAGGACGTTCACGGATTTTCCAGCGGATCGGAAGGTGCTGATGATTGTCTCTGCGAGTGGAAGGAGCGTCTCCTTCGTTCGACCCCAGGCAGGCGGGATAACGACCAAAGGCGCCGCCCTTGAGTCGTCTGCCCGATCCACGATCGCTCGTAGGCGTTCCCCGCGACCATTCCTATACTCGACAACTTCGACGGCGCGCCGCTTCGGCCGGGCAATATGTATACGGTCCGCCATCAAGCGAGGCAGCGTGGCGGCTGCTCGCGTCGCAAGCCGGAGAGTCATCCATCGCCTCTGATTCGGCGTCCGGCCGAGGATCTCGGCTCGCCGCTCGATCGGCAAGGGCCGACTCGGCGCGACGCTGGTCACTGCTAAGCCCAGCTTGCGCCACTCGCGCTCAGCCTTGGAGTGCCGAACGGTTGCATAAGATCCGGAATCGGACTCGTTCCCCAGTTCGACCTGAAGCTCCAACCCGACAGGAGGATCGACATCCCGCCGCACTCGAACGCCCAGTCCCTCGTACGAGCGGTCGATCAGTACTCCGCTCCATCGCTCTCCGCCTGGAAGTAGCAGATTGACCGGCACGTTACCGCCCGGCGCCCGGGGAATATCTCTTCGTTCTGCTCGGTAAAGAATGGAAGGAATCCTCAATCTTATCTGACTAGGACTCCCTGCGACTTTCTCAGGAACACCGGCGAAGAAGTACCGCGCCCTGTCCATCTCAAGGTTCAGACGCAGTTGATGATGCAGAGAGTTGTCCAGGTTCTCGCCGTGAAGCGTCAGACTATCTCCGTCAATGGCAGCGATTTTGGCTCTCCGCGGCCGGACACTTAGGTCCATTCCGCTTGTAAGCCAGAGCCCGCGTCTCCGCGCCATGTCAAGCACGGACAGAATCTCAGCATCAGAGTGAATCTCGCCGCGATTTAGACGCGACAAGCGCGATGCAGGAATTGGCTGCGGCGTCTTCACGGTCGGTGTCGCTCTGTTGCGGTAGGAATGAAACTGCGCGTGACTTTACTACTGGCTGTCGCAGGCTCGCAAGAATGATCCCAACACTCTGAAAGCAATAGTGCTTTGTGAGCTTCCTCAGCAGCTCCTAGCGTTCAGTCGGCACGATCAAACGAGTCCCTATATCGGCTCACAGAGGATCCGATAATCGCGGACACCACCGTTGTCGAGGCTTCCCGAGATCCCCGCAAGGAAGACCTGCCAAGCGCGAAAGCCCGCTTGTCCCAGACTCGCAGAGACCACCGCCTCATTCATAAGCATTCGTTCGTACCAAGCTGCAGTGGTCTTGGCGTAATGGCTCGAGAGGTCATCAACTCTAAGGATTCTGAATCCAGCAGACTCAAGTTCTCGGATGTGGACCCCCAGAGTGAACCAATGAAAGCCGGGCCAAACGTACTTCTTGTTGAATACAGGCCCTACCTGAAGGTTCTGCGGGAGAATGCTTGGCTCGATCATCAGATCATGATGAAGATAGCGGCCCCGACTTCCGAGTCGACTTCTTACCCGCCTTGCATATCTGCGAAGTCCCCTCGGACCGACGTGACTAACCATTCCGATCGATGCAATCCGATCGAAATGTCTATTCTCCAAGCGATAGTCGCCCTTGATGACTTCCCACGAAGAATCGGAAAACTGCGCCAGCCTCTGGCGTGCCACAACGACTTGATTCTCCGAATGGGTCCATCCGACCGCCTTAATCGAGGGAAACGATTTCAGTGCCTCCACCAAGAGTCCGCCGTACCCAGTCCCGATGTCCAACAGGCTTTCTCCGGGTCGCAGATCCAAGAGCCGCAGAGCTTCTTGATACTTTCGCCATTGAGCTTTCTCGAGCGAATCAAACCGATCGTGTTCTCCGCTACCCCGTTCGACGAGCCTAGCCACGACTCGGCAATCCGGATCCTCAAAGATTCCACATGTGTACGAGCCGTAGGTGCAATCCAGATATGTATCTAGCACCGCCTGCGATACATCGTAGTGACTTTGAACGTTGCGTTGCGCGCGTGCCTGATTCTGAAACAGCGAGTTGACCATGAGGCTCGCGACGCCGCGAAATGCCTTCAACTCTACGCCGACATGGTTCTTAAGGTCTGATAGGACGTAGAGGTTGCCGCCAAGGTCGACCTCCCCATCGAGAAAGCTGTCGAGAAATCCGGATAGATCAAAGCGAATCAACCTGCGAAACGCGCTGCGGCTCTTCAGGCGAACAACAAGCGGCCGACCGCACCAGTGTTCAGTCTGACCTCCGAATACCGCCGTCTTGTCAGACCAATCCCTGACTACCACCCGATACGGAAACTTCCGTAGGAGCCTTCTTGCAAACCCGGTGACTTCAGCGTCCAGCAGTCAACCCCGCTCGTGAGGAA
>Ga0114931_10004447_pt1 | contig 17487 bp, 13 predicted proteins | sample 2SBtaG_FD_89579 | JGI IMG/M metagenome (GOLD analysis project Ga0114931, IMG submission 89579) | Deep subsurface microbial communities from Kolumbo volcano to uncover new lineages of life (NeLLi) - 2SBTROV14_V59a metaG | ecosystem: Environmental > Aquatic > Marine > Volcanic | place: Kolumbo...
GAAGAAACCGAAGTCCAGGAGATTCTCGGACAATTGCGCCAAAAAGCGCTTTCCGTTGCCGAACTGGCCGGCAGTCTGGCGATCCCGCCTGCCCGGATCTTTCGTTACGTCACGGCATTGAAGCGAAAAGGGTTCGTGGCGCTGGAGGGCATCAGCGGGCGCAGCCCGAAATACAAACTGATTTCGCAAGAGGTATCCTAACGTGGAGACAAAAGAGGTGCTGGTGGTCGGCGGCGGCCCTGAGGGTGTCCGGACCGCCCTTGAAAAGGCGCAGGCCGGCGTCCGGGTGACGCTGGTCGAAAGATTCCCCGCCTTGGGGGCAGCACGCATTCCCCGCGACCGCATCGTCGCGCCGGATGCGTGTTTCGTCAATCCCGAACTCGAAGAAGTGCGCGTCCATCCCAACATCCGTATCCTGGCCTACAGTGAAATTCAAAAGGTGCGCCGGGAAAACGGAAAGATCCAAACCCGCGTACTGAAACGCAGCCTGCGGGTGGACAACGACAAGTGCACCGACTGCAAGGCCTGCATCCAGGTCTGCCCGGTCAACATGCTGGACGATTTCGACGAGGGCCTCGGCTTTCGCACGGCCGTGGACTACTTCAATCCCCAGACCGCCGAATTCAACATCTTTAAGGAGGACATGCCCGTATGCCAGCAGGCCTGCCCGGTGCACCTGGACATCCGGGGCTACGTGGGGCGTATCGCCGACGGCAGACACCTGGAATCCCTGGCCCTGATCCGTGAAAGGCTGCCGATACCCGGCAGCATCGGCCGTATCTGCCCGCACCCCTGCGAAAGCGCCTGCAACCGGCAGTATCTCGACGCACCCATCAGCATCTGCTTTCTGAAGCGTTTCGTGGCGGATGTGGAAATTGCCCGGGAAATTACACCGGCCTACAAAACGGCGTCCCAAAAATTTCCGGAAAAGATCGCCATCATCGGTGCCGGACCGGCGGGTTTGACCTGCGCCCATGACCTGGCACGGCTGGGATACGAGAACATCACCATCTATGAATCGCTGCCGGTGCCGGGCGGCTACCTGTGGGTGGGCATCCCCGAGTACCGCCTGCCCAAAAAGCTGCTGCAGCGCGAAGTGGACCTCATCTGCGAAATGGGCATCGAAATCCGCTACAACACCCGCATCGGCGAGGATGTCTCTTTTGAAGAGCTGCAGAAATCCAACGACGCCGTTTTCATCGGCGCCGGCTGCCACCGTGGCCTGAAGCTGCGCATTCCCGGTGAAGACGATTTTGAAGGGGTCGTGGACTGCGTGACTTTCCTGCGCGAACAGGCCCTGGGCACGCGCAAAAGCGGTACGGGCAAGCTGATCGTCATCGGCGGCGGGAACGCCGCCATCGACTCGGCACGCGTGGGCTGGCGCATGGGATTCGACGAAGTCTACCTTGTCTACCGGCGCACCCGCCGGGAAATGCCGGCCAACTCCTGGGAAGTCGACGCCGCCGAACACGAAGGCGTCGTGCTGCAGTACCTGGCCGCACCGGTGGAAATCCTGGGGAAAAACGGCGCCGTCAGCGGGGTAAAATGCATCCAGATGAAACTTGGAAAACCGGATGCATCCGGCCGGCGCCGTCCGATCCCGGTGAAGGGATCCGAATACGTCATCGACGCACAGACCGTTGTACCGGCCATCAGCCAGACCGCCAATCTTGAATTTCTGGGCAAATCCACGGAGTTCAAGCTGACCCGCTGGAATACCTTCGAAGTGGATCCGGACACCGGCGCCACCAACATCGAGGGGGTTTTTGCCGGGGGAGACGTGGTTTCCGGCCCGGACATCGCCATTCGTGCCGTGGCCGGCGGCAAGCGCGGCGCCGAAGGCATTCATACATACTTGAGGAGCAGATAGATGGTCTACGAGAAGCAGGGGCGCTATATTATCCCGTTTGACGATGTGCCCGCCGACAGGGCCCCGATGCCCGAGATCAGCGTCGATGAACGCCGAAACAACTTTGTCGAGATTGAAACCGGTTTTCCGGAAGAGACCGCCATCCGCGAGGCCAAACGCTGTCTGAGCTGCCGCCGCTGCCTGGGCTGTGCCCTGTGCTGGGCGGAGTGCAAGCCCGAAGCCATCGATTTCAGCCTGCCCGACGAAACCCTGGAGTTGGCCTTCGACGAGGTCGTTTTGACCTGCGGACAGGACAACGCATTTTGCGACCCCGATCCCGAGCTGGGGTTTGGACGCTACGCGGACGTGCTGACGGATCTGCAGTTCGAGCGCATGCTGTCTCCCACCGGACCCACGGACGGCCTGGCGCTCTCGCCTTTGGACGGCCGCATCCCCGGGCACGTGGCCATTGTCCAGGACGGCCGCAGCGCCGATGATCCCGGTCTGCCGGCATCTCTCATCCTGGGCGTCAACATGGCGCAGCTGTGCAGCGCGCAAACCCAAGGCGTTAAAGTCACGCTTATCTCGCCGCTGAGCGATGAATTTAAAGCCCGCTATGAGTCCCAGATCCGGCAGATCGCCGGCCTGACGCTGATCGAAGGCACACCGCTTTCCGCAGGCCGCGAAAACGACAGCGACCCCCTGAATGTGGCGTACACCAGCCGCAGCGATGAGAAAGTGACCATCGCCGCTGACCTGGTGGTGATCCTGACACGGCCCGCCACCGCCGCCTACCTCCGGGATCTGGCACGCCAGCTGGATACAGAACCGCCTGCATTCTGATTGCAGCCGGGCCTTGTCAAAAGCCCGTGCATGTCAGGCGCAGCGGCCGCCGGCAGGCTCAGTCGCGCTTTTTGGGCTGATCGTCGCTTTGCACTTCCTTAAGTTTGTCTTTCTTGCCTGTCGCCTGACAGGCTTCCTGCATTCAGGTCGAAACCCCGAGCCTGGGCAGAATAAACCGCTGCAACACGATCCAGCCTACCACCACCAGCAGTACCAGTCCAAGATTGCTCATCATGCACCTTCCGCCGCGCAGGTGCCGGCGCGGCCTGTTTGCGTTATTTTTCCCCAAGTTGGTTCGAGTATAGCCCGATACCGGCATACATGCAAGCGCAACCGGCAATAATCCCGGAATCCCACCGTCTGCATACCGGGCGCCGGGTTTCAAGTCGCCACCGGTGACCACATCTTCAGTACGACGACCAGCTTTCCTGCGGCCACCGCCAGCCGCAATCCGGCCGGCCGTTCTTTTGCGCCGGCGCTGTTGTGGACAGCGTCGGGCAGAAAACGCTTAAAAACAGCGCTCCAATGGCCGCCAGTATGGATATTCTTGCAGGGCCCCGCCTTTCGCCAGCCGCTTGTCGACCGTAATCTCCATTGATTTAAGCGCAAAACCCCCATGCCGCATGCCAATCATCGTGCCGCGCATATAGAAGACCCCGGGGTTGCCAAGACGCTTGCAATCCGGACCTGCTTGACATAAAAGAAATTTTGGAACGTGTAATCCCACCAGCCAGATGTGTTCAGGAAATCCGCTCTTGCATACAGCGCTTGAAAAACTGGCCCTCGCCGATCCTGAAACGGCCGGTGAAATCGGCAGGGACCCCCGTCTGCAGCATCTTTCGCACGTACAGCTGGAACTGTTGGTGGAAGAGACCATTTTCGGCCTTGCGCAGGAGCGTCATCTGGGCCTGAGCGTAGCGAACGGCCTGCTGCAGCTGGCGCAGAAGCAGCGCCTGCCCGTCATGCAGCGTTACGCGCGCTGTGTGCGGCACTACGCCCGGCGTGGCCCGGCCGGGGCCAAGATCGTGGCCGACCACCTGCCGGCCGTGCTGCAGGCCGGCGACCGGTCGCTTGCGGCGCTGTTCGAAAAAGCCCTTGCCACCGCCGGCGCCCAGGGCATCCACACCCTGAACGACTACCTACGTCCGGCTTCGCGCCTGCTGCCCGGCGATCCGGCGGCGGCAGGGGCCTACCTGCACCTGCTGGCCGCCGCCCTGGAACGGCCGCTGGGCTACCACCAGAACCTGCACCTGTCCCAGCTGCTGCCGGATCTGTGCCTGAAACTGGCGGCCTCCCCGGGCGCGGAGGCCATCGGCCAGTTCGAACGTCTGCTGAGCGCCGATATCGGCTGGGCCGACGCTTTTGCCGAAGGGTTCGAAAAGGGCCTGAACCTGCTGTCCACGCAAAGCCTGACCGTGTTCATCAGTACCGGCCTTAACCGTTACGCCGGCCGGACCCGGTCCGGACGGCGTTACTTTTCACTGTGCACGCAGTTTTCCCGCGACATTTACGACGGCCTGCAGACCCGCGTGGCCCTCTCCCAGGTCAGAGGCCAGCTGAACCGCTACATCCGGGCGCGCACCGGGCGGCCGGTCACGGTGCGCCCTGTTTCGCAGCTACCGCCGGAACATCAGGGCCCAGACCTGGGGACCTGCAGCAGCCGCACACACATCTTTCTGCCCGACCGGCTGGAGCGGCCCTCAAAGCAGGAAAACATGCGGCTCTACAAGGCCCTTGCCGCCATCGAGGCCGGATGCATCGAATTCGGCACTTTCGATCTCGACCTTGCGGCTGCCCTGCGATGCTGCGGCCTGCGCCGGAAGCCGTCGTCACAGCCGGCGGACACATCCGACCTGGAAGCGTTCCTGGCGCACTTTGACTGCCCGGCTCTGGCCGCCGACCTGTTTACCCTCTTCGAACAGGGCCGCATCCGGCGCAAGCTGGGTGAAATCTATCCGGGCCTGGTGCAAAAGTACTTTCCGCTGCTGCGGCACGAAGCCCGGCGCCTGGAAAGGGCCGGTTCATCCGGGCATCCGCTGGCGTGGCTGTACCGGCGCGTCGCCTTAGGGATGCGGGAGGCAACCGCCGACACCGGCCTCCCGGCAACGTGCAGCACATCTTTAGCGGCACTGGCGGCCGAATTCGAAAAAGAACCGCCGGGGGAAAGGGTGGAAGCATCCGCCCGATGGACGGCACGCGCCTACGGACCGGTGCGGACCCTGCTTTCACCGCAAAGCGCCTACCGCCCGCTTAAGACGCCTCTCGGGCGCCGCATCCTGCCCGCGCTGGTCGGTGCCGTCGACGACCCTTTGAGCCGGCAGGCGGCCGCCATTCAGCACAGCCTGGCGCAAAGAGGCATCCACCTTTTCCGCAGCGACATTCGTCGCCTGCTGGCGGAAAACGGCGGCACGCCGGTAATGGCACAGTTCAACGATTTCATCCGGCAGAAGCTGGGGCCAAACGGGATGGAAACCGCCGATCTCGCTCGGATGCTGGACCGCTCCCGGCCCACCCCCCCGCCGTCGGACCCCGGCCCGGCAGACCGCGTCTGCTGGTATGCGGAATGGGACGATCCCGGCGGGGATTACCTGCTGCGCCACGCCCGGGTGCTCGAAAAGCCCGCGGCCGCCGACGGCGGCGATTTCTACCGCCAGGTGCTGCAGCGCTACCCGGGCATCCTGCATGCCATCCGCCACAGATTTGAGCTGCTGCGGCCCCAGGGCCTTTTACGGCTGCGCAACTGGCATGAGGGTGATGCCTTCGACTACCGCAAGCTGATCGCCTATGCCGTGGACCGGCGCATGCGCATCACGCCTTCCCAGCGACTGTACATCAAGCACCTCAAGCACGCGCGGGACGTAGCCGTGCTGCTGCTGGTCGACATTTCACGCTCCACGGCCAGCCGGCTGCCGGCCTCTGAATTGACCGTCCTGGATGTTGAAAAGGAGGCCATGGTGCTGTTCTGCGAAGCCCTCGAGAAATGCGGCGACGCCTTTGCCGTGGCGGTTTTTCAAAGCCGTGGCCGCTTTGCCGTCACATACCGGCGCGTCAAATCCTTTGAAGACGCCATGGATGAACCCGTGCGCCGGCGCATCGGCGCCCTGAGCGCACAGGGTCGCACGCGCATGGGCGCGGCCGTGCGTCATGCCACAGACAGCCTGGCGCGTCATGCGGCCCGGCTGCGCCTGCTGATGGTACTGAGCGACGGTTTTCCCAACGACACCGACTACAAGGGGACCTACGCCGTCCGGGATGCAGCCAAGGCCGTCAGCGAAGCCCGCGCCACCGGCATCCACGTCCACGGTATCACCGTCAATTTGTCCGACGCCGCACCCCTAGACCGCATCTACGGCCGGGGCCGCCACAGTCTGATTTCCGACATCCGCGAACTGCCGCACAAGCTGCCGGCCATTTACCGCCATTTGACGCGCTGAGCCCGTGGCCGCAGCTGTTCGGCTTGCCTTTTCTGAGACGTTTTTCTATTACAACGATGAAACGCAGCGTGGGGAGATGAATCTCTTGGCGGCTTCTTCCGGGACAGTTTAATCACGTCGCACCGCGTTTTGAACAGGGGAGACAGGCACCTGCTCCTCAAACGCGGCGTTATGTCTGGCGGATAAACCTTGACTTACGATATGTAATGACGCAGCTATGAAACCGGAGTATCCGTAAAAGGCCAATGGCACCAACACGCATTGCTACAGAAGGCGGATCGCGGCGCTATCGGCTCATCGACGAAGCCGCTTCCTTTCATAAAACGATTTTTATAAAGCGCAAACGTTGCCGTGCGGTGCTGATCTCCGAGGATAGCCGACGCTCCATCCGGAAAACGATCTGCTTGCTGGATTTTTGGGGAAAGCCCGGGGATTTACCATGACTTCACCACGCAGCCTGCTGAAATTCGCGGATCTTGTTGCCAAAAAACAGCTGGGCCAGCATTTTCTGGCCGATATGCACATCGCCGAGGCGATTGTTGCGGCGGCCGGAATCGGGCCGCGCGACACCGTCGTCGAAATCGGCGCCGGCTTGGGCGCCCTGACGATCCCGGCGGCACGCGCGGCCGGAAAGCTTTATGCCGTCGAGCTGGACAAGCGCCTGCTGGACCTGCTGAGCACCGAGATCGTGGTCAACGGTTTGCGCAATGTCGAGCTGATCCACAGGAATATTCTGCGGCTGGACGTTGCGGCACTGTGCACATCACCCGGTGAACGGCTGGTGGTCCTGGGCAACCTGCCCTACAACATTTCGTCCCAGGTGCTGGTCGGCCTGATCCGGGCCCGCGACCGTATCGACCGGGCGGTGCTGATGTTTCAAAGGGAACTGGCGCAGCGCATCATGGCACCGCCCGGCAGCCGAACCTACGGACGGCTCAGCGCCATGCTGGCCTACTGTGCGCGCATCAATAAAGTGCTTACAGTGGCGGCTGACCGTTTTTTCCCCAAACCCAAGGTCGCTTCCGAGGTCCTGAGAATCACCTTTTTCAAAGATCCGCCGCCGCGCAGCCGCCAAGAAGACCTTCTCTTCGCCGTTATCAAGGCCGCTTTCGGCCAGCGCCGCAAGACCCTTAAAAACGCCTTGGCCAACAGCGCGCTGGGTATCGACGGCACAACCATACATCAGGTGCTCAAGTCCGCCGACATCGACCCCCGCCGCCGCGCCGAGACCCTTTCGGCCGCAGAATTCCAGGCCATCGGCCGGGAACTAGAACCACTGGTGACGCCGCCGGATGTGCAAAAATCCTGAAGTCCGTTAGGTATCCCCCTGCCCCAGCGCGTTTAAAAAAAGCGTCAGCGGCCGGTCCTCCTCGGTCGCCCCGCTCAGGTGGATGGGTGCCGGGCTACGGTAGTGGTCGGGGCCCGGCTCGGCGGCCAGCCACTGCTCGCGAAAGGCCTTGACCACCTGAAAAGCGTTGGAGTGGATGTCCACCAGGCTTTTCTCCAGCACCAGCGCCAGCTTGCCCTTGCGCTCCTCCAGGTGCATCAGCGGAGCGATGGGGATTCCCACGGGCTCCCAGCGCTCGAAGTCCAGCTCCAGGTTGCGGATGGCGGCCATCTGACCGGTAACGCCGTTGGCGATCAGGCTGAACACCGTCAGGCCCAGGTTGTAGGTGTACTTGCAGTCGAAGCGTGTGGGGTGACTGCCGCGGCCGTCGTAGCCGTAAAAATGGACCTGGGTCTTGAACTTGGGTACCGATTTCTTATAGATTTTCAGCACCGCGGCCGGCACTTCTTTTTCTCCGTCCTGCATGCCGGCATCGGCCAGTACCTGTCCGAGGGTTTTTTCGGATATAATGTCGGCTTTCATCAGCAGGTAAGGCGCGCCGGGATTGCGGAACAAAACCGGCGCATAGGCATCGGCATCCAGTCCGCCCTTTTGCATGACCTGCCGGTAGTAGCTGCTCTCGATGCCCATCTTGTAGCGCCCCTCTTCCCAGAGGATGTCCAGGTAGTCTCTCACCAGGCCCATGATGACCCTTTCGGTCTTGACCTGCGAAAACTGGAAGTTGCCGTGGCTATCACGCTCGGTGAGCAGACCATCCTGGAAAAATTCCGGCAGATCGTTGAACAGGTCGTCGTCGCGTTCATTCCAGATGGCGATGGCGCCCTGCTCCCTGGAACGTCGGGCCAGGCGGCGCAGATACTCGAGCTTGTTTTCCAGCAGCGGGTGGTCGGCGTGGAAATCGCGGTCGTGGGTGTGGTTGTACTCACCGATGATGGTGTTGAGCTTGACGATGAACACCTGGATTTCGTTGATGAACTCCAGGACTCCCTCGGGGATAACCAGTACGCCGCAGTTCTTGCCCACCGCGGCACGGCGCACGATGCCGTCGCAGATCACGCGCGACAGGTGCCTGAGCGTCATGCCGTAGGCGTTGAAATCCACGTCCCCGCGCCGGCGGGCTTTCTCCAGACGTTCGGTATCCACGTAGTCGGCCAGGTCCTCGCCGATGAGCGTCATGTTGGCGTGGGTCTGCAGCGCCACCTCCAAGGCCAGGTGGCTGGCCGAACGCCCCATCACCTTGCAGATGTGCCAGTACTTCATGTCGGAATTGCAGTCCGTGCACAGGTTGCTGACATTCTGTGCAAAACCGCGCGCGGCACTGTGAAATCCAAAGGACACGGCGCACAGCACACGTCCGTCCGCATCCTTGACCTGCACATCGCCGTCGATGGTTTTGGGGACACCGATAACCTGGACTCCGTCCTCCAGCATCTCCTGCGCCAGGAAGGCCGCGTTGGTGTTGGAGTCGTCGCCGCCCACGATGACCAGGGCATCGAGCCCCAGCAGTTTGCAGGTCTCGCGGGAAAGCTGCATTTTCTCAGGCGTGTCGATCTTGGTGCGCCCGGTCTTGATCATGCCGAACCCGCCCAGGTTGCGGTGGGCGTTGACGATTTCAGCGGTCAATTCGACGCGCTGGTTTTCAATGATGCCGTCCGGCCCCATCAAAAACCCGTAAACGCTCGAATCGGGGTTGGCCCGCTTGGCGGCATCGTAGAGGCCGGCGATCACATTATGCCCACCGGGTGCCGGGCCGCCGGAAAAAACGATGCCGATATTGCGGCGACGGGCGTAGTTTTCCCGCTGTCCGGGAGCCAGCGCATCGCGGCCCCTGACCACCTGAACCCGCCCACCGATGATCCCGGGAAGCCGGCGGCGGGTTTCGCGGTCGATTTCGAAGCGGTAACGCCCGTCGGCCTCAAGGACGGTAGGGTTGATCGAAGACGGCGCAGATCGGCGGCTGGTCCTGCTGCCGTGCAACCAGGGCCGGGTTATGGTCCTTCACAACTTCGGCAACTTCCGGCAGCCGCAGCAGGTCTTCTATGGCGGTATTGCTTTTCTCTGGCATGGCGCTCCTCCCACAAGCTTTTGGAGTAATTCGAAGAACAGCCTGTGAGACAAGACTATCTCCGAAGACTGAAAGGTGTCAAGCCCCTTTCAAAACCGGCACGCTTCAGCGGCCGCATGGACGGCCAACCCGGTGAAAAAGTTTCCTTTGACCCCGGCGGACGCTTCTGGTAGGCAGAACACATACTCTGACTTTGCGAGACACGTCGGCAAGCCGGCGTTTTACAGGAGAATGCCCATGGTCACACTGCCCGTTGCCGGAAGAGATGTTTCCTACACCGTCAATCCATCCAAAATCATCGCCCTGGGTCTGAACTACCGTGAGCACATCGCCGAAAGCCACTCCGTCAAGGTGCGCGGCTTCACCGACGAAGTGCCGGCGGAGCCCATGCTGTTTCCCAAAACGCCCAACGTGCTGATCGGGCCGCAGGAGCCCATCGTGATTCCACGCTTTTTAAAGCGGTACGACTTCGACGAACCGCGCGTGGATTACGAGGCCGAACTGGCCGTGATCATCGGGAAGCGCTGCAGGGACGTCCCGGCCGAAAATGCCGACGCCTGCATTTTCGGATACACCTGCCTGAACGATGTCAGCCAGCGCAACCTGCAGACCGGTGACCGCACCGGCTGGTTCCGGGGGAAATCACTGGACACATTCGGCCCCATCGGTCCCCGAGTGGTATTGCCGCAGGATATCGGTGATCCCCAGGCGCTCTTTATCCGCTGCCGGCTGAACGGCAAAACCGTCCAGGACTCCAATACACGCCAGATGATTTTCAAGCTCCCGGACATCATCGCCTTCGTCTCGGCGAACTTCACGCTGATACCCGGCGACATCATCTCCACCGGAACGCCCAGCGGCGTCGGCGCTCTGCACCACGGTGACGTGGTCGAGGTCGAGATCGAAAACATCGGCACCTTGAGCAACCCGGTAATTGACGAATGCCGCGACTGATGGAACGTGGCGGTAAACAAAACTTTACTTTCACCCCCCCTTGGGTTATAGGGAAACGACACCTTAAATTGCTTTTGCCCGCCTTGAGGACCTTTTTATGCCAAAACGAGAAGCTGTTGAAATCATGTGTCCGAAATGCAAACGCACGGCCATCGTGTATTTCCCCATGGAAGAACTTCCCAAATGCGACGGCTGTGGCATTCGCATGGTCATCCGGGAACTGCTGCGCGAGGGGAAATCGTATTAGGACAACCCGTCTTTGTATATTGAAAAGCGGGCCTGGGCCCGGTTCCTGTTAACACTAGAAAAAAAGGAGGTATTGGAATGAAAAAAGGTTTGTTTTTCTGTCTTGCGGCGCTGTTGGTAGCCGGGGTCTTCGTTTCCACGCTGGCTTTCGGCGCGGACATCGAACTGGCCAAAAAGTCCACCCTGGAAAAAATTCTGAAGCGCGGCGTGCTGCGCGTGGGCATGGAAGCCGGCTACCAGCCTTTCGAGATGCAGGATGAAAAGGGCAACATCGTGGGCTTTGACGTGGACATGGCCTATGAAATGGGCAAGGCCATTTTCGGCAAGGGCGGCGAAAAGAAGGTCAAACTGGTCAACACGGCCTGGGACGGCATCATTCCGGCCCTGATGACCGACAAGTTCGACATCATCATGAGCGGCATGACCGTGCTGCAGAGCCGCAACCTGAAGGTCAACTTCTGCGACCCCTACTACTACATCGGCCAGTGCATGCTGATCAACAAGAAGAACGCCGGCAAGATCAAAACCTATCATGACCTCAATAAAAAGGGCATGATCGTGGTCAGCAAACTGGGCGTCACCGGCGCTTTTACGGCCGAAAAGCTGATGCCCAAGGCCACCTTGCGCCTCTTCAAAACCGAGGCCGACGGCGCCCTGCAGGTGGCCAACGGCCTGGCCGACGCCTTCGTCTACGACGAGCCCCAGGTGCGCGTCTTTGCCGCCAAGTACAAAGACAAGACCGTGGGCCTGTACACGCCGCTGACATACGAACCGCTGGCCTGGGCCATCAACAAGGGTGACCCGGATTTCATGAACTGGCTGAACAACTTTCTGCGCCAGGTGCGCGGCGACGGACGCTGGGAAAAACTCAAACAGAAATGGTTTGTGGACTACCTATCTAAGCTTGCTAAAAAACAGTAAATTCTTGTTCCGGCAGGGGTCAGCAGGCAGCGCTTTCCCCTGCCGCAATCACATGCAAGGAGGCCGGGTTTGCATTTCAACAAACGATCCCTGATCACCCTGGCTGTGCTGGCGGCCGTGCTGGCCGGGATGTACTACTTTTTCACCAAACGCGGTATCACCTACATCTGGCACTGGGAGAGCATCCCGGAAATGCTCTTTTACCGTGGCGGTAAATCGGCGGCCGACCCCAGCGTGCATCTGCGTATGGGCATCCTGATGATCGGCTTCATGCTGACGCTGAAAATCTCCATCGTGGCGACCTTTTTCGCCATCATCATCGGCACCATCGTGGGCATTACCCGGCTTTCCAGCGAACCCATCACGCGCCTGATCTCATCGGCTTACGTCGAATTGATCCGCAATACATCGCTGCTGGTACAAATTTACATCATCTATTTTTTTGTCGGATCCATGCTGCGGTTGTCGGCTTTTACCGCCGGCACGGCGGCCCTGGCGATTTTTGCCGGCGCCTACGTGGGGGAAATCGTGCGTGCCGGCATTCAGTCCATCCACAAGGGCCAGATGGAGGCCTCGCGCTCGTTGGGTATGAGCTATGCCCAGGCCATGCGCTACGTGATTCTGCCACAGGCTTTCAAACGCATCATTCCACCCCTGGCCGGCCAGTTCATTTCGCTGATCAAGGACTCTTCCCTGGTTTCGGTCATCGCCCTGGCTGATCTCATGTTCCAGGGCCAACAGGCGGTGGCCCGCACCTACTATGCTTTTGAAATCTATTTTACGGTCGCCGCGCTGTACCTGGTACTGACGTTCACGCTGTCCATCGCCACCCAGTTTATCGAAAGGAGACTTGCGATCAGTGATTAAAGCCGAGCATCTTTTCAAAACCTTCACCACACCGGATCGTCGTGAAGTCAAGGCTCTGGTGGATGTCTCCATTGAAATCGAAAAAGGCGAGGTGGTGGTCGTCATCGGGCCTTCCGGGTCCGGCAAGAGCACCTTTTTGAGATGCCTCAACCGGCTCGAGGACATCGACAGCGGCCGGCTGCTTATCGACGGCATCGATATCTACGCCAAGAAAATCGATTTGAACAAGGTCCGCGAAGAAATCGGCATGGTTTTTCAGCACTTCAACCTGTTCCCACACAAAACCGTACTTGAAAACGTGCTGCTGGCCCAAATCATCGTGCGTAAGCGCAACCGGCAGGAGGCCACGGAAATCGCCCGCAGCCTGCTCGAAAAAGTCGGCATTCTGGAGAAGGAAAATGCTTACCCGGCCCAGCTTTCCGGCGGCCAGCAGCAGCGCGTGGCCATTGCCAGCTCGCTGGCCATGCATCCGAAAATCATGCTCTTCGACGAGGCCACTTCGGCACTGGACCCGGAGATGATCGGCGAAGTGCTGGAGGTAATGAAAAAGCTCGCCCGTGAAGGTATGACCATGGTGGTGGTCACCCATGAAATGGGTTTCGCACGCGAGGTTTCCGACCGTGTGATTTTTATGGAGGATGGAAAGATCGTCGAGGAAGGTACCGCCGAACACTTTTTCACCAACCCGACCAGTGAACGCACCAAGCTGTTTTTGAGCCAGATTCTATAGCCCGACTTACACCACATCTTGTAGAAGCTGCGTATTTTTATACCTTCCCTTGTGTTTTTTCTTTACAAATGCGCCAAACCCTGCTATTTGCCCGTTCAAATGGCAGCCAATATCTCTTTTCTGCCGAACCCCAACGCCCGGGTACGGAGACAGACCCCATGAAATTGAAAAAACTTGAAATACACGGGTTTAAATCGTTTCCGGAAAAAACCACGATCCATTTCCCGCTGGGCATATCGGCGGTCGTGGGCCCCAACGGCTGCGGCAAGAGCAATATCGTGGACGCCATCCGCTGGGTGATGGGCGAGCAGAGCATCAAAAAGCTGCGCGGCAAGTCCATGGAAGATATCATCTTCGCGGGCACGGACGGCAATCCCCCTTTGAACATGGCCGAAGTTTCCCTGACAATGATCAATGACAACGGCAGCGCGCCCCGGGAACTCAAGGACTATGCCGAAATCATGCTCACGCGCCGCCTGTACCGTTCGGGCGAGAGCAGTTATCTTCTCAACAAGCGGCCCTGCCGCCTGAAAGACATCCAGCACGTTTTCCTGGGCAGCGGACTGGCTTCCAAGTCCTATGCCATCATCAGCCAGGGCAATGTGGGCACCTTCACCGAGGCCGGGCCCGAAGAACGGCGCTACTTTCTGGAAGAAGCCGCCGGCATCACGCGTTACAAGGCCCGCAAGGATGAAACCCTGCGCAAGATCAAACAGACGCACCAGAACCTGCTGCGTGTCCAGGACATTATTTCCGAAATCGAACATCAGCTGGCCAGCCTGAAGCGCCAGGTCAAGAAAGCCGAACGTTTCAAAGCATACCAGGCGCACATCCGCCGGCTGGACATCCAGCTGGGGGTACGGCGCCACGAAGAATTTAGGGAAAAAATCGCGGCCACCGAAAAACTGATCGGAAAACTGCGCGAAACAGACATGGGCCACATGGCAGCCTTGAAAAAAATCGATGCCGCCATTGAGTCGATCAAGATCAAGCGTCTGGAGAAAGAACGCCAGATCGGCAAGCAGAAAGCCGAGAAATTTGAAACCCAGCGCACGGCCGACCGCCTGGAAAACAACCTGGCGCACCTGCGCCGGGATTCCAGTCGGCTGGCTGGCGAAATTTCAGAGCTGGAGACCGCGCACCGCGAGCTGCTCGAGAAAAACCGCACCATCGAGCAGGATATCCAGGCGCTTGAGGATGAAGGCGTCGTCCTGCAGAAGCAGCTGGAAACGGCCGCCAAACGTCTTCGTGACGAAAAGGACGCCTCCAGGGATATACGCCAGCGCCTGGCAGCCGCCAGCACACAGCTGGAGCAGCACAAGGGTGCGCTGATGGACCTTGTGGCCCGCGAAGCGCGCCATAAGAGCATCTACCAGGCGGCGCAGAACAGCAAGGAAAACCTGCAACGGCGCATCAAAAAAACCGCCGAACAGGAAGCCCTGGCACGCAGGAAACTGGCCGCACTGGAGGCCGACCAGGCCCGCGCCACAGCGCGCCACCAGGAAATCCAACAACAGATGGCAGCGGCAGACGCCTGTATCGCGGACATCCGCCTAAAACTGGATGAACGCGCTGCGGCCTTCGGCGAGCAGGCCAGGCGGACCCAGTCACTCGAACTCCAACGCCACAAGCTGCGTTCGCAGCACGACACTTTAAAAAAAATGCAAGACGGTTTCGAGTGGTACCGCGGCGGCGTCAAAGCCATTATGAAGCGGCATACGAAAGAGCCGCTCGACACCACCGACGGCATCATTGGCCCGGTGGCCGATATCCTGGAACCGCAGCCCGGCTTTGAAACCGCCGCCGAGGCCGTTCTGGGCGAATCGCTGCAGTATATCATGGTGGCCGACCAGGCCGCGGGCACCGCCGCCATCCGCTACCTGAGCCGGGAAAATGCCGGTCGCAGCGGATTTGTCCCCGTAGCGTCCGTCCGGGTGCCGGACAGCAGCCCTGTTGTACGGCCCGCCCCGGAAAAGTGCCTGCTCAGGCATATGCGCATCAAACCCGGCTTTGAAAAAATCGCCGATGCGCTGCTGGGGCACGTCGCCGTCTGCGACGACCTGCAGGAGGCCCTGAAGATATTCAACGCCAACGGCAGATCCCAGAGCGTGGTCACCCGCAACGGCCAGGTGATCAGCCGCCGCGGCCTGATGGTCGGGGGCAGCAGCGCCAATCTCTCCGGCATTCTGACCAAAAAAAGCGAGCTCCGTCAGCTGAAGGCACGGATCGAAACGCTCGGGCAGCAGCTTGCCGCGGCCCGTGACCGCCAGACGGCGCTGGAGTCGCAAGTCCAGCAGCTGGAAAACCAACTGCAGCAGCAGCTCTCCCGCAAGGCGGAACTTGAAGATAGTTACCGCCAGTCCGAAAAAGCGCTGTACAAACTCTCCGAGGATCTGCGGCATGCCCGGCGCAGCCTCGAAACCGTGCGCCTGGAGTGGGAGCAGTACACGGGCGAAGAGATGGACATCGATGACGAACTTGAGCGCCACCGCGGCATCCTGGCGCGCATCGACGCCGAGGTCGAAAGTGCGCAGTCCCAGGTTACCGAAACCACCCGCGCAATCAAGGCGCTGTCATCCGAACTGGAAACTTTCGACCGCAAACGTGTCGAGCTGCAGCTGGAAGTGACGGCCGTGGAAACGCGCTTCGAAAACAACCGACAGACCCTCAAGCGCCTGAAGTCCTTCCATCACGACGGCCAGAAGCGCGCCGGTCAGCTGGCCCGTGAAATCGATCGCAAACGCAGCCGGCGGCAGACCGCGGAAACGCAGATCCAAACCGACGGCCGACGCCTGGCAGACAAGTATGAAGTCCTGAAACGCATCGGCCAGACCCTCGATAGGGACCGCACGGCGTACGCCGAAATCGATGCCGCGCTGCAAAAAAAGGACGCTTCGGTTTCCAGGATCCAGAGCCGACGTGAATCCATGCTGGAAAAAATCCGTCTGCTGGAACTGGAGCAAAACCGGCGCCAGGTCGAATCCGAAAGTATCGCCAAACGGCTGGAAGAAAGTTACCATCAATCCCTCGACCAGCTGAAAAACGAAGCCGCAGCATCTGCCGGACAGGCGACCGCGGAAACCGCGGCCGCAGCACTTAAAGAAGAACTTGCCGCATACCGCCGCAAGCTGGAGCGCATCGGGGATGTCAACCTCGGCGCCATCGGGGAATACGAAACCCTCAACAGCCGGCATGAATTCCTGTCCCGCCAGCAGGAGGATCTTGTCAAGGCCATCGACGACCTGCACAAAGTCGTGCGCAAAATCAACACGATTACCCAGAAACGCTTCCTGGAGACCCTCGCGGCCGTAAACCAAAAACTGGGGGAAGTTTTTCCACAGCTTTTCGAAGACGGCACCGCCAAGCTGGTGATGACGGAGCCCTCAAAGCCTCTGGAAACCGGAGTGGAATTCATGGTGCACCCCCAGGGCAAAAAACTGACCCGCATGAGCCTTCTGTCGGGAGGAGAAAAGCGCTGGCCGCAATTGCCTTCATCTTCTCCATTTTCCTGCTCAAGCCGGCCGCCTTCTGCCTCATGGACGAAATCGATGCGCCCTTGGACGAGTCCAACGTGTACCGCTTCAACAACATGCTGAAGATCATCGGCGAAAAATCCCAGATCATCATGGTGACGCACAACAAGCGGAGCATGGAGTTTGCTGACACGCTCTTTGGCGTCACCATGGAGAAAAGGGGTATCTCCAAACTGGTTTCAGTCAACCTGAAGACACGTGAAGCGCTAAACTAGTCGGAGGGTGTGTGCTCCATAAATTCCGGCACACACAACATATTTCGGCGTCACTTTTGGTGTTCATCCGATATGCCGTCCGGCCGGCTTTTCGCGCCGGATGAAAAATAACGCTGCGCCGAAACACGATTGGCGTTCACAGAGCAACGACTGCCGGAGATTTATGAGATGATACGTCGAAGGAACAAATCGAATGCATGGTGACAGTCTGGGGCAGGTTATCGATACGCTTTTCGGCGGCCCCGCCTCGCTGTGGGTGGATGCCGGCCTCTTCCTGGCTATTCTGCTTGTTGTACTGCTGGTGCTGCGCGCCCGGCGCAGGCGCGCCGCAAAAGAGCGTGGGCGCCGGCCGGACACCGCCGCCATGCCGCAAGCGCCCGTGCCGGAACCGCAGCCCGGCGGCGAAGCCGGACGGCGCGCCGGAAAGGAACTTTCGGCGGCAGAAACCCTTTCAGCACAACTGTCGCATCGCGAAAGCACGC
>Ga0114931_10004448_pt1 | contig 17485 bp, 14 predicted proteins | sample 2SBtaG_FD_89579 | JGI IMG/M metagenome (GOLD analysis project Ga0114931, IMG submission 89579) | Deep subsurface microbial communities from Kolumbo volcano to uncover new lineages of life (NeLLi) - 2SBTROV14_V59a metaG | ecosystem: Environmental > Aquatic > Marine > Volcanic | place: Kolumbo...
GTTAGTCCGCGGAGAGGTTTTTAGTAGCCGAGGATCGCGGTTGGTTCGTCGCTCCTCGCGTTTGTCGGACGTCTTGCGAGTCGCGAGATGCCGGCTATGTGACCGACGGACCGGGGCCTGAAGGAACATCAGCGATGTCCACACAGCTTGACGACCCGCGGATCGTGGAGAGCGACGTTCGCACCGACGAGATGCTCGTCAACATGGGGCCGCAGCACCCCAGCACGCACGGGGTCTTGCGGCTTGTGCTGCGTACCGATGGAGAGATTGTATCGGACACCACCGCGCATATTGGTTATCTGCATCGTTGCGCGGAGAAAATCGGGGAAAACCTGGCTCCCAGGCAGTGGATTCCCTACACGGACCGGATGGATTATCTGGCCGCGATGAATATGAATCTGGGCTGGTCGCTGGCGGTTGAAAAGCTGCTCAATCTGGAATTGCCGGAAAAGGCGGTCCATCTTCGCGTGATCATTGCCGAGCTGGGAAGAATCGCCAGCCATCTGGTCGGCATGGGAACCTATGGCTTGGACTTAGGCTCATTTAGCCCGTTTTTATATGCTTTTCGCGAGCGCGAAAAGATTCTCGATCTGTTCGAGGAGGTTTGCGGCGCACGGTTGACCTACAGCTACATCACGCCCGGTGGCGCGACGCACGATCTTCCGCCGGGTTGGATTCAGAAATGCGAAGCCTTTCTAGATCAGTTTTTGCCCGTGGTCGATGAGTTTCACACCTTGTTGACCAGCAATGCGATTTTTATTCGCCGCGCCTGTGACATCGGAGTGCTCACGCCCGAGATGGCGATTTCCTACGCTTGCAGCGGTCCGGTACTGCGTGGCAGCGGGGTCGACCAGGATCTCCGCCGCGACGGCGAAGAGCGCTACACCGAGATGTACGACGGTTACGCCTTTGAGGTCATCGTCGAAAAGGACGGGCATTACCCCCAGGATTACAAGTATCCCGCGGTCCCACGCGAGGCCAGGCTCGGTGATTGCTGGCACCGGTTCTACGTACGCATGCTTGAGATTCGGCAGTCGATCGATCTGATGCGTCAGGCCTTCGACCGCTACAGCACGGCCAAGGGGTCTTATCATATTCCGATGAAGCTCAACGAAAAGCTTCCCCGGGGCGAGGCCTATCTTGAAACCGAAGCCCCGCGCGGACAGATGGGCTTTTATGTCGTGGGGAACGGAACCCCCATCCCGTGGCGGGTTCGAGCACGCAGCAGTTCGTTTAACAACCTTTCGGTCGTCTCGGAGCTTTGCCGTGGATGTCTGATCGCCGACGTGCCGGCGGTGGTCGGTTCGCTTGATATCGTGATGGGAGAAATCGATCGTTAAGCGGACCCTTGCGCCGTGCCTCGGATGCGTGCCATTTCTTGGTTGCCGCGAAGCGTCAAAGCTGAGGAACCACGAAAAAATGTACCTCGGGTACTTGTGTCCCCCGGGGGGCGTGTGCCATATTTCACAACCTCGTTGTCGGCGGGCCGCAAGGCGGCTCGGTCAACCCTGGGAAAAACAACGGCAACCGGAATTGGTCGACCCGTGGCGGAATATCTTCAGACGATCCTTCCCTTCTGGCTTGCCTATCTCGTGGCGGCGCTGGTTCATGCCACGTTGTTGATTGTGCTTTCGTTAGCCTCGGGAGTCATTTTTGTCTGGGGTGAGCGCAAGGTTGCGGGACGAATTCAAGATCGCCTTGGACCCACGCGCGTCGGCGGGCGTTACGGCTGGTTGCAGACGATTGCCGACGGGATCAAGCTGCTGACCAAAGAAGACCTCCGCCCCAAGGGCGCGGACTCCTTTCTGTTTCGAATTGCCCCCTATGTCGGCTGGGGCGCCTCGTACGCGGCGTTTATCGCGTTGCCGTTCGCCAACGGCTGGGTCGCGCAGCGGATGAACGTGGCCGTGTTCTTTATTCTGGCGGTGCTGGGGCTCGAGGTCTTTGGCGTCATTCTCGCCGGGTACGCATCGGGCTCCAAATGGTCTTTGTTCGGTGCCATGCGTGAGGCGGCGCAAGTGGTTAGCTATGAAGTGCCGCTGGGGATGTGCGTGATTGTTCCGGTGATGATCGCCGGCACGATGGATTTGACCACGATCGCCAACATGCAGCAGGGATGGTTTTTCAACTGGTTCGTTTTTCACGACATCTTCACGTTTTTGCTCTTTGGGGTCTATTTCACCTGTGCCACGGCCGGCGTGAATCGGGCTCCGTTCGACTTGGCCGAGGCGGAAAGCGAACTCGTGGCCGGCTTTCATACGGAGTATTCCGGCTTTCGTTGGCTGTTTTTCTTCGTCGCCGAATACGGCTCGATGTTCATGGTCAGCGGCCTGGCCGCGCTGCTGTTTTTCGGTGGCTGGAACGGACCGATCCCCGTGACCGCCTTCTGGCCCGATCATCCCGCCATGAATTACTTGGCGAACTTTTTGGGGATGTTGAACTTTGTTTTTAAGTGCACGTTCGGCGTCGTCGTGATGATGTGGGTCCGCTGGACGCTGCCGCGTGTGCGAATCGACCAGGTTATCACGACCTGTTTGAAGTACTGCACGCCACTGGCCGCGGTGCTTTTTCTGGGTGCCACGCTATGGACCTTCGCCTTTCCCGGTGGAATCACCGGGATGCGTCAAGTTCCTTACGGCATGGTGCGTGAGCAGTACAAGCCGGCCGAGGTTCGTGCGGCCGAAGATCACGTTGCCGGGCACCCGGCCGCCGAAAGTGATCTCGCGGTTGCCGGTCAACATCGTTCGCCGAGGTAAGCCAGCATGCAGTCGCCGATCATCTGGCATACGTTCTTTTTCTTTCTATTCTCGTTCCTCGCGTGCGTGTTCGCCGTGGCGGTCTTGGTGACCAGCAATATTGTGCGCATGGCCTTTTTCCTGGTGATCTCGTTGGGATCCACGGCCGGACTTTTTTTTCTCGCCGGAGCCGATCTGGTCGGCTCGATGCAGCTGATGATTTACGTGGGTGGAACGCTCGTGCTGCTGATTTTCGGCGTGATGCTCACGGCGCGGTCACCGTTGATCTCGATGCACACGCCAAGCGGCGAGTGGATTTTGGGGGCGATCGTCGGCGGTTCGCTGCTGGCGGTGTTGTTGCAAATCGCGCTCAGTCCGAAAGCTTGGCAGCAAGGGCCGGAATTGCCGCCGGCTGCTTATACGGCCGTCGAAGCCGGCACCCCCGCGGCCGCCGAGTTGGCTCGCGATCCGCGCCTGCGACCGCCGCAAACGGCGACCAAACTCGGGCTCGGTCTGCTTGGTGAGCGAGTGGATAAGCTTGTCGTCCAGGATCCTACCCGGCGGGCCGGTATGTCGGGTTATTTACTGCCGTTTGAAATCGTTTCGGTGCATTTATTGGTCGTTTTGGTGGGGGCCGCCTATTTGGCCCGCGCCCGGTTTCGTGTTTCGGATTAGCTTCTTTCCCGCACGCTTTTTGGCCGGTCTGTTATGAGCCTGTTTTCTCAGCCCGTCGGTGTTTCGCATTATCTCGTCGTCGGCGCGGTGATGTTCGTTTGCGGGGTGGTCGCCATGGCGACGAAGCGCAACGCCTTGGGCGTCTTGATGGGCATTGAATTGGTGCTCAACGGCGCGAACCTCAACTTTATCGCGTTTGGTAGCCAGATTCTGCATCGTGAGCCCGCGCGGACGATCGGTCTGGATGGCCAATTGATCGCTTTGTTCGTGATTGTCTTGGCGGCCGCCGAAGCGGCGATTGCCCTGGCGATTACGTTGAACTTCTACAACAACCAAGGCACCGTTGACGTTGATCGCGCCGACGACTTGAGCGGATAAAAGAAAGCCCGGGCCGAAACGTTTGGCCTCTGCGGCCAAGCAGCACCGCCCGGAAATCATCGATGGATCAAACCGCCTCAATCCTGCCGTTGTTGCTCGCCGCCGCATGGCTGCTGCCGCTGGCATCGTTCATCTTGATCGTCCTTGCCGGACCGAAGATGGGCCGCCATGGCTACTTGGCCGCCTATGTGGCGACCGGCGCGATTCTGACTTCATTCTTGTTGTCATTGGCCGGATTGGGCATGTGGCTGGTCAATCACGGGATTCCCGTCGCGGCCCATCACGCCGAGCGGGCCGAACATCATGCAGCCGCCGCGTCGCCGACCAGCGCGGATTTTCCGCAAGCGGGCATCTCGAAGGCTCGGTTGGCCTCGTTGAGAACGTTGAGAGCCCGATCGGACGACGAACCGGGCGATCACGCCGAGGCGTCGCATGCCGGGGAAAACGCCGAAGCGAATCAAGATGCCGCGGAACATCACACGGAAAAGGTTGAGTATGCCGGATCGTGGTATCCGCTCTATCGCTCGAAAACCTTGCTGATCGATATCGGCTACTACATCGACGTTCTTACCGTGTGCATGTTTTGCATGGTGACGTTGATCTCCACGTGTATTCATTTCTATTCGATTGGGTATATGGGTGACGAGTTGGTCGATGACTATGTCGACCATGAATGCCGGTTGCCCGACGGAAGTCACCTGCATCGAGCGGGCCGCTTTGCGAGATTCTTTCAATATCTTTCGCTGTTCTGCTTCAGCATGCTGGGGCTGGTCATCGCCGGCAACGTGGCGATGGTGTTTGTCTTTTGGGAACTGGTCGGAATTTGTTCCTATCTGCTGATCGGTTTTTATCGAGAGCGGCACAGCGCCTCGACGGCCGCGAACAAGGCTTTTATCGTCAACCGAGTTGGCGATTTCGGCATGATCATCGGCTTGATGGCCTTGTGGGGCAGTCTGGGAACGTTCGCTTTCGCCGACGTCGGTGGAAGGCCTGGCATCTTTAGCCAGATTGCCGAGGCGCCCGGAGGAATTCCCACCGGGATGGTCAAGGCCGCGGCCTACGATGAAATTCAAGCCGGCGTCGCGCCGACGGGCGGGCAGATTCAGAGCTGGCGCGATCGGCATCTGGGTTACGGGCTTCTTGTCGTGGCCGGTTTGGGCATCTTTTGCGGTTGCGTCGGCAAGAGCGCTCAATTTCCATTACACGTGTGGCTTCCCGATGCGATGGAAGGCCCCACGCCGGTTAGCGCGCTGATCCATGCGGCAACCATGGTGGCCGCGGGCGTCTACTTGGTGGGCCGTTTCTATCCGGTGTTTACGCCGGAGGTGCTGCTTGTTATCGCCTATATCGGGGCAATCACGCTGTTCATGGCGGCCACGATCGCCGTTGCCGCGACGGACATCAAGCGGGTGTTGGCCTATTCGACCGTTAGCCAGCTAGGCTACATGATGCTCGCCATGGGAGTTGGGGGCTGGTTGGCCGGGCTGTTTCATTTGTTTACGCATGCCTTTTTTAAGTCACTATTGTTTCTCTGTTCCGGTTCGGTCATTCACGCCTGCCACACCAATGAAATGCCGCTGATGGGCGGGCTACGGAAAAAGATGCCATGGACGGCCGGCACGATGTTGGTCGGCTGTCTGGCCATTACCGGAGCCGGTATCCCGTTTGTCGTCGGCTTTAGCGGCTATTACTCGAAAGACTCGATCATCGCGCAGACGCTTTCGTTCAGCCGCGTGAATCCGGCCCATACGCATTTGTACTGGATCGCCGCCATCGGCGCGGCGCTCACGTCGTTTTACATGTTCCGCTTGTGGTTCATGACATTCGCCGGCCAGCCGCGCGACGCCCACGTTTACGAACATGCCCATGAATCGCCCAAAATCATGTATGTGCCGCTGGTGATTCTGGCCTTCTTCGCGCTGGGGGTCGGCTGGCGTATTCCCGGAACGAATTGGAGCCTGAATAACTTCTTGGAAGCCGGTCGGCCGGCAGTCGGGATTGTACAGGGAGTGCTCTGGTCGTCGCTCAGCGTGCCGCGCGAGCATCTTTCGCACACCGACCTTGGCATCCATACCAACGCCACCTTGGTTGCCTTCGGTTCGGCGCTGTCGGGCTTTATTTTGGCGGCCCTGTTTTACGGCACCCAGAAGCTCAACGCCGACGAGGTGCGTCAGCAATTTCCGCGTATGCGTGCGTTCCTGCTCAATCGGTGGTATATCGACCACCTGTACGATTTGGTTTTTGTTCGCCCGGTGATTTTCTTCGCCCAGCGCGTGGCCAACTTCGATCGACGGCGCATTGACTGGCTGATCGATGGCTCGGCCCGCTGGGTACGCGGAATTTCGCGTCTTGACGACTTGCTGGATCGTTACGTGGTCGATGGGTTGGTGAATATCGTGGCGTCTTGGACGTATGGGTTCGGTCTTGCGTTGCGGCGTGTCCAGACCGGGCGTCTACGGCAATACGTCATGTTCATTGTGGTTGGCACGGTCGCACTGTTCGTGCTGGCCAGTTTTCTGTGGAACTATGCGGCGGCCGGTGGCTGAGTCATACAGCGTCGACCGGCCTTTTGATACTTCAACGCCTGATCGCGGAAAAACGCAACCATGGGTTCCGATACGTCAGTTTTCTTTTTGAGCCTGATCGTCTTTCTTCCGACACTCGGTGCGGCGGCGCTGATCTTCTTCCCGAGCGATCGTGAAGACGCGATCAAGCTTTTTTCGCTCGCCATCACCGTTGCGGTCTTCGCGCTGACGGTCTTGCTCCTGATTCCTTCCGGTGGCGACGGGGGCGGTCTGCGCTTTCTGCCGCATGTGGCGGCCATGCAAACGTCTTTTTCGCGGCCATGGATTCCGTCGTTTGACATCAACTATGCCATGGGACTGGACGGAATCAGCTTTCCGCTCGTGCTGCTTACATCGTCGCTCAGCGTGCTCGCCATGTGGGCGAGTTGGAGCATCCCGAAGCAAATCAAAGCCTACTGCATGCTGTTCCTGGTGCTAGAGACGGCCATGTTGGGGGTCTTCACGACACTCGATCTTTTTCTGTTCTACGTGTTTTGGGAAGTCATGCTGCTGCCGATGTACTTTCTCATCGGTGTGTGGGGTGGCCCGCGGCGCGAATACGCGGCGATCAAGTTCTTCCTATACACTCTGTTCGGCGGCGTGCTGATGCTGATCGCGCTGTTGATGTTGTACTTCAACAGCGATTTGACGCAGCTCGATCGAAACCAGATGGTTGCTTCGATGGTTCCGGAGAAGACCATCGTCTCGGTCGAGGCTGAAGGCCAAAAACCTCCCGAGTTGCGCACTGAGTTGCACACGTTCAATATGCTGGCGCTAGCTGAAATGGGGCGAAGAACCAGCGTGTTCGATCGCGAGATCTTGTTCGGCAAATCGATTCAGTGGTGGGCCTTCCTGCTGCTGTTCATCGGCTTCATCATCAAGGTGCCGTCGGTGCCGGTGCATACGTGGCTGCCCGACGCGCATGTCGAGGCGCCCACGCCCATCTCGATGATCCTCGCCGGCGTGCTGCTAAAGATGGGCGGATACGGCATCCTGCGGATTTGCTATCCCATGTGTCCCGATGGCGGATTTGATCTGCGGTGGGTGGTTTGCGCGGTCGGTGCGCTCAGCTTGGTCTATGGTGCGTTCGCCGCACTCGCACAGAAGGACTTCAAACGCCTGGTCGCTTACAGTTCAGTCAGCCACATGGGATACGTCGTGCTGGGGCTCGGCGTTTGGTCGGCCACGCAAGGAAACTCGTTCAATCCCGAGTACTGGCAAATGGGCGTCAACGGGGCCATGTTCCAAATGGTGGCCCACGGCATCAGCTCGGCCGGAATGTTCTTCATGGTGGGCGTGATTTACGAGCGGGTTCATCACCGAAACATCAACGAGTTTGGCGGGTTGTTTGCCAAGATGCCTGTTTATAGCGGGCTGGCGGTGGTCATCTTCTTTGCCGGGCTCGGTCTGCCGGGGCTCTGCGGCTTCATCGGCGAAGTGCTCGTTGTGCTTAGCGTTTGGAATTTCAGCTATGCACTGGCCGTCATCGCGGCGTCCGTGGTGATCCTCACCGCGGGATACATCCTCTGGACCCTGCAACGGGTTTATCTGGGGCCGACTTACAAGGGGCCGCACGCGGACGAACTGCGTCCGATGACCTATCGCGAGATCGGGATCGCCGCGCCGCTGGTTGTGTTCGCATTTCTGTTCGGCGTTTATCCCCAAGCGGTCTTTAACTACATGTCTCCTTCGGTAAACCAGACCGTCGAGCAACTGGCCGAGTGGACCCGTGACGTGAAGGCGCCTCGCCTTGCTCGAGAAGCGGCCGAAAAGGAAGCTGCCAAGCCGGTCGAGACGGCCGCGCGGACGCCCGCTGAGAAATCGCCCGCGTCCATCGCGTCCCGCGGCGGCGCGGCAATGAAGGTGCAATTTGTTCACTTACCGTCGACGGCTGAACCGCTTCGACGGCAACACGTTCCTTCCACGGCGAAAGCACCGTGACGTTTCACGAACTTATACAACAGCTTTCCGGCGACACGAGCCGTTCGCTTCATGCCTTTGGCCCGGAGCTTGTGCTGTGCGGCACGATTGTGGCGATGCTTTTGCTGCGCGTGATTTCTTGGAGTCAGCGTGCCGAGCGAGTTCTGCTATGGTGCATTAGTTGGTTGCCTCTGGTGGGGGCGTTGGTGGCCCTTTACCTGGCGGCTCCCTGGTTGCACTTGAGCGGCAATGGCTTGCCCGGGCGAGGCGAGATCTTTACCGGCCTACTCGTATACGATCCGCTTTCAGTTTACATTCGGGCGTTCCTGCTGTTCTTTGCCGCCATTTTCATCGTTTTCACGCACGCCTCCGGAGTGCCCGCTCGCGAGGACGCGGGCGATTTTTACACGCTCGTGCTGGGGGCAACCTTGGGTATGTGCTGATGGCGTCCGCGAACCATCTGTTGATGATTTTTCTAGCCGTCGAGATGGCGAGCGTTCCTTCGTATGCGATGGCTGGCCTGCGACGAGGGCGTCGCAAGGCAAGCGAAGCGGCGATCAAATACGCGGTTTACGGCGCCGGTACCGCTGGTGTGATGCTGTACGGAATCAGTCTGCTTGCCGGCGTCATCGGCTCGGCGCACCTGCCCACGATGGCTCGCCAACTGGCCGAGATGATTCACTCGGGTACGGTTGGCGATTCGGCCATGACCTTGGTTCTTGGCGGATTGATGCTGTCCACCGGGCTGGCGTTCAAGCTATCGGCCGTGCCGTTTCATTTTTGGTGTCCCGACGTGTTCGAAGGCGCGACAGCCGAAGTGGCGGGTTTCTTGTCCGTCGCTTCGAAAGGCGCCGCGTTGACGCTGCTGGTGCGGGTTGTGGTCGGCTTCGCCACGGTTTCGGGCCATGTAGCGGACGACGCGACCGTGGCCACGGCCGATGCCGCAAGCGCGACTCCCCTCATACGAACGGTCGCCCATGAACGTGTGGCCGAACCGGTGGCGCCCGCCGCCGCGAATCATGATGAGCTCAATGTAGCGCTCGCGCCGGTGCGCCGCTTCATGTACTTGGTCATTGCCATCATGTCGGCCGTCACGTGTACGTTTGGAAATCTGGCGGCCTACGGTCAAACCAATATCAAGCGACTTTTGGCTTATTCAACCATCGCGCACGCAGGTTATATGATGATGCCGATTGCGGCCGTGGCGGCGCTTGCCGGGTCGCATCCTTTGCTGGCCGAAGAGGCCGTTTCCGCGATGGCCTTTTACATCGGCGCTTATCTGTTCATGAATCTCGGTGCCTTTGCGATCGTCGCTTTCCTACGCAACGCCATGCACAGCGAACGGATCGCCGATTATTCCGGCTTGATCCGTCGTTCGCCGACGACGGCCGTCTGTTTTTCAATCATTCTGCTGAGCTTGCTTGGCATTCCGCCGCTGGCCGGCTTCGTGGCCAAGTTCGCCGCATTCCGGGCGTTGGTCACCGCGGATTTATGGATGCTGCTCGCCATCGGCGGCCTGAACACCGTGATTAGCGTGTTTTATTACCTGCGCGTCATCAAAATCATGACGGTCGATCCCGTGCCCGCGGACCTCTTGCCCGACGCGTTCCCGCTGCCCTGGTCCGCGGCGGTCTTTATCGTGCTTGTCACGCTGCCGGTGATCGCTCTGGGGATCTCCAACGACGGCCTGATCCGCTGGACCCTGGCTGCCGCGTCCGGCTTGCTCTCCTAGTTGCTCGAAGGAATCGCTCGCCTTATGGACTCCGAGGGATCGATCGACGTACTAAACCGCTTGTTGACGATCGAGATGCGATCGTTGCCGATGTATCTTGTCAATACGTCGTCTTGGGACGATCCGCACAACGAAGCGGCGGTTCAAACCATCATCCACACCGCGGAAGATCAGCAGGCCATGGCGAGCCGTGTCGCCCGCTTGATTCAGATGCGCGAGGGAGCCGTGGTGGTGGGCGAGTTTCCGATGGCTTATACCGATCTGAATTTCCTTTCGCTCGATTTCCTGCTCCGACGATTGGTGGCCGCGCAGCGCGGCGATGTCGAAGCCGTTCGCCGCTGTGTCGAGGAATTGGACAAGGACCCGATCGCCCGTGAACTTGCCGAAGAAATCTTGGGAGCCGAGAAGGCCCATCTCGAAGCGTTCGAAGAGCTCGTCACGCAGCACGCCTGAGCCCGGCGAAGACGCATCTTCGCCCAACGTAATGATTCCGCGTGAATCACTCGCGGGCGATATCATGCAGATTCCAGGCATCCGCACCGCACGTGGAAAGCAAGCGATCGCGGCCGGCGGGAATTGCTGACCGTACTTCCGCAAGGTCCGGTCGAGCACTTTGCCCGGGTGGAAGTTTCCCTTGCAAGTGGCCAACCGCGCCAAATCGTCGTATGGCCGAGAGAACCGCCATGTCTGATGCCGCCGTCCGACTGTTCGATACCCATGCTCATCTGGACCTCGAGCAGTTCGACGACGATCGCCAAGAGGTCATTCGGCGTGCACGATCCGCCGGGGTCGAGGCGGTTTTGACCGTGGGGATCTCGGCTTCTTCTAGCCTCGCGGCGGCCGAGCTTGCCCGGCAGGATGACCTTCTATTCGCGGCCGTTGGAATTCATCCGGTCGACTGCGGCGAGGCACTTCCCCAGGATTGGGACACGGTCATGCACCTGCTCGATCGGCCGCGCGTCGTGGCCCTCGGTGAGACGGGGCTCGATAACCACTGGAAACGAACGTCGCTTGCCGTGCAGCAAGACTACTTTGACCGGCACCTGCGGTTGGCGCAACAGCGAGATTTGCCGATCATTATCCATCAACGCGAAAGCCAGGCAGAGATTCTCGTCATGCTGCGCGAAGCGCGGCAGCGCGGCCCGCTGCGGGGCATCATGCACTCGTTTACCGCCACCGAGGAAGATGCCGCAGAATGTCTCGAGTTGGGGCTGCACATCAGCTTTGCGGGCATGGTGACATTCAAAAAGTCGGATGAACTGCGTCGCGTCGCGACGACGATCCCGAATGATCGCATTCTGGTCGAGACCGACAGTCCCTTTCTCTCTCCTCAGCCGCATCGCGGCAAGCGGAACGAACCGGCACGGGTCATTCATACCGCGTCATGCTTGGCCGAATCGCGGGAAGAGCCGCTTGCCGTGTTCGCCGAAAAAACGACGAACAACGCCCGGCGCCTGTTTCGCTTCGACGAAGCGAGCTGAGCCCGACAACCGTCCGCCGCGCCGGTCCGCCACGACAAGGCTGGCATCAACGGCAAGGCTGGCGTCAACGGCAAGGCTGGCATCGCCAAGACGCGTTGACCTAATTCATTCCTTCGGCGGTTCCGATTTCTGTTGCTCGATGTCGAAACTTTTCCGTCGCCGGTGGTCTTTCAAAGACGCTTCACCACGCCGTACGGCCCCTTCCCCGGAAACCGATTCGTGGACAACCCGTCTTCATAATGTCTTCCTAGACACCCCAAAGGATCTAGAGCGTTGGCACTGGCGCAAAATATGTTTGAATTGGGTGTCTGCGTGCGTTGGGGCGTTGTGATTGATAATTCCGATTACAAGAACTCTTCAAAGTTTACCGGTTGCACGGTCGATACAAAGGCTGCCGATTCTTCCGGACGGGCAATGCGCGACTCGCGCTGCGTCTGTCACGATGAACGGGTTTTCTTGACAAGCCCGGAAGATCGCTGGACGTCGGCCTGGGGGGAGGAGGAAGACGAGGGTGTTCTGCCCGTTCGTGAGAGCGGGCCGATTGTTCGTTCACGAACCTCAGTGCAAACGTGGATCCATGCACCGGCAAAACCACCGAGCGTTGGCATTATTGATGTCTCTGGCCGCGCTGGCCACGGGCTGCTTTCCGAGCCAGCCTGTCTACTTCCTCGAAGACGGCGACCTGTCTCACTATCGCGGTCTGGCAACCGAAATGGAAACGCCGGACGTCGAAGTGACGAGCCTTGCTGAAGTCGAGGGAGGCCTGCCGCCGCTGACACTGCGTAACATCGATGCCCGCGAGATTTGGGATTTGACGCTCGAAGACGCCGTACGGATCACGATGGCCAACAGCAATGTGATTCGTGGGATCAACGGCCAGGTGCTGCCGACCCCCTCGCGCCTACTCAGCAACGCGGACTTCGTGGCCACGGCGTACGATCCGGCGCTGGCCGAATCGGATCCGCTTAACGGCACCGAGAGCGCGTTGGCGGCGTTTGATACCCAGTTCTCGACGAGCGTTTTTTGGGAGCGCAACGAACGGCCGGTCAATATTTCCGGTTTCTTCACCGGCTTTATCGCCCCGGCTCTGGAGCAGGACTTGGGAACGTTTCAGGCTCAGTTGACGAAGACCGCCGCCACGGGCACGCAGTACTCCGTACGCAACAACACCTCGTACGATTTGAACAACAATCCCTCGAACCTGTTTCCGAGTGCCTGGACCACGAACTTCGAGGTTGAAATCCGCCAGCCGCTGTTGCAGGGAGCCGGCACGCAGTTCAACCGCATTGTCGGCCCGAGCGCGCAACCTGGTTTGAACTTCCGCACGGGTATCGTGCTGGCACGCATTAACACCGACATCGCGTTGGCCGATTTAGAGGTGGATGTGCGCGATCTCGTGTCTGATGTCGAAACGACGTATTGGGAGCTTTACTTTGCGTATCGTAATCTTGACGCCGTGATCGCCGGTCGCGACAGCGCCTTGCAGACCTGGCGCAAAGTTCACGCGTTGTATGTGGTCAGCGCGACCGGTGGTGAGGCCGAAAAGGAATCGCAGGCCCGCGAGCAATATTTCCTGTTCCGCGCTCAGGTGGAAGACGGCCTCAGCCAACTCTATACGATCGAGAGCCGCTTGCGTTACATGTTGGGTTTGGCCGCCACGGATGGCCGTCTGATTCGCCCCGCCGACGAGCCGACCACGGCGTTGGTTAATTTCGACTGGTATCAGACTCAGGCCGAGGCGCTGACACGCAGTGCCGAGCTACGTCGGCAGCGGTGGCGAGTCAAGCAGCGTGAAATGGAACTGCTTGCGGCTCGAAACTTTCTGTTGCCGCGTTTGGATGGTACCGCGCGTTATCGCTGGGTTGGCTTTGGTGATGATCTGATCAACTCGAGCAGCAATAACCCGCCGTTCGACAATGCGTTTGAAACGCTCACCGGCGGCGATTTTCAGGAATGGCGGCTGGGATTACAATTCAGCATGCCCATCGGATTTCGTCGCGAGTTGGCCAACGTGCGCAATGCCCAGACGCGGCTTGCTCGCGAGCGGGCCGTCTATCAGGACGAGGAACTTGAACTCACGCACCAGTTGAGCGACGCGGTTCGCAACCTTGATCGTTTCTATACGGTTAGTCAGACGAACTTCAACCGTCGCGCGGCGGCGGCGCGACAGGTCTCGGCCGTCCAGGCGGCCTATGAGACCGAGTCGGTCACGATCGATACGTTACTCGACGCGCAACGTCGGCTGGCCGATGCCCAGGCCGCCTATTACCGATCGCTGGTCGATTACAATCTGGCGATTCGCGACGTGCATCTGCGCAAGGGATCGTTGCTCGAATTCAACGGCGTTTTCCTGGCCGAAGGGCCCTGGCCCGCCAAGGCGTACTTCGATGCCACGAAGCGCGCCCGCGAGCGTGATGCGGGAATTTACCTGGACTACGGCTTCACGATGCCGAACGTGATTAGCCGCGGGCCGGTACCGCAGACGACCGACGGCAACCCGACGGTTTTCGAGTATGACCAGTCGCAACCGCCGCGGACTCCCGAAGAGGTGCTCACGCCGGTGCCGCTCCCGCAGGGCCAATTGCCGGCCCGCCCGGTGGGGCCGCCCAGCGTCGACGGCGCCCGGCTTCCCTCTCGGCCGGCGGCGAAGCAGCCGGCTCTGGCCGCGAAGCCGGCGGACGAGGCATTCCAGTGGGGGTCGCTTGGCCTGAATTCAACAGCGTCAAAGCGCGGCGGCGGTTTGCCCTCGCCCACGCGGCAAGTAAACTATGCCGTGGGGAGGTTGCCGGATACGAATGAAAATCGCTCGGCTACGTCGGCTGTTGGAACTCATCGCGCTCGTTCAGAGTGGAAGCCGACACAACGCTGAGTCCCTGGCTCATGCCTGCGGCGTGAGTCGCCGCACGCTGTTTCGTGACCTTGATCTGCTGCGCGATGCCGGCATTCCGGTCGAGTATGACGAAGCCTCGCAGTCGTATCTAGTCCGCGGCGAGCGATTCCTGCCGCCGACGAACTTCACGCCCGACGAGGCCCTTGCCTTGGTCGTTCTGTGCCACGAGTTGGGCGACGGCCGGCAGTTGCCCTTCTATCGCTCGGCCGGACGTGCCGCGAGAAAGATTGAAAGCACGCTGCCGCGCCGGTTGCGAGATCAGCTTCACGAATTGAGTCGGGTCGTGCAGATCGAGCTTCCGGTGAACAATCGGCTCGACGAAGCCGAACCGGTCTATCGAAAGCTCGTGTTGGCGATTGCCCAGCATCGCGCGGTTCGTATTCACTATGACAGCTTCGCGGATCAGCAGCACATCGGGACCAAGCTGTTCGCCTATCGGTTGCTGTTCAGCCGCCGTAGTTGGTATGTCATCGGGCGGTCTTCGTTGCACCGCGCGGTGCGGACGTTCAACGTCGGTCGCATCCTCGAACTGACGCCGCTCGACGAGCATTACCGCATTCCACGACGATTCAGCCTGAAGCGATACTTACGCAACGCCTGGCATCTGATCCCCGAGCCGGGGCCGGACTACAAAGTGCGCATCCGCTTCCGACCTTGGGTTGCCCGTAACGTCGCCGAAGTCAGTTGGCACGCCACGCAAAAGTTGCAGTTCGCCCGCGATGGTTCGCTCGACTTTCGTGTCACCGTCTCGGGCCTGGGCGAGATCTCGTGGTGGATCTTGGGCTACGGGGATCAGGCGATTGTTCTTCAGCCGCCCGAGCTGCGGGAGATTGTGATCGAGCGTGCCGCCCGGCTCTTAGGGCACTACAACCATCGTGTGACCATTCCCTCGCCCCGCTATATCGCCGCGCAACAAGACGGTCGAATTACAGTTCGCCGGCGCAGCGACTTAGACGGCTAAGTTCAATTCTCCCGGCAGGGAGGGCTCCTGTACTCGCACCGGACAAGCCGTGCGGGCGGGACGACCGGAGCATTGCTTTAAGCGTCGTGAGATGGGTTCCCGCGCATGACCAAAATGTTTTTCCCGTTGCGTCCTGTCATAGCCACAATTCGACGGACGTCTCGTCGCCTGCCTTGACGTTCGCTACGATGGTGAGACAGGTATCCCCAGAGCCGCTTACGCGCGCGGCGCGGGACACGTCGGGCCAACCCCCCCCGGGAATGATTGGATGGGAGCGATGTTCTTTGCTTTCGACGGCCTTGACGGCGTCGGAAAAAGTACGCAAATCGAGCGGTTCGCCGGTTGGCTGCGCGGATTGAATCACGAGGTGGTCACCTGCCGCGACCCGGGCAGCACGGCCCTAGGAGAGGCCATCCGCGAGTTGCTGCTCGAGGAACATCAAAACCCGCGCGGCTGCCGAGCCGAGATGTTTCTCTACATGGCCGCCCGCGCCCAACTGGTTGACGAAGTGATCGACCCGGCGCTCGAGGCGGGAAAGATGGTGGTTTCGGATCGATATCTGTTGGCCAACGTGGCCTACCAAGGCCACGCCGGCACGTTGGATCCGGAAACGGTCTGGCGGATTGGAACCACGGCCACGCATGGTATCATGCCCGAGATCACTTTCCTGCTCGACATGCCGCTGGAAATGATTGCGGAACGTTTTCATCGTCCCCTGGACCGCATGGAACAGCGTGGCGACGGATTTCGCCGCCGCGTACGCGAGGGGTTTCTCGCCGAAGCGGCCCGCTTCGCCGACAAGATCGTCGTGATCGACGCATCCCGACCGGTCGACGCCGTTCAAGAGGAGATCCGAGCCGCCGCGATCAAGCGGCTTGGCATCAAACTTTGACGGATTGGTGAACGTCCGAGCAAGGCTGGCGAGTCTCTTTCTCCTTCGACTCTTAATTCCCGGAAACTTAGCATGGCCTGGCAGGGCATCTCCGGACACGACGCGATCGTCGAGCAGTTTCGACGCAGCCTGTCGCGTGGCCGACTGGCAAGCACGTATCTATTCGTCGGACCCGAGGGAGTCGGCAAACGCAGCTTTGCCGAGCGGCTCGCACAAACCCTGCTTTGCCCGGAGCGCGAGGTGGTGGCCATGGCGCCTTGTGGCGTGTGCCCATCGTGCCGGCAGGTGGTCTCGGGAAGCCATCCTGATCTGCTGACCATCGAGAAACCGGCGGATCGCAACGTGCTGCCGATCGAGCTTTTAGTCGGCTCGCGCGATCATCGCATGCAGCAAGGGTTGTGCCATGATATCGGGCTCAAGCCGTTCATGGGTCGCCGCCGCGTGGCCATCATCGACGATGCCGAACATCTGAACGAAGAGAGCGCCAACTGTTTGTTGAAAACGCTCGAAGAGCCGCCCCCGTTTTCGCTGCTGATTCTTTGCGCCACCAGCGAGGAGCAAGTGCTCTCCACGATCCGCTCCCGTTGCCAGATGATTCGGTTCCGAGGACTTCCCACCGACGTGGTGGCCGACTTGATCGTCAAGCAGGGCATCGTGACCGAGCGGTCCGCGGCCGAACGGTTGGCCGAATATGCCGAGGGAAGCTTGGGTCGGGCGCGAGACGTCGCGGACGGCGGGTTGTGGGAGTTTCGCGGGAAACTGCTTGCCGCGTTGGCCCGCGGCCCGATCGACGCGCCGCGACTTTCCGTCGTCGTGGCGAAGTTCATCGATCAAGCGGGCCGCGAAGCCGTGGCCCGCCGGCATCGGGCCCGATACGTGGTTCGATTCACGATCGAGTTTTACCGCGCTTTGACCCGTTCGCTCTGTGGGGCGACGCCCGCGACGGACCACGAATTGTCGGCCGCCGTGGAGCAGGCCGTTTCGCATTTTTCCGCCGGGGTTGACGCGGCCGTTTCTTGCGTGGACCGTTCGCTGGAAGCGCTCGATCACATTGGCCGCTACGCCCACCAAAGTGCATGGCTGGAATGCTGGCTCAACGACTTGGCCGAGCATACGCGAGGCGTGGGCTCGGCTGTCTAACCGTCCGCCCAAAAACTGCTTCGTCGGCGAGAGCGTGGCAAAATTCGTCAGCTCAAGGAGCCGAATCGTGGGCATATCCTACAGATACGCCGAGATTTGGCGACGCAGAACTGGCGA
>Ga0114931_10004449_pt1 | contig 17484 bp, 8 predicted proteins | sample 2SBtaG_FD_89579 | JGI IMG/M metagenome (GOLD analysis project Ga0114931, IMG submission 89579) | Deep subsurface microbial communities from Kolumbo volcano to uncover new lineages of life (NeLLi) - 2SBTROV14_V59a metaG | ecosystem: Environmental > Aquatic > Marine > Volcanic | place: Kolumbo...
AGAAACGGATATAACCTGCTAGTCGATTTTAACAAAAGCTTGAAGAGTGTTTGTATGAATCGGCAAGACCGTCAAATTGCGGGAAGTTCCTAAAGCCTTAAATACTAAACAATACTTTTAGTCGTTCGAAAGAATGGCATAAAGTTCCGGAATCTTTTATTTCGGAATGGGAAACCTTATTGTGGCCGGGGTAATGACCTAGGATAGTTTATTTATTAAATAAACAAAGTAACAACTTTAAGGATGATTAATGAGTGTAAAAACTCAATACAAAATGGATAATCCGCAGCCAAGCGCTAAGGGTCGTTATTAGTAGACCTATCCCACTCGGGAGTTTTCAAATAAATGAAAACGCGTGCAGTTCACAGACTAAATGTCGGTCGGGGAATGATGAAGAGCTAACTACTCTGAGTTCCCTTAAGATATAGTCGACCCCTATTCCTAAAAAGGAACCTCACTGTCTTTGGATAGCTTCAAAGAAACTAAAGGTACGAAAGTATAGGGATCATCGGATGAGATGAACATGTTTCCAGCTAGATCAGCAAAAACGGCAACGGAACTAAGAATGTTGGCAGCAGTTCCAACACAAGTAATATCTCCATCAAAAAGTAAATCTATAATTGGGGTTGTTCAAGATACACTTTTAGGTGTTTATAAGAGTACAAAAGAAGACAATCCCATTGAACAAAAAAGATTCTTTAATATTATGATGGCAAATGACATATTTAATGGAGATATAAAGATACGAAAGAAATATACAAGTCATCAGCTATTTTCCACATTCTTACCACCAATAAATTATAAGATATTAAAAACAACTGTGACAGATGATTATATTAAAGATATTGATGGTTTAGTGGAATTTATGAAAGACAAAGGATTAATTGCACGAATAGATAATATTAACTTTTTAGAGGTATCATTCATAAAAAAAGAAGCCATTGATAAAATAGATAATATTCTTAAAAAACATGGTCATATGTTATCTACAAAAACAAAAAAAATATTGGAAATGCTAAAAAATAGAATAAATAACAAAAAAACAATTAGGTTAATTAAAGAAGTAGAAGCATTAAAAACATCATTACCCACTACTGGAAAAAAGACTACAAAAATAGTGTTTGAGATAAAACAGGGTAAATTTATTACTGGAGTTATGGGTAAAGACCAATACAAACCAGGTGGTGGTAATAAAAATTTAATTTATCGAACATGGCAAGATTATGGACCAGAACCAACACGGTTTCTAGTTGATCAAACACAAAAAATTATGAATCAATGGTTAATTGAAGAAGGTCATACAATTGGGGCGGGAGATATCTATGTACAATCAGCAGACATTCAAAATGAAGTAACACTTGCTATTCTTGCAAGTATGGAGGCTTATGCACGATTAGAACAATCCGTTATTGAAGGAAAATTAATTCCTGGTATTGGTAGAAGTGTTGAAGACGAGTTTGAATTTCAAGCAAAATTAGTTTTCGATAATTTATTCAGTGGAGAATTACAAAAAATTTTGACAGGTTATTTGAAAACTACAAATAGTCATCTTGAAGACATGATTGCTAGTGGATCTAAAGGTAGTAATATTAACGTAACCCAAATTATGGGTTGTGTTGGACCACAAGCAATTGGCGGTAAAAGAATTCCCAAGACATATGGTGATCGTACTCTACCACATTATACAAAATATGACGATAGTCCCGAAGCACGAGGATTTGTTAAAAATAGTTATGTTACCGGTTTAAGTCCCGTAGAATTTTTCTTCCATATGTCTTCAGGTCGTGAGGGAAGTATTGACACAGCTATAAAGTCTGTCACAGGAGATACTCCAATTGTTATTACTGAAGATGGAAAAAATAAAAGGGTGTTAATTGGAGATTGGATAGATAAAAAATTATCAGACAAACCTAATAGTGTTGAACACCATAAACTTCGCGAAATGGAATTATTAAAGTTAGAAAATGAAGTGTTTATACCCACAACTAACGAAAAAGGAAATGTAAGTTGGGGAAGAATAACAGCAATTACTCGCCACGATCCAGGCAAAGAATTATATAAAATAAAAACTTGTGGGGGAAGAGAAGTAATTGTTACAGAATCTAAATCATTGTTGATATGGAATGAAACATTTGAAGAATATCGTCAAACTCCCACACCTGAAGTAAAAATTGGAAATTTTGTTCCTACTACAATGTATCTTCCGAATCCTCCATTTGAAGATACTTCTGTGTTGAAGCCATTAGATAAATATATATCTGATGATTGGAGTATTACAAAAGAAAAAATTCAATCATGTGTTATTAATTGTCAAGTTATGATAGATGAAATATGTATGTCATGTACGTTATTTGGAATTTTCTGTCAAGTTGTTAATACTAAAAATGGTAAAATAATTATAATAGAAAATCCATGGGCTCAAAAGTTTTATAATATTGTAAAAAATGTAAATTTACAAGGAGGACATGATATTAATAATAACTTTGCTCCACAAGAGGATACTATATTGGATAAAATTGTTTCAATTGAAAAAGTTGATGTGAAAGATTATCCCAAAGTATATGATTTAACAGTTCCTAGTACACTTAACTTTGGGTTGGCAAATGGACTACATGTTGTTGATACAGCGGAAAGCGGATATATATCAAGGAAATTAATGAAAAGTATGGAGGATTTAATGGCCCATTATGATGTTGTGGTTCGTAATTCCGTTGGTAGAATTAAACAATTCATTTATGGAGAAAATGGAATGAATCCAATTTATTGTGAGCATGTTCCAATTGATTTAATAGATTACAATATTGCAAAAATGAAAAGAAAATATAAAATGAATATGAAAGACTTTGAAGATCTATTAGACAAAGAATTATATCAAACTCTATTTGTAAAAGGAAAAGATGCTGAAAAGAATAAAAAATTAATGAAAAGCGAATACTTGAAAATCCTTTACTATCAGAGACTACTCAGAAATTATATTTACAAATATGAAACATCCGCAGATATTACATTTCTGTCCCCTGTAAGAATTAGTCGAGTAATTGAGAATGCTCTTGTAGAATTGGATGTTGATGATAAATTTAAACCATTTGTAGATCCTGTGTATATGATTAAAAAAATCAATGGTTTATGTAAAGTTTTGCCTCAACTCTTTGAAAAGAGTGAATTCAATGTAGGATGTGGTGTTCCGTTCAATGATGATCAAGATTTAGAATTAATTAAAGGAATGAAAGAGGATGAATTATTAAATTCCAATAATAAAATTGATTTTGAAGAAATGTTTGACGTTTTAGAAAAAGAGAAAAATAAATATGCAATTACTACATTATTGTTTAGAATCTATTTGAAAAGTATTTTAGGAGTCAAAGATATTATGACAAAGTACAAAATGACCAAGGAATGCTTTGATTATATTATTGATCAAATTTTATATAAATTCTCTCGTGCGATCATAGATGGTGGAGAGATGGTTGGTGCCTTAGCAGCCCAATCAATTGGTGAGCCAACAACACAGGCCACTTTAAATTCCGTCGATCATAAACAAAAAATATTAGTAGGAAAGAAAATAGGAGAGAAAAATGGAAAATTAATCTTAGATATTAAAGAAGTAAGAATTGGTAAATTTGTTGATAACATTATTAATAATTTAGTCAAGAGAGGTATTAATAGAACAAACAATAGTAACTTTCAATATTATAATTATACAAATGAAAGATCAGACAAAGCTGAATATGGAGAAATAAGTAAAATGAAATATTATGCAATATCAGCAAATAAAGACGGTTATCTAAGATGGAACAAAATTACTGGTGTTTCTAAACACATACCAATTAATGAAGATGGAAGTGATAAATTATTAAAAGTAACACTAAATAATGGTTCTGTTATTAGGGCAACAGCAGGTCATTCCTTTATGGTAAGAGAATGTGATGGATTAGTTGAAAAAGAAGGAAAAACTTTAAAAGTTGGTGATTTACTCCCTGTAATGAAAGATTTTCCCATAAGTGATATTTATATGAACGAATATTTGGATATTGCAAAATATTTCCCTAAAAATGAATATATTTGGGGTTGTGAAATGAAAAAGGCCAAGAAATTTATGGAAAAAATGGATTCTGTCGGAGAACGACATTGGTATTCTGCCCATAACGGAATAGAATTTACATTACCTTATAATAGATCTGATACGGTCCGATGTGCTTTTAGTACTACACCAAGAATTAGAAATGGAATTGAAGTGTCAAAAACCAAACAGCAATTCCAAGATGGTTATATTTATCCAATGAGACGTACAGATAATATGATTCCAGAAAAAATTAAATTAGATGAAGATTTTGGATTCTTTATTGGAATATATCTTGCTGAAGGTAATTTAAATGGTAAAAGAAAAAATAAAGTATTAATATCTAATAATGATAAAAGAATCAGAGATAAAGTTGAAAAATTTGTAAAACGATTTAATATTAATTGTCATACACAGATTCAAAATGATAAATTTAAAAAAGGTTGGACATCATCAACAATTACAGTACATTCGGCAATGTTAGCCAATTTCATAGAAAAAACTTGTAAGGTTTATTCTCAAAATAAAGTAGTTCCATCATTTGCATATAATTCAAATGAAGAATTCATGAAAGGAATATTAAGTGGATATATTAGTGGTGATGGATGTATTGATAATAAAAACGCATTAATAAGATGTATATCAGTATCGAAAAAATTATTGAAAGGTATTGGTAAATTGTTATCAATATTAGGCTATTATTATAAAATTAATACACCCGCAAAAAGAAAGTCTAATAATTTAGGAACTTTACCTGAGAATATTAAACAACAATATAGATTAATTATATCTTCGTCAAATACAATTAAATTATTAAATTGTGTGAAAATTTATAAAAAGTATAATGATGATAGAATTGAAAAATTAAAATCTAGAAAATCTAAATATAGTTTTGGATTAAATGATTATATTCCTAATGTAAAAATAGGAGATAAAATTGAAACAATTCATCGAGATAAATTATCAGAATATGTCAATAAATATCCAGAATTACAAAAAATTATAGATAGTGATGTTTGTTACAATAAAATTATTAAAATTGAAAAGATTAATCCATCTAATGGTTACACATATGATATTACAGTTGATGATGACCATACATTTATGACTGATAATATAATAATTAAAAATACTTTCCATTTTGCAGGTGTAGCAGCGAAAAGTTCAGTAATTGGTGGTGTACCTAGATTAAAAGAATTGCTACGAGCAACTAAAAAGATTAAAACTCCTCTTACACAGGCATATCTACATCCAGATTTTGCCGACGATAAATACAGAGCAAAAGCAATTGCTAACTCGATAGAATATACAACACTGAGATTATACACGAATCGTGTGGATATCTATTTCGATCCTAATCCCAAAGACACAATTATTAAAGAAGACATTCCATTTGTAAAAGAATTCTTCAAATATACAGTTGTTCCAATTAATATATTGAAATTATCAAAATTCGTGTTAAGAATTGAATTAAATAAACGAAAAATAATTTATAAACAACTGAGAATGAATTATATCAAATATGTAATTGAGAGTTATAAAAATGGCCAATATTTCGTAATTAATAGCGATGATAATGCAGAGAAATTGGTTTTACATATACGAGTAGATATGAGTAATATTAGTAATAAAGCCAGTGTTGAACAGGATCAAATCTTTAAAGCCAAAGATGTTGTTTTAGACGAAATAGTGATACGAGGAATAAAAAATATCAATTCCGCCCAAATTGATAATTCTGGTGAAAAATTAATAGTTTATAATCCAGAAACTGGACAACGCGAGTTAAAGGATCAGTGGATTATTTATACAGATGGAACAAATTTAAAATACATATTGGGAGAACCTGGTATTGATGCCAGAAGAACAATATCAAATGATGTTTATGAAGTATTTACAATACTTGGAATTGAAGCTGCAAGACAACTTTTATATAATGAATTTAGTGAAACTTTTGCAGCCACAGGAGCTGTATTAGATTATCATCATCTGGGATTATTAGTTGATATCATGAGTTATTATGGTCAATTAATGCCTATTAGTCGTCACGGAATCAATCGAACTGATAATTCCCCATTAGCTAAGGCATCATTTGAGGAAACTTTGGAACAATTAGGTGAGGCTGCCGTATATGGAGTAAAAGATATTATGACTGGAATTTCATCCAATATAATGTGTGGTCAAATGATGCCAGCTGGTACAGGTGCTAATTTTGATGTATTATATGATTTGGGAATGAGTGGTGTAACGGAAGATGATATAGATAAGATATTTGAGGATGAGGAGGAAATAATAGTTGTTTAAAAAATATTATTTGGATAAGGAAATAATAGTTATTTTATAAATTTTTTTTAGAACGTGAAATTTTTAAATTTAAAAAAATGTTAATATTATGTTATTAAATAGAAGTTTGATTATTAAAATGGATTGTTCACAAAGTACCAATAAAGACGATAAAAAAAGAGATTCTTCTCAGAACATTAAATGTTCGACAATGAATCCCCCCTTAGTCCCAAAAAACTTTAGGGTTTCTTCACATCCAACGCAAAGTTTTGGATTAAAGGCGCAATCCCTCACATTTGGACATGACTCCTTTAGTAACTCTTTTGAGTTATGTGAGGTTCCCGTCCTTAGCAAAAAGCTTCCTTACTTCCATCCCCAAAGGGGACCTCACGCGAAGCTTCCTTACCCAAAGCTTCGCGTTGGGGTGGGAAATTCCGAAGAAATTCGCGTTTTGCATGGGAACTCCGGAGGAGTAGGAAATGCAATAACAAATTATCCACAAAATATTAATATCAATATAAATGTTGAACCACCTATATCTAGAGAATCTACAAGTTGTAACTCTGTTGATTATCCACGTTCGAAAAGAGCTTTGGTTAAGCCTAAAATCAAGGAAATGCAAGCACGAGGTGACTCTAATAGAGAATTCCCATTTTTCAGAGGAATTGAATATAGAAATACTAGAAAAAAATATTATAGAGGGCCTGGAGCAATAACAAGTTTTGGATTTATTTGCATAAAAAAAGTGGATAATATTGCAAAAATATTGTTGGTACGACGGCAATTTACGGTGGAATTTAGTACTTTTATAATTGGCAGATATACATTTAAGAATCTAGGTTACATCCGGAGACTATTTCGACGAATGACATTTGAAGAAAAAAAAATATTACAAAATGAATCATTTTACACTATTTGGAATACTATTTGGTATAAACCAGAAAGTAAAGAATGTTTGGTTCAAAAATATAAAATGGCGTATGCCCGATATGTGAAGATTTCTAATGGAGTGAGAAATGAAAAGAAACAATATATAAAATTGGATAGGTTAATCAATGAAAATAGATCTCAATTTGATGAACCAGATTGGACATTACCAAAGGGAAAAAGAGAACAAGATGAAAGTCCATTGGAGTGTGCAAAACGAGAGGTTATGGAAGAGACAAGTTTATCTCCAGACCAATATAATCACCTTGAAAACATTTACCCTTTGTATGAAAAATACAAGGGTAGTGATGGATTATTGTATAAACATGTTTATTATGTTTCTGTAGCGGCGGATGATGCTAAAGTTAAATTAGATCCAAATAATAAACAACAAATAACAGAAGTTGGAAAAATTGGCTGGTTTACTATTCAAAAAGCACTGTCTATGATTAGAACTAATAACAATAGAAAACGCGATATGTTTCGTCGCCTAAAAGATATTTTAGATACAAAATATCCAGAAATTTTAGAGGGAGTAACGTACTACTAATGGGGAACCTAGGTTCCCCATAACCCCTCCTATTACCCTTTAGGTTGCGTTCCCTCTCGACGCTGCTCCGCACAATTTATTATTATTTTTTTGAGTAAAATAATAAATAATTTATTCTAAGAATATATATAGTAATAATCAAACTCACTCAAACAGTAAAAAATGAGTTTCACAATTGAATCTGTTGTTGGTCCCATTTGGACTCCCAAAATGGTTATTGAGATGAAAAAACTAGGTCTCAATAAACACGATACTAGAGAAACTATCAAACTTGCAGAGGTTATGCATCTGTATAATGCAATTCAAAAGTTTGTTGATGCAAATCGTGGCAAAAATGTATGGATTGCCGGATACGGACAGAGTTTAATGAACAAACTCAAACAGATAATGGATTATCGTTTGGATAATTATCCCAGTGGATTTATTCCTCCCAATAGATCAATTTTGCTTGAAGAGGGTGGCGCATCAATGCGAGGTGGAATGAGTGTTATGTGTGTTATTAATAATGCAAGACAATTTGTATACCATCTTATTAAAATGAAAATGCAAGAACAGGGTTTACAAGCAACTTTAACCCAAGGACAATGGAATAATATGAGTAAAGACCAACAGGCTCTCTATCGTCGTCACGGTTATGTTAAAGCTAAGGATACAAAAGGCAAATGGTCTTATAATCATCCTTTGATAAAAGTAGCAACGATGGTTGCTGCTATACCTGAAGAAACTGCAGTAATCAAGACAATACCAGCTAAAACAACTGCTGAACTACAAGCTGCACAACAACAATATAAAGAAAAATTGGCAACGTTAAGAGCTGAACGATCTGATGCAGCCAAATTAAGAGAAGCAGCCGTAGGGGTAGCTGTGGCCACAAAAGGTTTAATGGAAGGTGATCAAGCTCTGCTTGAATCTCAAGCTGATTGGGAGAAATATTTACACTCACAAAAAGCCAAGAAAAGTAATAACGGAGCCCAAGTTCAGTCGATGTCTCTTGGAGGAAAAGGATGGAATTATGGAATGGATGATATGAGTGGATTATTTTAAATTATTTTTTTTGATAGATATTGATATAATCGAGTTAAATCGAGATTGATGTATAGTAGTAAATTAACTGGGGGACTGAGTTCAGAAAATCCAATCCAATCAGCCAAAGATTTTCTTTATACTTATGACTGTGATGAATGGATTGCCCAAGGAATAGGTAAAAAATTAGCATTAGCGTCACAATATGACCGAGACAAAAGCCGATTTTCTGATGATCAAATCACTATGTTTCGCCGACATGGATGTTTTGAATTGGAAAAAGAAATCGCTACAAAAGAAATTATTGAGGAGGAAAAATTAATAAAAGAAGCCGAAAAAAGAAAAGAGAGCCAATTTTTGCTAAAGGAAAAATTGCGCGAAGCACAAAGACAAGCTAAGATGATTTGGGAAAAAAAACAAGAGAAGTTAGAACAAGAAGAGGAACGAAAGTTGAGGGGGTTAGAAGAGGAAATAATTAGACTGCCCATAGAAGAACAAATACAACCCAAAAGATTCTTAGAACAAATGCGAAAGGTATTAGAAGAGGAAGGGGAGGAACAAAAGTTATTAACATTAGAGGAAGAAATACTTAAAATGCCTGTAGAGCAACAACAACAAGCCCAAATGTTCTTAGAAAAAGAACGAAAGGTATTAGAGGAAAAGAAAGAAGAAAAATTGTTAACATTAGACGAGTATGAATTAATGTTAACAAGAGCTGAAGCTAAGGTTAGTCCTATTGTATCTCCTCCCACAGCTATTCCTATTCCTGGAGTGACAGCTGAAATACAAAAACCAATACAAATGATGCCTTTGTTAGAAAGTCCAAAACTGGAGATACAAAAACCGATACCCATTCCTGAAGAAGAGGAAGAGGGAACATTTATAGAGAAAGAGGAAGAAAAAGTTAAACCAGTTCCTTTTTTACCTCAGCCTTTTTTACCTCAACCTTCTCCACCTCCTAAACCATCTCCAGAACCGATTTCAAAAGCAAAGGAATTAATGGCAAGAGAAGAAAGTTATTTATTTAAAAAATTAGGAGAGTTTGAGAGAAAAAGTGCATTAAAGGACAAAAAATATATGGCACTTTGTCATGGTAAAACTCATAAAAAGAAATTAATTGATAAATATACAAATAAAACTGTATATGTAGATAAAGACCCTACAACAAAACCAGATTTCAATTGGGATTTTATGAAAGATCAGACTGAAAATGAAATGATTCCTAGGAATTATTTTGAAGAGGTATTATTGATAAGCTGTCCATGGGCAATATTTATGAATATAAATTTTAATATTTATTCAATATTTATGCGTAATATGAATTATATTATTCAAAATGAGGGTTATTTGATAATTAATAATATATTAAAAATAAAAGATGAAAAGTTTGATTTTGATAAATTAAATGAAGAGATGGAAAATTATGGATTTAAATTTGTGAAAACAGAATCAGACAAGAGATTATATATTCCATATCATAATTGGAGAATTGCTGTGTATAAAAAGGTAAAAGATATTAGGGAAGAAATTAGTGTGCAAAGCACCAGTGTACAAAGCACCAGTAAAAAGAGATTAGCAGAAAGAAAAAAAGAGTTAGAAGAGAAAAAGTTAAGATGGAGGGGACAGAAAGAATATTTTGAATGTCAAAAGTACCATAAAAACACTCAAGGTTGTATAGATACAAAGGTGTGTGAATGGAAGCCTAAACCGGATAGATGTGTTCCAATATGTAGACATTTAAACTCAGGAAATTGCACAAATACATCGTTAACGTATGGTCATTGTGTTTGGGATAAACAAAGTAGTCCAAACAAATGTAGAGGAGCAAATCCACTCGAGGATATGATACTTCTAATATATAACAAAATACAAGAATTAAATTTAATAATAAAAAGTCTGAATAGAATGAGTCAATTATCAGATAATCTTAAGGAACATATAGAACATAGATTATATGAAATAGATCAATTATATAATCGTGTTTATATGAATCTAGAAGAGGCAATTAAACGTGCAAAGAGTAAAGATTTGAAGACGAGGTATGATAGTTATCATAAGATAATACAATCCTATAAACGTGTGATAGATAAAATGGTTGAAAAAATTAAAAAGATAATAGAGGAAAAGTGAAAATAAAATATACTTAACTTACTTTTCGGTAACGGAAAATTGAAAATTTTCCTAACCTAGTTATTTTTAATTATAGACAGTACACATTTCCCCTCATATTCATTTTGATATTTTCTCATATTCATTTGGAATGTCAGGGAAGATTATTTTAATTATTGGTCCGATGTATTCGGGTAAGAGCAGTGCACTTTTGAGGTATTTTAACAGAAGTTTAATTGCTAATAAAAGGTCTATTTTAATAAAACACTCCAACGATGATAGATATGACAAAAATTATGTTTGTACACACGATAACAAAAAAGCTCGTGTTGGTTTGAGTTGTAATAATTTAATGAAAGAAGCCTTGGAAGTAATTGATAATTACGATAATTTCTTTATTGACGAAGGCCAATTTTATGATGCAAATATCAGACAATTTTGTGATATAGTGGCAAATAAAGGAAAAAATGTATATATTTCGGCTCTGAATGGAGATTATTGTTGCGAAATTTTTCCCAATATTTCAAAATTAATTCCAATTGCTAACAAAATTGTTAAACTAACTGCAATTTGTATGGAGTGTCGTGATAATTCAGCGTCCTATACACATTTAAAAGTGGAAAACAAAAATAGCAAAAATAGAATTATTGTTGGTGGTATGGAGAAATACGTGAGTCTATGTAGAATGTGTTACAACAAGCTAAATTCTTTGAATTCGTAAGAGATGAAAGTCTTTAACTCTACAAAAATTGAAGAATATTCTAATATATAATTTATTTTTTATTTATTATAATTATAATTTATCCAAAACTATCTTATAGTTAATAATGGCCGATTTATACACATTATATCCTATCAAACACAAATCGATTTTTGATCTATACAAAAAGGCAACTGCATGTTTTTGGTTAGTAGAAGAAGTTGATATTACAGAAGATAAAAAACATTGGAAACGATTAACACATAAAGAGAAAGAATTTATCAAATATGTATTGGCATTCTTTGCGGCAAGTGATGGTATTGTAATTGAAAATTTAGCAAATAGATTTTTCAACGATATTCCAAATTCAGAAGGTCGTAATTTTTATGCATTTCAAATGGCCGTAGAGGAAATACATTCCGAACTGTACAGCCTATTGATCGATACATATATTAAAAATTCCACAGAGAAAAATAAACTCTTTCAAGCCATTGAAACAATGCCTGTTATAAAAGCTAAAGCTGATTGGGCTATTAAGTGGACCAATGATAAAACATCAACTTTTGCACAACGTATGATTGCATTTGCAATTGTTGAAGGAATATTCTTTAGTGGAGCATTTTGCAGTATTTATTGGTTAAAAGATAGAGGAGTAATGCCTGGATTATCATTGTCAAATGATCTAATTTCTCGTGATGAAGGTTTACATATGGAACATGCTTGTGCTCAGTATAGATTAGTTGAAAATAAAGATAGATTATCTAGTGATATTGTATATAAAATGGTACGTGAGGCTATAGATATAGAAACTGAATTTATTGAAGATGCTCTTAAGTTTAGATTGCCAGGAATGAATGCAAAGTTAATGGTTCAATATGTTAAATATGTAGCTGACAGATTATTGACAATGTTGAATTATAAGAAAATCTATAACGAAGAAAATCCATTTGATTTTATGGAAAAAATTACTCTTGACCTCAAAATGAATTTCTTTGAGGGTAGAAATGGTCAATATCAACGCAGTGGAATATTATCAAAATATCAAACAACCAAAGATGATGTCCAAAACGAATACTCTGAAATTGATATTGTTGATATTCTAAATAAATTCTCCATGGACCATCAATTGGGTAATAATATTAACGTAAAAGAATGGTATGAAGAATATAAAAATTCATCGGATGACAATGAAGAATATAGTAAATTAGACTTGTCTGATGATTTCTAGTAAGGAACCTAAGATTCCCTTTACAAACGATCCTTTCATACAAATGATTTTAATGATACTTACTTAATTAATTTTATTTTTTATTTTGTTAATATATACCATAATATAAAAAGAATGTCCTTAGTTTGCTATGGAGCCTGGAAATATTTGGGTGGAGTAAAGAACAATCCCCACCACTACCGTCATCATCAAAATAATATGAAAGATATTATTTCGATGCTTGTTAACCTTTTTGCTGGTTTGATCGCCGCATACATCGCATGGAATCGTAATAAAGAAAGTGGAGTATTTGCACAAGTTGTTATCAGTGTATTAGCATTCCTGTTTGGATTCCTGTACCTCCTATACCTTGTTGGTTTTGTATTGTTAGAAGATAAGCTTTTCCAGAAAACTTATTTGCTGAATACACATGAGGATCAACTTAATGCATTGGCCGCACAATTGGCCGCCTAATTAAAAAATTAGATTTCTCAAATTTAAACGACTATTAACATCTGTGATATCTATATGAATATTATAATTGATTCAACAAATCCATTTATTTATTTTTTTGTATTCCAGACCAGCATTATATTGAAACAAGTTGATCTTATTACCCATAGCTATTTTTTAACAATAAGTGGTGGATTTTAAATAGAACCGAGATATTATCACATATAATATTTTCTTTAGACCCCATTTTTGATAATTAAAAAATTAATTTTTTAGAAAATCATCTAAACACATAAAGTGACATCTGCCTTTTTTACCGTTGGTTTCTGTGCACAGGTCGTTATGTACCGTAAATTGTAGTCGAGGATAAAATCCATTGTGACACCACCCTGTATTAGCATAATTAGTATAAATAATCTTCACTATTCCATCAATTTCGTCATCAGGATTTTTAGAACGTGCATCGTGTCTATATCCTTTGAATCTATCACCAACTTTGATAATTTTTAAAACATCCTTTGTTGGACCTATAAATTTTCTTTTGTATTTTTCGTTATTACGAACATTCATATAATTATCGATCTTCACAGGAGTTTTTTTTATGATTTTTACTTCATGATAATAACGTGATGAACCTGTATCTTTTTTTAATTTACCAGTAACTTTAAAATTATTAGAGACTACACAATACTTATGATTACATTTTGTATCATTACAGTGAAATTTGACGGCACCATAAACATTAAATGTATTAGACATTTGATTTGGGTTAAATGAATACTGTTATGAAATAAAAAATTCAATTTTAAAACATTTCCGTCCATTCCTTCTGAATTCCCACCCGACTCAAATGAGTGGGTAAGAATAGCAAAAAATAATTACAGCCCTGATTCAAACGTACAATAACACACATTAATGAGGTCCTATCTATTTTATAATAATAAATATAGTTTATATGTTTCCTTTGTCGTTTATGATTGATGGATATCCAACACTAATTTTTAGTTAAAACAGGGTAGCAAAAATTGAAATAATAAACAATTTAAAAATTATTTATTAATAATATTATACCTCATCAAATCTATTTTTTCAAAATGTATGTGGTAAAGAGAGATGGCAGAAAACAACCGGTAAGTTTTGACAAAATCATGGTTCGTTTGGACCGACTGGCAAATCCACGGGATATAGAAGATGATTTGTTGGAATTAAAAAACAAAAGCGATCTTTTTGAAAACTTTCACTTTGAAAAATTAGATGGGGTAGATGCTGCAAAATTAACACAAAAAGTCAATGACAGAATTCATCCAGGGATATCAACTAGCAAGTTGGATGAGGAAGCTGCTAAAATTGCATCTAATTTGGAAACACAAAATATCAATTATGGAATTTTATCCAAGCGGATTTTAGTCAGTAATTTACATAAAAACACATCAGACACATTTAGTGAAAATGAAAAAGAATTGTACACATATGGTATTATCGCGGATTATATGTATTACATATCTCAAACTTATGCGGATATTATCAATCATGAGATCAATTATAAACTAGATTATAATTTTACATATTTTGGATTTAAAACTTTGGAGAGATTGTATTTGCTAAAAGACAAAAACGGAAAATGTGTCGAAAGACCTCAACATTTATGGATGCGTGTAGCGTTAGCATTATTCAAAGAAGATGTTTTAGGAAAAGAAAAAGGTAACGAAAAGACCAACTTTTTGAGAGAATTTGGCGATATGATTCACCAAAGTGAGTATATAATAGATGAAGAACGTTCAACACGAAATGAAGAAATTAAAAAACGCATAGTTACAACTAAAATGGAAAATATTGATTTTGAAAAAATAAACAAAAAATTAGGGGAAATGTATTATAATGTTAATCCCGATTTTACACGTGTGTTTAAATTGTATCATCTAATGAGCCAAGGCTATTGTACCCAAGCCACCCCAATTCTGTTTAATTCTGGAACTCGAACAGAAAATTTTGCCTCATGCTTTGTAGCCGGTACTGACGTATGTACTATTAATGATGGCATTAAAAATATAGAAGATGTTGATATTGGTGATCAAATAATCACACACAAAGGAAATATAAAAAGTGTTAAACAAATACATAAAAATAAATTAAATAATAGACAAATTTACAATATTAAATGTTCAAAAACACCATCAATTAAAGTCACTGGAAATCATCGTTTTTGGTCAATTAGTAAGGAACAATTAAAGTGGGAAGAAAAACCTCAATGGAATTCGATTGAATGTCTTAGGGCTGGTGATTATATTAGTATACCGCAGGGATATAAAGGAACGATAGAAAAAGAGATAATAGATATTGCATATTATTTAAAACATTTTAGAGGAATTGATAATAATACAATTTATGATTATGAGGTAACTAAAAATAAAATAAAGACAAGGACATTTTGGAAACATCAAACTACAGGACAATATTCAAAATCAAGAATTCACAATACTATAAATAGATATATAGTTATTGATGAAGACTTTTGCAAATTCTTGGGAATATGGTATGGAGATGGATGTGTTTATACAAGTCGTAATTCCAGAAAAGAAAAATTCATATATGGTATGAGTATAGTTTCCCATAAAGATAACAAAAAATTAATTGATTTTTGCACAAAATATATAGAAAAATCATTTGGATTAAAACCAGGTGTTTATGAACATAAAGGATTAAATGAAAATTTGATAAAAATAGACATAAGATCAAGATTGTTAGGAAACATATTTGCCAAATTATTTGGCAGGGGTTTTAATGGTAAAAAACTTTATATAAATGCATATAAATGGAAAATGAATTTGGTAAAAGAATTATTTATAGGATTAGTATCATCCGATGGTTGTTTTACCAAGACGGGTAGTATTATATTGCAATTAAATAACATTAAATTTATGAAATCTCTGTACTTTCTTGGAAGAAATATTGGCATAGATTTAGCTTACACACAACTTAATAATTTAGATAGAGGAGCTACACAGTTAACGGGAAAAATAACGATACCTAAATGGTTTTTGAATCCGAAAGACTTAATGAAGTATTATGAGGACAAAAGATTAGAAAAATTCGGTAAAACATTTGACAAGTACAAAGAGAAAAAAGAAAACAAATTAGTTATTGAATCTGCGACTTTTGTTAGATTAAGTAAAAAAAATAAAGTTGATGACAAACCTAAATTTGTTTATACATTAGGTATTGAAGATGATCATTCTTATGTTGTTGAGGGTATTTTAGCTGAAAATTGTTACCTAGCTATGTTATCGTCAGATTCTGTCAGTGGAATGTATGATGATGTGGCGAGTATTGCAAAGTTATTTAAATCGGCTGGCGGTATTGGATATAATGTTCAAAATCTCCGTGGTCATGGTGCATTAATTAACACTTCACATGGCGAAGCTGAAGGCATAGTTCCGTTGGCTCGAGTTATCAATGATACATCGCGACATGTTAAACAAGGTGGACGTCGAAATGGAAGTTTAGCCTTGTATACAGAACCATGGCACATTGATATAGAAGATTTTCTAGAATTAAAAAAACCACAGGGTGAGGAGAATGCCCGTGCACGAGATTTGTTTTATGCTTTGTGGATCCCAGATGAATTTTTTAGAAGATGTATTAGAAATGATTGGTGGTATTTAATGACTCCAGATGAGTGTCCTGGATTAGATGATTGCTGGGGAGAAAAATTTGAAAAATTATATCAAAAATATATTAATGAAGGTCGATACCGTAAAAAAGTCAAGGCTTTAAAAATATTGGAACAAATTAATGACATTCGAACTGAGACCGGATCACCATATATGTTGGCAAAAGATACTTGTAATAGAAAATCTAATCAACAAAATTTGGGCACTATTCGCTCATCAAATTTATGTGTAACTCCAAATACTTATATATTAACAGATAAGGGATATCAAAAAATATTAACTTTAGAAAATAAAAATGTTAATGTGTGGAACGGATTTGATTTTTCTCAAACAATTGTTAAGAAAACTGGAACGAATCAACAAATAATAAAAGTTACATTTTCTGATGGTAGTTATGTAAAGTGCACAGAGTATCACAAATTTTACATCCAAGAAAAATATGTAAAAGCAAATTATCATACACAACGTGAAATTTTTCAAAAGAAGAAGAATATTAAAGACTAT
>Ga0114931_10004450_pt1 | contig 17480 bp, 17 predicted proteins | sample 2SBtaG_FD_89579 | JGI IMG/M metagenome (GOLD analysis project Ga0114931, IMG submission 89579) | Deep subsurface microbial communities from Kolumbo volcano to uncover new lineages of life (NeLLi) - 2SBTROV14_V59a metaG | ecosystem: Environmental > Aquatic > Marine > Volcanic | place: Kolumbo...
AGGCTGAAGGTTTGATTGCGCAGATATTAGGTGTTGATGTATCTGAAGTTCAGGGAGATGTTTGATGGATTCTTTAGCGACAATGCCCAAATATGAGGCATATAAAGATTCTGGTGTCGACTGGTTAGGTGAGGTCCCCCAATCATGGGAGATAGTTCCAATTAGAGGCTTGTTGAATTTTCGCAATGAAAAAAATGATCCAGTAAAAACAGAAGATGTTTTATCACTATCCATAGCCAATGGTGTTACTCAATATTCTGAAGAAGGGCGAGGTGGCAACAAAAGAAAAGATGACTTATCCGCATACAAGATTGCTAGACCAAACGACATCGTAATGAATAGCATGAATGTTATTGTTAGAGCTGTGGGGGTTTCTAAATTCTTTGGCGCTATAAGCCCAGTTTACTACGCGTTATATGCGAAAAATGAAGACGTATCTATCCCTTACTATGCGCGTATATTTCAGGATGTGGGGTTTCAGCGGGGGCTACTTAGATTAGGAAAAGGCATTCTTATAAAGTTTGGGGATGACGGAAAGATGAATACTATACGTATGAAGATTTCCCAAGGCGATCTTAAAACGCTGCTATTTCCAAGGCCAGACAACGAAACTCAAATAGCCATTGCAAATTTTCTAAACAAAAAAACTAAACAGATTGACGAAGCGATTGCCATTAAAGAAAAGCAAATCGCGCTGCTCAAAGAGCGCAAACAAATCATTATTCAAAAAGCCGTGACGCAAGGCCTTGATCCTAATGTGCCAATGAAAGATTCAGGCGTGGATTGGATTGGTGAAATACCAGAGCATTGGGAGGTTGAAAAGTTATTTGGTCTTTGTCGTTTCGTGAGAGGGAATTCAGCCTTTAGTAAAGATGAATTACTTAATAGAGGTAAATATATTGCCTTGCAATATGGGAAAACTTATAAAGTTGATAAAGTTGATGAAAGATATGAATTTTATGTGAATGAAGAATTTTACAAGAAATCTCAAGTAGTAAATTTTGGTGATGTCATATTCATTTCAACGTCTGAGACTATCGAAGATTTGGGGCATTCAGTAATTTATAACAGGAATGAGCTTGGATTGTTAGGTGGAGAGCAGGTGCTAATCAAGCCAAATAATGATCGAGTAAATCATTACTATATTTACTATTCGACAAAGGTGTTTTCAAAAGAACTAAGAAAATACGCTACTGGGATAAAGGTCTTCAGGTTCAACATTGATGACTTGAAGACTATATACACGGCTATCCCACCAATGAAAGAGCAAAAAAGAATTGTTGAACACATATCAACTCAGTCAAAAATAATAGATCAGACCATTTCGCTACAAGAAAACCAAATCGTAAAACTAAAAGAATACAAAACCACCCTAATCAATAGCGCCGTAACGGGCAAAATCAAAGTGACGTAGCAAGGAGGCTTAATGTTTACGGTCAATCATCAAACCAACCGCATAGCGGCAGTTAAAACCAAGACGTTCAGCGAGCTTGGCTTTACTGAACGTAAACACCTGCAAGAGTGGCTGGCGCATGAGCCTTCGGCCTTGGGTGAAGAACTTCTCATTATCCAAAAGGAGTTTGACGGTTTTGATGATACTCGCGAGCGTCTGGATTTGCTCGCGCTCGATAAAGACGGAAATTTAGTCATTATCGAGAACAAGCTCGATGATAGTGGCCGCGATGTTGTATGGCAGGCTCTCAAATACGCATCTTATTGCGCCAGCCTTACCAAACTGCAAATTGTTGAGATATTTCAGCAATACATAAACCGGTACGAAAAAGGAGCTAATGATGGTGAGGGCGCTCCAGCTGATGCTTCCTCGCAAATCTGCGAATTCCTCGATGCTCCAGACCTTGATGAGGTGAAACTTAATCTGGGTAATAGCCAACGTCTGATGATGGTGGCAGCTAACTTCCGCAAAGAGGTTACAAGCACTGCACTTTGGTTGCTTGGGCAAGGGATCAATATTCAATGCTTTAAAATCACTCCTCATGCGCTTGGCGAACAGCTTCTTATCAATATTGACCAGATTATCCCCACGCCTGAAGCCAAAGAACTTATGATTGGTATTAGTGCTAAAGAAGCCGAAGAGAAGACCACTGAAGTCGTCCTCAAAAATCGCCATAACGTACGCCGTGAGTATTGGGAACACGCCCTTGAAGTTTTTCAAAGCAGCCCATGCACACTTTACAACAATATCAGCCCGAGCAAAGACCACTGGCTATCCGCAGGCTCAGGCCTCAGCGGTTGCCCATATGCACTTATCTTTTTACAAAAAGAACTGCGCGTTTAGCTTTCAATAGCGCGAAGTTCAACGGAAGAAAACAAGTACATTTTTGATTTTCTGTATGAAAAGAAGGATAAAATTGAAGAGAGCTTTGGCGATCAATTGGAGTGGCTGAGGCTTGATGATAAAAAATCTAGCCGAATTCAATATACCTGTAAGGCTGATGGGTTTAACAAAGAACAGTGGTCTGAATGGGTAAAATGGCACTTGGCTCAAATGACCAAGCTGGAGAAAGCTTTCAAAGCGCCATTGCAACAAGCGTCTGAAGCGCTAAAAAAGCAGAATTTCGAATAAAGGATCAATGGGTATGGTTAGTCAAACAAATGAACAAGCACTGGAAGCAGCCATTCAGCGTGCGCTAACCGGCACTAATATTGAGTCTACAGCGCCAGAAGTTGTGGCCGAAACACCTGCCGACTATGTAGCCGCTAATAATGGTTTTAAGCTTGGTTTACCGACTGACTTTAGTGCCCAATATGCCATTGACGAGAAGTTCTTTTGGCAGTTCCTCACCAACACACAAGAAGATGAGTTGGAGAAGATAAAACGCAATAGTCCAAGTGACTGGCAGCGCAAATTGCTGGAGCGTTTTGATCGTTTGATTAAGAAGCACGGCATTCTCCATTTGCTCAAAAAGGGGTTGAGCGTTGATGACGCTCACTTCAATTTGATGTATCCAGCGCCTCTTGCTTCGAGTAGCGAGAAGGTCAAACAAAACTTTGAAGATAATATCTTTAGCTGCACACGGCAGGTTCGTTACTCGCTAGCGAACATCTTGCAAGAAATTGATATGGTGCTTTTTATCAACGGAATCCCGTTGATGACGCTGGAGCTGAAAAACGCATGGACGGGACAAACAGCCCGTTACCATGGGCAGAAGCAGTACCGCGAAGACAGGGATATAAACCAGCCATTGCTAAATTTTGGTCGCTGCCTTGTTCATATGGCCGTTGATACCGATGAAGTGTATATGACCACCAAGCTGGCTGGGAAAAGCACATTCTTCCTGCCGTTCAATAAGGGCTATAACCACGGGCAAGGCAATCCACCCAATCCGAATGGGCACAAAACGGCCTATCTTTGGGAAGAAGTGTTCACCAAAGAAAGCCTCGCCAATATTATTCAACATTTCGTTCGATTGGATGGTTCAAGCAAAGACTCTTTAAACAAGCGGACTTTGTTTTTCCCGCGCTATCATCAAATGGATGTAGTTCGAGGGCTTGTCTCTCATGCCTCTGAGTATGGTGTTGGCCAGACATACCTAATCCAACACTCAGCAGGTTCTGGCAAGTCCAACTCAATTACCTGGGCAGCATATCAGCTTATTGAGACCTATCCAGCCTCCGAAGATGTTCATGGCAGCAAAGGGCTTGATCAGCCACTATTTGACTCCGTTATTGTAGTCACTGATAGAAGGCTTTTGGATCGACAGCTTCGCGATAACATCAAAGATTTTTCTGAAGTTAAAAATATTATTGCGCCAGCCCATAAATCTTCCGAACTAAAATCCGCGCTTGAAAATGGTAAAAAGATAATCATTACCACCATTCAAAAATTCCCTTTCATCATCGATGGTATATCAGACCTCAGTGACAAACGCTTTGCCGTGATTATCGATGAGGCACACAGCTCTCAATCCGGTTCCGCGCATGACAATATGAACCGTGCTATGGGAAAGAATGAGGAAGAGGAAGAAGATGCGCAGGATAAAATCCTCGCTGCGATGAAATCGCGAAAAATGCGCGGTAACGCTTCATATCTTGCTTTCACCGCTACCCCAAAAAACAACACTTTGGAGAAGTTTGGCGTTAAGCAGGCAGATGGTTCGTTTGAACCATTCCATCTCTACTCGATGAAGCAAGCCATTGAAGAGGGCTTTATTCTGGATGTGCTTTCCAATTATACGACTTACAAAAGTTATTATGAGATTGAGAAATCAATCGCAGATAACCCTGAATTCGATACCAAAAAAGCACAGAAAAAGCTTAGAGCGTATGTGGAGAGTTCGCAGCAAACCATCGATACAAAAGCGGAAATAATGCTGGAGCATTTTATTCCGCAGGTCGTGAATACCAAAAAGCTTCGAGGTAAAGCCAAAGGAATGGTGGTCACTCAAAATATCGAGACAGCCATTCGTTATCACAAGGCCATTACACGGCTACTCGAAGCCTATGGAAATCCTTTTAAAGCACTCGTGGCATTTTCTGGAATAAAAGAAGTAGATGGCATTGAGTATACAGAAGCTGAAATCAACGGATTTTCAGATAACGATACCAAAGAAATGTTCGATAAGAACTATATTGGCGAAGTGAAACCAAAAGGCGTGAACGAAGATGAATACCGCCTGCTTGTAGTCGCCAATAAGTATCTGACTGGCTTTGACCAACCTAAATTATCCTCCATGTATGTAGACAAAAAGCTGGCTGGAGTTCTATGTGTTCAGGCATTATCGCGCTTAAACCGTTCTGCACCCAAATTGGGCAAGAAGACTGAAGACCTATTTGTTTTGGATTTCTTCAATACGGTAGATGATATTAAAGCCGCCTTTGATCCATTTTATACAGCAACCTCGCTTTCAGAGGCAACAGACATCAATGTTCTACATGAGCTAAAAGACCAGATGGACGATGTTGGGGTTTATGAGTGGTCTGAAGTTGAGGATTTCGTTCAGCGTTACTTTGCGGAAGAAGATGCACAAACACTCAGCCCGATTATCGATATAGCAGCAGCGCGATTTAATACAGACCTTGAACTTGAGAACGATGAAAAGGCAGATTTTAAAATCAAGGCAAAGCAATTTGTAAAAATATACGGCCAGATGGCTGCGATAATGCCCTATGAAATGGTCGTATGGGAAAGGCTATTCTGGTTTCTTAAATTTCTAATCCCGAAACTCAAAGTAACCGACCCAGATGCTGAACTGCTTGATGAGCTTCTCGACTCAGTGGATTTAAGTTCGTATGGGCTACAGCGTGTAAAACTTAACCACGCAATCGGACTGGATGAATCCGATTCCGAACTTGATCCACAAAACCCCAACCCTCGCGGTGCTCATGGCGGCGAAAAAGAGGTAAACCCCCTAGACGAGATCGTCCGAACATTTAATGAGCGATGGTTTCAAGGTTGGAGTGCCACACCAGAAGAGCAACGTGTTCGATTGCTCAGCATGGCTGAATCTATAAAAGCGCATCCTGATTACAACGATAAATACAAGAATAACCCAGACCCGCACAATCAGCACCTTGCCTTTGAAAAACTCTTCAAAGAGATAATGTTGCAGCGACGTAAGGATGATCTTGAGTTTTATAAGCTGTTTGCAGGTGACGAGGCATTCAAGGCATCACTCATGCAAAGTATGCAGAGAATTGTGGATATATAACAGGTGAGAAGCCTCTCTCTTGCCAAATAATTATTTTGACAGTTAATAAGTGAGTACTGATTAAAGCGATTAGCAATGAAGGAAAAGATTGAACAGGTTCTAAGCGATACGCCAGGATTAAAGGGGCGGCAAATTGCGAATAAGCTGGGTTTGGATAAAAAGGAAGTTAACTCATACCTGAGTAAGCAGGATGGATTTTTCTTTAAGGATGAGAACCATTGCTGGTTTATTGTTCAAAGTGAATTGTTAGAAATTCAGCTTGATGGTGAAACATGGATTGACGGCTTGGCATTTGATCGGTCAATTGGAAAGGTCGGATCGCCACTGGAATCTGGTTGCTCATCTATTCATTTTATAGTGCCCGAGGGCTGTAAAATATTTCTAGAAGCGGAAGCACGTTTGCTCGCATATTCAAACCAATCCATCCATATCGGAAAGCGTGTTGTTATTGATTTCAATGATTGTCATGAAACGCTCAGCTGGTTCGATAGAAATGGATTTTTTGAGATGTTGCACGAGGATGTTGTGGTTAAGCCCAATCGACCTATGTTCTCAAGCGCAGAGTTGTTTAAGGGTAATAGTGAGGCTGTTTATGAGTTCGGTGAAGTTGATCCTCTGGATTTGGACGAGGATATTCCTCAGCGATTAAAGCATAGTTTTGTGAGCTATGCGGGGGAGCAGTATTCGCAGCCAGCCTTTACCGTTTTGTCTGAATTATTTGGCAATGTGCGAGATCACTCTGAATCCCCTATACCCGGATATATAGCGCTTCAATACTATAAGGGCTTCAAAGGACGTGGCGGTTATAGTGGTGTTAAACCTCATATTCAAACCATCGTTTCTGATAGCGGACGAGGTATTACAGGGACGCTGAAGCCTGTTCTTGAAGAGAGATATTCTGAAATTTTCAATAAACTCGATTTTTCAGATCCAAAGTCAGATCCTTTACTTGTGTGTGAAGTTTTTAAAAACGGCAGGATATCTCAATCAAGCGATGAGGGGCGTGGATTGGGGCTAAAGCGAAGCGGTGATGTCGCCGCGTCATACGACGCCGTTATCTCTGTCAGGGAAGGTTGTTTTGAACTCAAATTAACCTACAAGTCTGGAAAGTTGCATAAAGCTAGCTATGAATTAGACCTTCCAAAAATCATGGGAACGCATATTTGTTTTGACTTCTTTCTTGCGCGAGACTAGGAAATCAGGTTAAATTAACAAGATGAACCAGAAAGTAATTCGAATGCGCCTTCGTGATTTTACTAAAGATGATCACCCTTTTGGTAACAAACAGGGGAGAGAAACGCTTTCGTTGCTTTCCGATTATATTGATGAAAATCCTTCTGATATTTATGAAATCTCTATTGAAGGGGTTGTAGCGACCGATGCCTCTTTTCCAAGAGAGAGCGTTATCTCGTTGGCAAAATTAAACAATGGTGAAAAAGGGTTTTATCTAACGGGATCTTTCACTAAAGATCTTCTCGATAACTGGCACTATGCGGCTGTTGCCAAGGAACAGCCTCTGATCCTCAAAACCGATGATGGATACACGATTATTGGCCCAGCATTGAGCAAGGGGGCGAAGGAATTGCTTGACTTCATTATGAAGGAAGGAGAAGTAACAACTTCCAAGGTTGTTCAGAAGTTCGGCGGCTCAGCTCAGAATGCCAGTGCAAAGCTAAAAAAACTATATGCTACCGGCCTGATCCTAGGCAGTAAGGCTTTTGCTGAATCTGGCGGACTAGAGTTCGTTTACAAGGCAATTAAATAATTCTTTTAAAACAGGTTGACTTTAACAGAATAGGTCGGGTATTCTGTGATTTATGGGCTTAACAGCCTTTTTTAAAAGGGTCTGGTTAATCAGCTTAAGTTTAACAGAAATGAAGGAGTTTAATATGGCAACAAACCCACCAAAAGGGGATGGCAAGCGTAACGGAGCTGTGCGTGGACGTTCTCAAACACAAATGCCCTCTGGGCACTACGTTAAGCGTGACACATCCACCGGTAAATTCATGGATGTCAAAACGACCGATAAAACGCCGTTTAAGGGCGTTCGGAAGGAGAAATAACATGGCAAATGGAGCTGATCATATTGCGGCAGGCGCATTAACCGGAGTGGCTATGGCGTGCTATGGCCAGCGCCAGGGCAAACCTGTCAATTCGATGCTGGCAATTGGTGCCAGCACGGTTTTTGCCAAGTTGCCGGACTGGATTGAACCTGCCACTAACCCGCATCATCGGCAATTTTTCCACAGTATCAGCTTTTTGGCGATGCTCGGTTATGGCTTGAAGAAGACATATGACTGGAAACCTGAAGATACAGGTAGGCAAATTTTTCGGTTTTTAACCCTATGCGCTGGAGCAGGCTATATCAGCCACCTGGTGCTGGATGGGTTCACACCGCGCTCACTACCGCTGCTCGGTAAAGTGTAATAAAGGGGGGAAGCCATGGTTTCAGAGGTCACGAGACATATACCTGATCAGGTTCAAAGAGAGCTATGGGCGCGGGCTGCTGGCCGTTGTCAGTTTGAGGGGCATAACAGGCTGCTCTATACCTCATGCGTTACCCAGGAATCCGTAAACGCCGCGCAGAAGGCTCATATTTACGCTTTTTCTGAGAAAGGGCCTCGGGGGCGAGGGCCATATAGGGGTAATCTCGAAGCCCTTAATGATGTCAGTAACCTGATGCTGATGTGCTATGACTGCCATAAAAAAATCGATCAGGATGGTGGTGACGCCCGGTATCCCGCCGACTTGTTGATTCATTGGAAAACACAGCACGAGCAGCGAGTGGAGATTGTGACGGGCATTGCACCGGACAAGAAATCTCATGTCGTATTGTATGGGGCGAATATCGGCTCCGAGAAGTCTCCGATTGAATATCATGCTTGTGTAGAGGCAATGTTTCCGCAGAGGTATCCGGCTTCTGAAAGGCCGGTACTGATTTCAATGAATTCCGAGCTTAAGGACAGTTCTCCACAATATTGGCAGGCTGAGTCTCAGCATCTTTTGAAGTCCTTTCAGCGGAAAATCCTGTCGCTAATCGAAGATGATCCTTGTAAACACTTCTCACTGTTCACGCTTGCTCCGCAGCCTTTGTTGATACAGCTTGGTGCTTTGCTCACCGACAAAATGGATGTTGAGACCTATCAGTTACATCGAGAGCCGAAGGGCTGGTTCTGGCAGGAGTGCGAGGATGATTTTGACTACATAATACGTAAACCGGATCACTTCGACGGTGCACTGGCACTGATCGTATCTTTAAGTGACCACGTTTCATACGAGCGTATCACCAGAGTTATTGGTGAAGACGCATCCATTTGGGAAATAACCCTCAAAAATCCGCACAATGATTTTATACAGGCCAAGCAGCAGCTTTCGCTATTCAGAAAGCGCCTGAGAAGCCTGATTGTTGATATTAAGAGCGAGCATGGTGAGGCCGCGCCACTTCATATTTTTCCTGTGATGCCGGTTTCGTGCGCAATTGAATTCGGGCGGGCGAGAATGCCCAAGGCCGATATGCCGTGGGTGATTTATGACCACGATATGGACACTCAGAAATTTGTTAAAGCTATTGAACTGAAAGGTGATTTACATGCTGAATAATCGAAGTAATGAAGTGTTGCGAAGCATTCTTGAAAAAATTGAACTGCCTGATGGCGCATATGAAAAGGCTGAAAAGCGGTATCAGGATATAGGCGAGTGGTTGCATCGTCCTGATTCAAGCTGCGCTGAATATGATCCGCATGTGTTTTCGCAAGGCTCGTTTCGATTGGGAACGGCGATTAAGCCGGATTCAGATGACAAATATGATCTTGATATGGGATGTAATCTAAGTAACGGCTTGAGTAAGAGTCTGATTACACAGGAGCAGCTTAAAAATCATGTCGGTAACGAGTTAGAGCAATATCGTAAGGCGCGCGGTATCAAAGAAGAGCTTGCCGAGAAAAAGCGGTGCTGGCGGTTAGAATATGCTGACGGCTTGAGCTTTCACATGGATATTGTGCCATGTATTCCCGAAAGTGAAGGGGGCAGAAGCGTTCTTAAGCAGCGCATGATCGAGAGTTCACGGCTTGACGAAGCACTGGCGCAGCGCGTTTCCGAGATGGCTGTATCGATTACCGATAACACTGACCCCGAATATAGCGTAAAAACGGATAACTGGCGTATCAGTAATCCCGAAGGGTATGCCCGCTGGTTTGAATCCCGAATGAAAACAGCGCATGGCGTTATTAGCGAGCGGGAAATGAGCTTTAAAGCCAGTATAGATAACTTGCCTTACTACAAGTGGAAAACGCCGTTACAACAGGCGATCCAGTTGTTAAAGCGCCACCGCGATACGATGTTCAAGGATAATGAAGACAGTAAGCCGATTTCGGTAATCATTACCACACTTGCCGCAAAATCCTATAACGGTGAAGCTGATCTGGCTTCGGCTTTATCCAATATCCTGACCCGCATGGGAAGTTACATTAATGCTGCTGTCCCATTTGTTCCTAATCCGGTTAATTCTGCCGAGGATTTTGCCGACAAGTGGTACGATCAGGAATCAGCGCACCTTCGCTTAAAGGAGAATTTTGACAAATGGCTCTATCAAGCTAGAGCTGACTTTAAAGCGCTTTGCTCGAAAGATAATACCAGGCTTATCGTTGAAGCCGCCGATCGCGGTTTGGATATTCAACTGGATACCAATTCGATCGCCCTCGCGCTTGGTCTTTCAGCAGCAGTAGTTTCGCCGACAAAAACGATACATGCGTCTGATCCAAAACCCTGGTTTAAGCAGTAGATGCAGAATTGGGATGCCTTACAGCTTGACGATTTTCTGGCTGGGAATCCTAAGTTCCGGATCGCTGAAATCAATGACGAAAAACTTGTTCTTTCAGGAGAGTACCATTTAAAAGCCCAGTTCGCGGGGCGTCAGGTTATTGATAAGACCTATCAATTGAAGTTTGTTTGCGCAAACGATTATCCGCGTAAGCTTCCGCAGGTTTTGGATGAGGGTCGATTTTTTCCGCGAAGCCAGGAGTTTCATATCTATTCTGATGGATCATTTTGTCTCGGGTCTGAGCTTAAGATAAAGGAGAGATTAAGGGCAGACCACACCATCAAGGCCTTTTTTGATAAAGTTGTTGATCCGTTTTTATATTCTGTTTCTCATCGCATAGAGTATGGCGATTATCCACTTGGCGAGTTGGCTCATGGCGAGCAAGGGCTGTTCGATGATTATGCTGAAATGTTTGGTCTAAAAGATAAGGCTTCAATCCTTTTGGCATTTAAGGCGCTTGGAAAACGAAAGAGAGAAGCCAATAAACTACTTTGCCCTTGTGGTTGTGGACTGCGTTTAGGGCGCTGTGATTATAGATTTATATTGAATGGGTTTCGGAATATCGAACGCCGGCGTTGGTTCAGGGCGTACCTGGAAAAATCTTTTACGCCAATTGAGCGACCCAAGAAAAGTGAAAAGAAAAGGCGCTCTTTAAGCTCAAGGCGGGAAGCTGCGTGAATGCTTTTCAGTTATCTCATTTTGAATATTTTCAATCGATGCCAACGCATTCCGTCTTTCATGAGAACCAAGCTCACTTTTTGCAAGCTCGTTAAAAGCCTCTCTCAATAATCCCCGCAGCTCGTTTTCACTTTTCGCTGCCAATTCAAATCTTGATACCAGTTTCATTTTAACCTCCAGGTTTTGGAGGCCACGCCTATCGCGGCCTTTGATGGGGCCGCTTGTGCGCGTTAGGTTATGGCTTGCACCTGTGGTCGATATATATTGAGAAGCGTGAAGAGCACGCTTGCTGGCTACATGGCCTATCGCTGCTAAGTGTTGGACAAAGAAAAGGCCGCATAGCGCGGCCTGGAAAACGGAGTGCTGTTAGAAATTGATACGAGATGAAAATTCAGTGATTGAAAACGCTGATCGTGTTTTGAGATGGCTTCACCTTGCAGGTGAGTTTGTCGCAGAGAATTTACGGGGCATTGCATCCCCTCAAAATCAAGAAAAATGACGGTTTCCATTGGCGCTAGCGCTGATAGACCCTCCGCAATTTTTCTGGATTTTTTCACCCCCGCCTAGTCGGCCTAGTCGCCAGAGGTTCATGAGCAGCGCACCGCAAGCGTTGCTTGTAAGAACCTCAACAGCGAATTTAGGAGCAAAGACGATGAGTGAAGAAATCAGAATTTACGTGGCAGACCTGGCAGCGTACAACAATGGTAAGTTACATGGTGTATGGATTGATGCGACCCAAGACCTTGACGACATTCAAGGCCAGATTAACGCCATGCTCGCACAAAGTCCCGAAGGTTTCGCGGAAGAATACGCTATTCATGATTATGAGGGGTTTGGCGGTTGCTCAGTTAGCGAATACCAGGGCATTCAGTCGGTACATGAAATAGCTTGTTTTATCGAAGAGTATCCCGACCTTGCCGGGGAATTGCTTAGCCACTTTGGCGGTAGCATTGACGATGCCAGGAAAGCTATCGAAGAAAATTATTCCGGCTGCTACAAATCCCTGGCGGACTACGCCGAGGAACTCACCGAGGACATAAGCCAGATTCCCGAAAGCCTGGCTTACTATATCGACTATGAGCGCATGGGGCGCGACATGGAATTGAGCGGCGATATTTACACTATCGAAACCGCTTATGATGAAGTTCATGTTTTCTGGAGCCACTGAACGCAGGTAGTAGAAAGAAGCCGCCGGATAATCCGGCGGCAAATTTTCGCACAATGTTTTTTGTGGAGGCTTGCAAAAAAATTTGCGCCGCCAAGCGTGTGGCTTGGCGGAAAAATGCGGCAAACGAGTTGCCTTTTTAATTGGATCGTTTTCAGATTAGCGGTTATCTACCAAAGTTCCGGCTTGTTTAACGCACTTACACATGATGAAGCGCCTGAAATCGGTGCAATGGTATCGCTAACGAGAGACTGGCCTAACCAGCCCTCTGGCTGGTTCAGTTTTAAGGGCGCGGGAATTGTTTCCACCGACACCGGAATGAATCCGACTTTCGAATAAAACCGTGGGTCGCCATAAGTCACTAACAGTTCAACCCCGCTTTCCTTCAAGCGATCTATTCCAAACTTTATTAATTGTTGACCTAAGCCTTTACCTTGACGCTTAGTCTGTATCGCCACTGGTGAAAGAATAAAAGCATTTGGCCCGTTTTCAAAACGCAGGCGACTAAAAGTGATACAGCCTACGATTTCTCCAGCTTCCTTAGCCACAAAACCGAAAATATCGCTTTCTTCAGTTTCGGCAACTAGCTGATAAGCCAAGTTAGCAACAAGCTCGCCTTCTTCTTCACTTTCTGATTCGGAAAATACATTAACGAAAAGATGCCGTATGTCATCGGCATCGGTTTTCTCAGATTGTCTAAATTCCATTGTTTGGCCTCTTTCGCAATACTATGAAAGCTCATTTCTGAATTTGGCGTAGAACATCTAATAAATCGTTTCCTCAAAATAACCAGTTCTTCCAGAGCATGGATAGCCTTCTTTTGTTTTATGGGGATTTAGCCTGGAATTCTGTTTTTTGCGCTTGAAAGTTTTTTGGCAAACTGGGCAGCGATAAACATAGGTTGGGCCGCTGTTAGAAAAGCTAGTTCCTCTGGTTGCGTTTGCTCTCGGTCTTACTGGCGAGCTTTTGGGTATATCCAAGCTCGCCAACGTACCTCCAGAATTATGGACGGGCGGAACGTTTAAGCCTGGAGATAGCTCAATTTGATAGCGCGGTTTGAATGTTCGATTAACCACTGATGCTTCATTGATTTGGTTGATTTTGTAAGTTCTGATTTGCCCATCATCCGCTCGTACCGCATAAAGCAGGATATTGCCGTTTTGAGCTTGGCGTAGAGAATATGGTTCAATAACACGAGTGCTGCGCTCTCCATTATTCGCTGTATAGTCCAGGTTGACGCACAATCTGTTACCTGCCGCAAAGCGAATAATTTCCAGAGATGTACCGCTGAGTGCTCGTAAATTGAGCTGGCCATAAGCCGGGCGATAGATATTTCCTTCACCTGAAACTGCACCAAGCACCGCTCTTGCTGCTTGCGGTCTTTCTAACCATTCAAAAAATTCCGGTAATGCATCCCAATATATTTCAAATGCAGGAAGCGCAGGAAGTTGGTGGGCGAGCATTGGCTCCCAGTTCTGAATGAGTGCATCCCGGTAATTATCCATATCAGCGAGTGTCGGTGTTTCTATTTCCTTGTAGGCACATTTTTGTGCCAATACATCGTTAATCACTGCGGGAGCAGGCAACTGATCGTTTCGATATAAATTGATGACATCGTATAGGTCTCGCGGTCTGCCGCGTTCGCCAAGTGCTCTTACTTTTTCTCCGAAAACCTCTGGGTAGGAATAGCAATTCGCATGGATTCGATCATTGGGCGTATCACTATAAGTATGGATAACTGGCTGCCTTGATGGCGGCATGACAAGCACTTCATCAGCCGTAAGATCGAGTTTGATTTTGGGCAGGGATTTTTTACCACTCGCAAAATGGCTACGGTAGTAAATCCGGCCCTGGCAGGACTTTTTGCCTCGCGGATTTTCGTATATATCAAACTTAAATCTGTCTTGTGGTAATTCTATACCGGAGGTCTCATACAGCCATTCCGCAATAGTTGAAAACTGTTCTGTCAGAAAATCTTCATCAAGATGGTTTTCATCTTTCAGGGTAAAATCCAAATCCTCTGAAAAACGATATGTTTCGAAATAGCATTTTTTAAGGCAGGTTCCACCCTTGAATACCCAGCTATCTGATAAAGCTGCATTTTGGTGAATGGCGGCCAGTAACCAACCTAAGATGTAATCTTTTTCAACGACAGCCGGGGTTAAGCCAGTTTCATCGGCAACGGAAAGTATTTCGTCTTTACTAATCAAAATTTATATCCTTTGGGTATCCATAGCCGCCACTTGGTCACAAGGCTTTTGTCGGTTGCCGTTTTATCAAGCTGCGTATATCCCGTTGTAAGGTTATTTGCGCACTCGTCAATGAAAGCTTGCTCAAAACCAAGCGCTTCGGCCAGGAATCCCAACTTTTTGAAGAGAGCGCCATTACCGATTTGTTTTGCGTAGGCCAGTAGCTTGTCGAGATCGCTTTGCTTGCCATAGAGCTGCTTGAACTCTTTCAAGCAGTCGACGGTATGCTGTAAGCCAGCACCGAGATAGGGATCGTCAATGATGTCGAGTATCGTTTTATAAGGATCGGAAATACTGATCTTAATCTGGTCGCGCCAAATGGTTTTTGTCCCAAAAATCAGGTTTTCAGGGACATGCTTAACGAAAAAGCTAACGCCTTGATGCTCTGTATTCCCGTAGGCAGTGCGCTTACTGGTGAGCACGCAAACGGAGCGGAATAACTGTTCTGTTAGTTCCCAGTGCTCCAATGCGCTCCAGCCGCCTACGTAGCCGGGGCTGTATAGCTCAGGGACAAGTATCCAGGGGTCTTCTAATACTTGGGTTTTCCCCAGAGATGTGGGTTGGACAGGTACATAAAGCCCTCTGGCCACGCGCCTGAGAACCCCCTGGTTATGCCAGCCAGCCAGTAGCTTTGCCGCATGAGACCTGTCTAAATTCAAGGCTTCCATGGCATCACTCACTCGGATGGTGCCTGACGTGTGCCGCAGGACGGTGGCTAGCCTTTTCTGGCGTGTCGAAACTTGATCACTCATATCGCTATATCAAAGTACGTTTAATTCTTACATTTCGAGAATAGCATGTGGCTTTATATAGCGCTATAAGAAAATACAGATTATTCCATAAATACATGAAAAAAGTGTATTTAAGTATAGTTTTTCCATTTTTTATGTCCCTTAACCGTGCTTAGTGTCCTTTAAAACCAGGCAACAGCCATTTAAGGGACATTAGATTTCCGGTTCATAACCGCGATCTTGGGTTTTATCCCGTATCCTCTTGGGTTTTCTGGATTTACTGGCCTTTTCAGATGCCTTGCGGAATTCTTCCTTCAGTATGGAAGGCTTATCGGTTTTGAGATTGCGATAGTCCTGAATATCCTGGCGCAACAGCTCGATTTCTAGCTCGTGGGTGTGGATTTCGCTGCGCTGGCGGAGGCTGAGCTGCTGGCGTTGCTGGATATGCTTGAAGATCAGCTCGTCTTTTTCCTGGCGATCACGCTGGAAAGCGACAAGTGCATCGAGTTCATTTTGGCGTTTTGTCTTCTCATATTTACCTGTCAGTCGATGCCAGATACCCTTAAGGCCTTTGGCTAGGCGCTGCGAACGCTCTTTTGTTTCCGCATCCCAGCGTTTGCGCTGAGACTGCTCCAGAAGTTGACGTTCCTTACGCTGTTCTTCCACCAGGCGTTGGCGCTTGAATTCAAACGCGGCGGAGCGTTTTTGTTTGATCGCCTCAGCATGAGAAAGGTGCTGCTGAAGCTTCTTGGACATATCCGCTGCGATTTTGTCTTTGGCTTGCTCAATAGATGGCAGCGTTTGCGGATCACCCAGCCGCTGGCGAACATCCTTGGCCTTTACGCCTGTATATCTGGCGATTGCGTAGGCTTCGCCCTGATAATCGACCGCAACAAATCCGCGCCGATCCCCGCGAGCCAATACAAAGCCTTTGCTGAGCAGGGCTTGTGTGAAGGCATTGCGGTTATCGGAGATAGCCCAAGATTCCTGAAATGTGCGCTTAATATCCTTGGGGTTCAGGCCAGCGCGGCGGGCTTGCTGCCATTCCTCACGGCTGAAGTTGAGTGGATTTCGATCCTTGCGGTCAATGATGCCTGGCGGAATTTTCCAGCCGTGCTCCAAATACAGCTCCCTGGATACGTCTTTCAGCTTCATTTTGTAGAACGGTAGATTGATGGCCTTCATCTCGTCTGTGTCGATCCTCGACCAAACGACGTGGGCATGACGGCGACCTTCTTTCTCATGAAATACGATGGCACGAGGCTGCTCTTCCAGGCCGAGCTTTTGTTCTATCTGCTCGATAGCCGTTTCAAACACCTCAATCGGCACACGCTCGTTAGGCGGTGGGCTGAGGCTCAGGGAGAAAAAAGGCTGCTTGGCGCGAGTACCCTTGCTCACTGCATGGACTTCATTGAAGGCGGAAGGCAGGTCTTCAGACATAAAACCCCGCAGCTCGTGGATTTCGACATGCTCATTGTCTTCGGTTTTGAGTAAATGCGCGGCGAGCTGCCTGCCACCTGAGCGCTGGCTTCCCTTCAAAATCATGGCTACACCTCCGAGGAGTAATAGCCGAGTGCCTGCATAAGCAACATGCGCATGGCTCGCACATCGTCACAGGCATTTTGGAGTGCCTTTTCGGTATCTGGCGTGACAGGTAAAGAGCCGGAATTGGCCGCTTTGGCGAGTTGGTTGACGTTGCTGGCAAGGCGGGACTCGCCCAGCTTGCCCAACAGCTCACCCAGGGCTTTTTCATCCTTCAGAGGCTTTCTGGTGCGGCTGCGCCGCCTTCTGGGCTTCCGTTTGCCGCCTAACAGCTTTTTGCGGATATAAGCGCCTAGCGGCTCATCTCCGGCTTCCTGTTCTAATGCAGCTCGCTCTTCGAAAGTGAGTCTGAGCGAGAATGGAACAGGTATCTTGTTGTTTTTACGTGATTTTGTCGGAGGTGTTCTCATTACGCCACCTCCTTGAAGAATGGCGCATATTTCTTGAGAAACTCATTCCATTCCTCTAATGTCTGAAAAAGGCGGTTCGAAGTTTCTCCTTCGAAGTGCGCCAATAAAAGAAGAGGCCCACTTGTAAAGTGGGCCTCTTCTTTTATCAGTGTCTGGAGCTTGATGAGAACTCCATAGTTCGACAAAATCGCCGGGAGCGATTTTGAACAGCCGAAGG
>Ga0114931_10004451_pt1 | contig 17480 bp, 14 predicted proteins | sample 2SBtaG_FD_89579 | JGI IMG/M metagenome (GOLD analysis project Ga0114931, IMG submission 89579) | Deep subsurface microbial communities from Kolumbo volcano to uncover new lineages of life (NeLLi) - 2SBTROV14_V59a metaG | ecosystem: Environmental > Aquatic > Marine > Volcanic | place: Kolumbo...
CTAATGACCTGGTTTCCGGATGCCCATGCTGTCGATATTTGGGGTGGACCGAGGTTTCGTTTTCCATTTGATCGCGAGACATTTTATGCTGATTGTCGCTGGCGTGACTTCTCATCCTATTGTTTACGGAATCCTGGCGGGGAATTCGCCGCCTTTGGGCAGTTGGGCTCGCGCTACAATCGTTCGCACCTCGCACGCCTCATCGTAAAGCCTGACTTACGTGCGCAAGGCGTTGGAATAAAATTATTGGAAATGATGATCGATGTGGCCGGACAGCAACAAGATCACGCAGAAGTCTCTCTGTTCGTCTACAAGGACAATGTGCCCGCGTACCAGTGCTACCGCGCACTGGGGTTCGAAGTGCAGGAATATCCGGCTGACGCACCGATGCCGGATCAGTGCTACTACCTGACTCGATTGCTTGCCTGGCGAGTACCCGGCGGGTAATTCGATTGGCCATCCTCACCAGGGCGGCATGCGTCTTATACGGATGCCGGCGACGAGTTGATCTCCGTTAAAATCCTGGGCTGGCTTCATCGAAAACAACGATCAAGAGGCAACTATGCAGATCACTGTATTAGGCGCAGGTGCCGGCGGCACTGCCGTGGCATTCGACTGTGCGTTGCACGGGCACGACGTTCGCGTGTTCGACTTCGAACAATTTCCCGAGAACATCGCGGCGATTGCCGAACAGGGTGGCATCAAGGCAGAGGGCGACATTTCCGGATTTGCACCGATCACCTGGTCGGGCCACGACATCGACGAAGCCTTGCAGGATGCCGAGCTGATTTACGTTGTCGGCCCGGCCTATAGCACCGAACCCTTCGGCACGGCCGTGGCCGGCAAACTGAAATCGGGACAAACGGTAATCGTCAGTCCGAGTTCCTGCGGCGGTGCCCTGGCCTTTAAACGTGCCGCCGGGCTGGCGCTGGAGGATGATTCCGTGCGCGTCGCAGAGACCTCCACGTTGCACTATGCCGTGCGGCTGACCGAACCGGGAAGGGTCCGCGTATTCCTGAAACTCAAGGCAGGAAATCTGTTGGCGGCACTACCGGGCAGGCATACAGGCGACATTTTGCAACTCATCGCCGACGTCTATCCGAGCATGGAAGCGGCAGAGAGTGTCCTGCGAACGAGCTTGCAAAACGCGAACCCGATCATTCATCCGGCGGTAACCTTGAGTAACACTGCCCGCATCGAAATGACGGGCGGGGACTTCCTGTTCTACGAAGATGGTGTGAGTGATTCGGTCGGTCGCCTGATTGAAGCCCTCGACAAGGAGCGTATCGCGATTGGTCAGGAGCTGGGCCTTTCGATCCTGCCTGATCCGGAGATGGGCATGCGCCAGGGCTATATGCTGGAAGCCAACTACGGCTCTGGCTACCGCAAGGCGCCGGGCTTTCTGGGTATCGGCGCACAGCCACAGCTCGATCATCGTTACCTCAACGAAGACGTTGGCTATGGACTCGTGTTCATGTCGACGCTTGGTCGGCAGATCGGTGTCGCAACGACGGGTATGGATGCGGTCATCGACATTGCCTCAATAGTGATGGCACGCGACTACCGGGCCGAAGCACTGCGAACACCGGAATCGCTGGGCATCGCGGATCATAGCGCCAAGGAACTCGCAGCATTGTAAAATAGCGATAGTCAGTGATCGAGGTATGAAGGTTGTCAATCACTTTACTTTCGATTGTCCATGAAGTTCGTCCGTGTATATTTTCCAGGTCCGACCAGGAAGACAACAATTCACGTGTTCTATTCGGTTCCGTGCGTCGACGAGGCAAGTGTAGGGCCGTGTCGAAAGGAGTATATCCTGAAGCCAGCGGATAGCTTCACAGGCGAATGATGCCGTCCGCTTTTCTTGGGTTATAATCGCCGCAGTTGGCCCTTAACAGACAGTCGACAAACCGGCGGATACAATCATTAAATCGGCCAATCGACAGGAGCCTGGAGAACGGATAGAAAAGCTTTAGCGCAATCTCGCAAAAGGAGAACAAGAAATGGCGGTTGCAACCCCACAATGGGCGTCACGATATGCATTCTTGATGGCAGCGATCGGTTCGGCGGTCGGCCTCGGCAATCTCTGGCGTTTCCCGTTTCAGGCGGGTCAGCATGGCGGATCGGCATTCGTCATCATCTATCTTGTCTGTGTCATGGTCGTCGCGTACCCAATCCTTATTGCCGAACTGGCGATAGGCCGTCACAAGGGGCTCTCCGCGGTCGGTTCAACGCGGCAGCTTGCATTGGATGTTGGCAAATCCCGTAACTGGGCTGTCATCGGCTGGATCGGTGTCACGGCATCCTTCATCATCCTGACAACGTACAGCATCATCGCCGGCCAGGTGCTTGCCTATTCCGTAATGTCGGTTGCGGGTGAATTCACCCAGTACGCCTCGAGCGATGCCGCTCAGACTCTGTCGCTCTACGCAAGCCCAGCCGATGCCTTGATGTGGCATACACTGTTTATGCTTATCACAATATTGATTGTTTCGGCCGGTCTGCATGGTGGTATCGAGCGGGTCGTCACGGTTCTGATGCCAATATTCTTCATCATGCTGGCAGGATTGTGTGTTTATGCGCTGACGACCGGAGCTGCCAGGGACGCAATCAAATACCTTTTTGCGCCAGACTTCTCGGCGCTGACGCCAACGATCATTCTCGCCGCCCTGGGTCAGGCGTTCTTTTCGATTGGTATCGGCGCTGCCATAATGATTACCTACGGCTCATTCCTCCCGAAAGAGGAGCATATCGGCGGCAGCGCGGCGATCATCGCCGGTTCGGATACCCTGGTTGCTGTCGTGGCGGGCCTGATGATCTTTCCAATTGTCTTCGCCCACGGCCTCGATCCCGCGGCAGGCTCGGGGCTGATTTTCGATGCATTGCCGGCCGTTTTCGCCGGCATGCCTGCCGGGTCACTTATGGGCGGACTGTTCTTTTTTCTTGCGTTTATCGCCGCGCTAACGACATCGATCTCAATTCTCATCACGGTGTCGGCGGTGGTCGTCGAGGAGTTCGGTCTCACTCGAATACAATCGGCATTTGCTGTGGGAGCGCTCGTCTGGGCAGTCGGTGCGGCGACCGTGATGGTGTCGGGCCTCTCTGGCTGGCTCGAATTTATCAGCGCCAGCGTACTCCTGCCATTTTGCGGGCTGCTGGTGGCAGCCCTCGCCGGCTGGGTGGTGCCGCGCAATATTATGCGGGATGAACTGAGCCGGACGAGTGATGCACTGTTCAAATTCTGGAGGGTTCTTATCCGCTATATAGCAACCATTGCTATCGCATTGATTCTGCTGTTGGGTATCGATGCGAAATTCAATTTCGGACTGAATCAGCTGATTAGCCGGCTGACTGGCGGCTAATGGTGGCTGTCGTTACGTCACTGGAATTTGTCGGACTCCCGATGAAGTAGTCTGACAAAAAACAGCTTTAATCGATAGAGAAAACTGATATGGCAAAAGTCACTGGCATCGGTCGGATCTTATTCCTCGCAAACGGCGACAACAACACGTTGGCAGAGTGGTACCAGGAGCATCTTGGCATAGCGTTGCAAGAATGGGGCGGTGGTGTGCTCGAGTGGGCAAACGATCATGCAGACGATGGCGGCGCAACGGTATGGCACATCGGTGAGGCCAACAGCGAGTGGTTTGCGCCCAGCAAATCCAGGTTCATGATCAATTATCGGGTTGACGATCTTGAAAAGCTCATCGCACAACTCACCGACGCAAACGTGTCAATTCTGAAGGGCCCGGAATACCATGAGAACGGCATTTTTGCCTGGTTACTCGATCCCGAAGGCAACAAGGTGGAGTTGTGGGAGCCAAAACCCTGGGATGAGAAGAACAAGCGCTAATCGTGGTGACATCGCCGCTCGCCGTCGTTTTAGGGTGTAAAGGCGTCTGGAGATGGCGGCACAGGTGACTGCAGCGAGTCCTGCATGTTTTCGAGTTCACTCCATCGCTCGATACGCTCTTCGAGCGACGACTCTGTCTTGCGCAGCTTCTGCAAAGTCTCCTGCACGACCACGTTTTCCTGCGCATAGAATTCAGGTTCAGTGATCTGTGATTGTAACGCAGCAATACTGATTTCCAGTTTTTCTATCTCCGCAGGAAGCTGATCCAGCTCACGTTGCTGATTGTAGCTGAGCTTGGTTTTGTTCGTATTCTTGCGCCGCTCTGCCGCTTCACGTTTCTTCGCCTCGGCAATCGCAATATTTTCTGTTTCGGCAAGCTGGTGGCCGTGACGTACCCAGTCAGAGTAGCCACCGACGTATTCTCTGGCTCGGCCATTGTCCTCAAATACGACCGTGCTCGTCACAACGTTGTCGAGGAACTCCCGATCATGGCTGACGACGATCAACGTGCCGGTGTAGTCGCAGAGCTTCTTTTCCAAAACCTCCAGCGTTTCAATATCAAGATCGTTGGTAGGCTCATCGAGGACCAGAAGATTCGCAGGGCGCGTAAATAATTTGGCAAGAATGACGCGGTTACGTTCGCCACCCGACAGTGCTTTCACCGGCATTGCCGATCGTTTCGGGCTAAACAAAAAGCCTTTCAGGTAACCAACGATATGCCGGTCTTTGCCGTTGAGACTGATGTACGTCCTTCCTTCACCCACGTTATAGGCAACCGACTTCTCCATGTCGAGTGTCTGGCGCAACTGATCGAAATAACCGGTCTCGAGATTTGTGCCGCGCTTGACCGTCCCGGTCTGCGGGTCGAGTTGCCCGAGCAGCAGGCGTAGCAAGGTAGTTTTGCCAACGCCATTGTTGCCGATCAAACCGATGCGATCACCGCGCATAATCTTGATCGAAAAGTCCTGAATGACTTTTTCGTCACCGTAGCTGTAGCTGATATTTTTCGCGCGGATCACCTTGCGACCCGATTGCTCCGCTTCTTCGATGTGAATGCGTGCTTTGTTGTCCTGCTTGATACGCCCGGCAAACTCGTCACGCATTTTTTCAAGTGAGCGAACACGGCCCTCGTTCCTGGTGCGTCGCGCCTTGATGCCTTGCCGTATCCAGACTTCTTCCTGGCCGAGTTTCTTGTCGAAGCGCGCGTTGGCGGTTTCCTCGTCCTCGATTGCTTTTTCCTTTCGTTTCAGAAAGTTACGATAGTCACCGGGCCAGCTTGTGAGTTTGCCACGATCAATTTCGACGATACGTGTGGCGAGCCGTTGCAGGAACGCGCGGTCATGCGTGATGAACAAGACCGCACCCGGGTAAGAGTAGATGCGATCCTCAAGCCATTTGATGGTTGCGATATCGAGATGATTGGTAGGCTCGTCAAGCAATAGCAGGTCGGGTTTTTGCACCAGCGCTCGCGCCAGTGCAACGCGCCGGCGCCATCCGCCGGACAGTTCGCTCATCTTTTTGTCGGCCGGCAAATCAAGCTCGCTCATCGTGGCAGCAACGCGCTGGTCGATATGCCAGCCGTCATGCGCATCGATTTTCGCGTGTAGCGCTTCGAGTTCTGCAAGTCCGTGCTTGTCCAGATCCTGACTCGACATTTTCTTGTATCGCAGCAGCAGTACGTCAATTTCTTCAAGGCCGGAGCGAATAATGTCGCGAACCGGTTTTTCCATCGCATCGGGCAGGTTCTGACGCAGTTGGCTGACGATCATACCGGCCCTGGGAATAATTTCTCCCTGGTCAGGCTCTATCTCGCCCATGATAAGTTTGAGCGTCGTTGATTTGCCGGCGCCGTTGCGCCCGATCAGGCAGAGCCGCTCACCCGGTTCGATCGAAAACTCGGCGTCGCGCAGTATGACCTGCTCGCCAAATTCCAGCCTGATATCTTCGAAGCGAAGCAATGACATGAAGGTTTCCCGAGGACCAAGCGGTGTATCCTATTACGGATTACACGCAAATCGCAGGGTGATGTGCATGAGCGAAGACCGCTTTATCGATCTGGAGAGCCGTCTGGCCCACCAGGATCAGCTTTTGAATGAGCTCAATGATGTTGTGACAGGGCAGCAGGCGAAGATCATGCAGCTCGAGGAATTGTGTCAGGCGCTAATCCAGCGTGTGCGCTCAGTGGGTGAAGAAATGTCAGAAGGCGACGCGGGTGACGAGCGTCCGCCGCATTATTAGATCGCGAAGCGCTAACCCCCGGTACGCCAGCAATCCGTTGAAGTATAGTGTCGATCAACACCCTGAGGAGAGATGGTATGTCACCTAAACGGATGGTATTGGCCCTGTGTCTGTTCCTCGTTTCGGCAACGGCTGTTGCCGAAATTTACGTTCCCGACGATCTGAAAGATTGGCAGCAGTGGGTACTCAAGGACAAGGAATACCGTAACTGCCCGTTCTTTTTTGATCGAGCGGTCGATCAGCCGGACGCCTTTATTTGTTCCTGGCCAGGCGAGATGCGCTTAACGGTCGATGCCAGTGCTGCACGCTTTTCTCAGCAATGGACAGTTTATGCGAAGGAGCAGTGGATAATATTGCCTGGCGGATCGGACTATTGGCCGGACCGGGTAAAAGTTAACGACCGTCCCATCGAGGTGGTTGAGCATAATAACCGACCAGGCATCAAGCTCGCCCCGGGTACATGGCGGGTCAGTGGGCAATTCGAATGGGATCAACGCCCCGGTGTGTTGCGTGTGCCACCGCAAAGCGGACTGATATCCCTCATTGTCGACGGCAAGGTGGTCCAACGCCCGGAGATAAACCGCGCTGGCGTGTTCCTCGGTGAACGCGAGCGCAATACCCGCGCCAGTGATTCCGTTCGAACTGTCGTGCATCGACTGGTTGCCGATGCCGTTCCGACGCGGTTGATTACCCGGTTGCAGATCGATGTATCCGGCAGCGTTCGCGAAGAAATATTTGGACCACTGCTTCCCGAGGGCTTCATCCCGGTCAGTATCAAGAGTTCATTGCCCGCCAAACTTGAGGCGGACGGCATGCTTCACTTGCAGGTACGTCCCGGGCGCTGGACGATATCGCTGGCCGCGCGTGGAGCGGGCGTTGAAGATTCGATCGGCAGGCCGCCGCCGGGCAGCAATCTGGCGGACGCGGAAATCTGGAGCTATCGATCCAATGATCAGCTACGGGTTACTGCCGTCGAGGGATTGCCACCGGTCGATCCGACGCAGGTGGAAGTGCCCGCTGAATGGCAGTCCTTGCCGGCGTTTCGCATGGGTCCCGATGCCCGATTTTCGGTGACCGAAAGGAGTCGCGGCGTGGTGTCGGCGAGCAACGAATTGGGGCTTGATCGAACGATGTGGCTCGATTTTGATGGTGAGGGATTCGTCGTCGAAGATACGGTTGGTGGCAGCATGCGTGCGGACTGGCGTCTTGATATGGGCGGTCCTTATGCATTGCTGAGCGCAACGGAGTACGGCGAGAATCTGCTGATCACACAAGGGTCCAACGCAGGCCAGACGGGCATCGAGGTGCGTCAGTCCGATGTCGATGTAGAAGCGATAGGCCGGGCCGACACACGCGGCAGCCTGCCGGTTACGGGATGGGACACGCGATTTACCAGTGTCAAAACAACGCTGAATTTGCCGCCGGGCCATAAACTGCTCATGGCACCCGGGGTGGACACTGCCGCCGGTAGCTGGATGAGCCAATGGCAACTGCTGGATTTCTTCCTCGTCCTGATTATCACGATCGCTGTCTGGCGGTTGTTCGGTAAAGGCGCAGGTATCATCGCGCTGGGCGCACTGTCTTTAAGCTTTCATGAGCTGAATGCACCGGCGTGGCTATGGCTGAATTTGTTAATTGCGATCGCACTGATGCGTGTTGCACCGGTTGGTCGCCTGCGGCAATTGGTGTCAGGCTACCAGGCACTCAGTGCGGTCGCGCTGGTCGTGGCTCTCGTACCGTTTATTGCGGGGCAACTGGGTGTTGCCATTTATCCACAACTTGAGCCGCAGGTTTCCCTGTACGGGGCCGATGGTTTTGCCGAGACGCCGATGCCTGAAGAGGGCCGGTTTAACGAGCCGGCGAGGGCACAGAAACTCGAAGCCGAGCTTAAGCCCGCTGCACAAGACCAAAGTCTTGGGTCGATGGATAAAACCGTCGTAACCGCCAGCAAAGCGAGGCGAGCGTTTTCCCGTTATGCGCCCAACGCAATCGTACAGGCGGGGCCGGGCATCCCGTCGTGGCGCTGGAACACCTACTCGTTGCAGTGGAGCGGTCCCGTCGACGCCGAGCAATCAATGCGGCTTGTGATAATGCCCCGTTGGCTGGTCAGCCTGGCGCGAGTAGCAGCTGTAATTTTACTGCTCCTGTTTGCAGGCGTGTTGGCCGCGGAGATATTTGACCGCAAGTGGAAATTGCCGGGTGGCCTGACGCTCGGTGGCAGGAACGTGGCCAGTGTGCTGGCCGTCGGCCTCGTAACGGGAGTGCTGATTGCCAGTCCGCAGGCCAAGGCGGAATTCCCGGACGCCCGATTACTGCAGCAGCTGGAACAGCGCCTCCTCGAGGCGCCGGACTGCGTGCCCCGATGCGCAGAGATCGTGTCGGCCGATGTGGTCGTTGGCGCCGAGACGATCAGGATGACGTTGTCCGTGCATGCCGTGGAAAACGTTGCCATACCGCTGCCCGGTTCAGCCCGGGGATGGCGACCGGAGATAGTTTCATTGAACGGGACAGGCGGTGTGCAAATCCTGAAAGCGCCGAATGGCTCGCTGTGGATGCACGTTGTTCCGGGCCGGCATACCGTGATGCTGCGTGGCCCGGTTCCTGCCGTCGATAGTCTGGAAGTTCCCTTCCCGACGCCACCGCGTGTCATAAATGTCACCAGTGACGCCTGGTTCGTGGCCGGCACAAAAGACAAGCGATTGACGTCTGGCTCAATACAGCTCACGCGCTTGCAGACGAGCAGCGATGGCGACGGCAATGTGCGCTGGGAGAGCAGCCGGTTTCCGGTATTCGCCCGTGTCGAGCGCAGCGTCGAACTGGATCTCGACTGGCGCGTCAGGACCACCGTTTACCGTGTGGCGCCGACGCAGGGCGCGCTGACCCTGGACATTCCTCTGCTGGCCGGAGAGTCGATAGTCAGTGGTGACTATACTGTTACCGATAATCACGTCCTCGTGTCGATGAATCCGCAGCAACAATCCGTCTCATGGACATCGAACCTGCCGCTGCAATCGCCATTAAGTCTGCAGGCCGCCGATAGTGCCTCCTGGCAGGAGGTCTGGCGCTTTGTCGTTGGCAACATCTGGAACGCAGAGTTCGACGGTATTCCCGAAAGCAACATGAGTAACGATGCCAATGGTGTGCGCGTTGCTGTGTTCCACCCCAGGGGTGGAGAAACCCTGACGCTCGTTGCGACCCGACCGCTGGCCAGCGAAGGTTCGACGCTGGCTTTTGATGCGGTGAACCTTGCCGTGACAGCGGGCAGCAGAACTCGTGACATCAGTCTGCAGCTCAATTACCGGAGCACACGTGGTTCACAGCACGTCATGCAGCTACCCGCGGTGGCAGAGCTCACGTCAGTCCTGATCGATGGTCGGGCACAAACCCTGCGTGCAAAGGACGGTAAGCTGACGTTACCGATCCTGCCCGGGAATCACGTCATCGTGATTAACTGGCGGGAGAGTGGTGGCATGGGTCTTGTTTCCACAACCCCGGATGTCGATATTGCTGCGCCGGCAAGTAACATCAATATCACGGTGACCAAGTCGCAGGACCGCTGGCTGCTCGCCACCAGCGGACCAAGGCTCGGACCGGCGGTGATGTATTGGCCCGAGCTGGCGGCGCTGATTGTTTTTGCTCTGATTCTTGGTCGCGTCGATCTTACGCCCTTAACGACACGCCACTGGATATTGCTGGGATTGGGATTCAGTACCTTCAACTGGTTTGTTCTGGCGCTGGTTATTGTATGGCTGATGCTTTGCGGCCTACGTGAAAAATCAAAGCTCGATCTCAATTGGTGGCAATTCAATACGATCCAGGTGCTGATTGCGGCGATGACCGTCGTCGCGCTGGCCAGTGTGGTGACATCGCTGCCCACAGGATTGCTGGGTACCCCGGATATGCATGTCCTGGGACATAACTCCTACGGGAATGTGCTTAGCTGGTTTGCCGACGGTAGTGACACTGTCCTGCCGGCCGCCTCGGTCGTTACAATGCCCATGTGGGTGTACAAGGCGCTGATCCTGATCTGGGCTTTGTGGCTGAGTTTCGCATTACTGCGCTGGTTGCCCTGGGTATGGCGGTGCTTTAGCAGTCACGGCTTCTGGCGATCGCGAAGGTCAGCAGACCCTGACAACAAAGCGACGGAGAGTGCGCAATGAGAATGGCGTGGATAGCGATTTACCTGGCAGTACTTGTCTGGTCGGGCATTGCCCCCGCAGACTTCACGACCTGGTGTCTCGAGGTCTTTCCGGCGGTCATCGGCGCGCTGGTGCTCTGGTTCACACGCAAGCGGTTCCCACTGACCACGCTCGTGTACGTGTTGATCCTGATTCACTGCATGATCCTGATGGTCGGGGGTCATTATACCTACGCGGAAGTACCGCTTGGTGACTGGTTCCGTGATCTGATCGGCGGCACGCGCAACGACTACGACAAGCTCGGCCACTTGGCGCAAGGATTCGTCCCGGCGCTGATCGCACGCGAGCTCGTCATCCGTTTGCAGGTCTTCAACTCCGTGCGTTGGCGAAATTTCTTCATCGTCAGTTTCTGCCTTGGGCTGAGCGCATTCTATGAACTCATCGAATGGTGGGTAGCCCTGGCGTCGGGCGCCGCTGCCAACGCCTTCCTGGGCACGCAGGGCGATATCTGGGACACCCAGTCAGACATGCTGATGGCACTCTTCGGCGCTATCGCGGCACTCGTCGCAATGAGCAAGCTGCACGACAAGCAAATGCGTGAACGCAGCTTCATCTGATGCCAATTAAGGTGACAGTGACCTTATTTCTGCTATGCCTGGCAGGTGCCGCGCCAGCGTCGGAGTGTGTGGTGTTGTTGCACGGACTTGCCCGGACTTCCGCATCGATGGACAAGATGCAGGAAGCCCTGGAGGAAGCCGGTTATCGTACGGCGAACATCGACTATCCATCGCGTGAAAAGGAGATTGCCGAGCTCGCCAATCTTGCTGTGGAAGAGGGTCTCGCGGCCTGCAGGGCTGATGCGGATGTCGATAAAATTAACTTCGTCACGCATTCACTCGGTGGCATTCTCGTGCGCCAATACCTGAGTACCAATACCATTGAGGAACTGGGTCGGGTGGTGATGCTCGGCCCGCCGAACCAGGGCAGTATTGCGGCCGATGATTTTAGTGGCATACCCGGTTATGACTGGTTAAACGGCCCGGCCGGTCACCAGTTGGGAAAAGGCAAAGACAGTGTGCCGCTTGCGCTCGGGCCGGTGGATTTCGATCTCGGTGTGATCGCCGGCAATCGAAGCATCGATCCAATCACATCGGCTGTCCTCAAGGACCCTGATGACGGACGGGTGTCGGTTGAAGATACGAAAGTCGAAGGCATGAAAGACTTCATCGTCGTGCCGAACTCGCACGCATTCATGATGCGTATGAAAGGGCCGATTGAGCTTACCAAGACTTTTCTTAGAACCGGCAGTTTTGGTAAACGGTCGAAGTAGCCAAGCAGCAGCAAAAGAGGCCGGGTTTATTTTCGCTGACACAAACCGTAGCGTTACGATGGCAGTGGCAACCTGTTGCCAGCACATGGGTATGCTGCGAGCTACATCTATGATTCGCCACAGCCGAACTGATACGTCCGGCGCGCAACACTATCAAGGGAATCTAAAGAAGCTTAATTTTGACTGGTTTGGGTGACGCTTAATTAACGACTTATGCCGTTTGCCGAGTCGTTTCTCTGTCGGAATCACCAATCTGACCAAGTTCGGTAATGGTCACAGCACCCTCCGGAAAATGCGCCTGCAAAGTGAGTTCACCACCCATTGCTTCGATGTAGCGTCGCAATGTGGAGATGTACAGGTCTGTGCGTCGTTCGAGCTTGGAGACGGATCCTTGCTTAATATCCAGTTCATCGGCGAGTTGTTGCTGTGACAGTTGCCGGGCGAGACGAAGCTCATACATGGGCATCTCGGCGAGCATATTTTTTGTCATAGCATCGATCTTATCGAGTCGCTTCCTCGACATCTTGTTGCGCAAGCTTTTAAACTTTCTAGCCATCACAATTCTCCCTCGGTTCTGAGAGTCTCCAGATGATCGTCATACAGGCGATCGGCAATCGGCACAAAGGTGTCGTACCAGGCATCGTCTCCAGTCTTACAGCCGCCAACTAGCAAAATTACCATCCGACGAGGATCGAAGGCGTAGAGAACCCGATAGGGGTCACCTTTATGCTGGATACGCAACTCCCGCATGTGCGAGTGTCGTGACATTTTGATGCCAGAGCAATACGGGAACGGCAATTGCGTCCCCATTTCTTCCAGCAGCCCAACGTGTGCTGCTACAGCGTCTTGCTCTTCCGTGGAAAGACTATTCCACCAGTTTTCAAAGTCATCTGTGAATTCAACCTCACAATTCACGGCGTATCGAGCTTGTAGGCCGAAAAACATTCCACAAAAGGAATATAGCTCATAAGGAATAGCTCGACAAGTGGTGAATACCCAATATTGGGCAAGAAAGCCAGCTGTAAGCTTTCCCGAAGGGGATGCCAGTTTCAGTCGTAGAATCTCGGCAGAATGCTGCTATTGCGAATCATTAATCCTGGCGATTAGCTAAGTTCTAACAGCCTCTCCGCGGCATGAGTTATTGCGGTGCTCAAGCAGCGGTCTCAGAAACTCGCCGGTGAATGAGCCCTTGGTTGCCGCGACCTGCTCCGGGGTTCCCGTCGCAATGATCTGACCACCACCGTCACCACCCTCAGGGCCGAGATCAATCACCCAGTCTGCCGTCTTGATGACATCCAGGTTGTGCTCGATGACGACGATGGTATTGCCGTGGTCGCGCAGGCGATGCAACACATGCAGGAGATGCTCGATGTCGAAAAAGTGCAGGCCGGTGGTCGGCTCATCAAGAATGTAAAGCGTGTTGCCGGTATCGCGCTTCGAGAGTTCCTTCGCAAGCTTTACGCGCTGCGCCTCGTCGCCGGACAAGGTCGTGGCGTTCTGGCCCAGCCGCACATAGGTCAAACCCACATCCATTAGCGTCGTCAGCTTCTTGGCGACGACTGGCACATTCCTGAAAAACTCGGCGGCATCTTCGACGGTCATATCGAGGACCTCGTGGATGTTCTTGCCCTTGTAGCGTATTTCCAGCGTCTCGCGGTTGTAGCGTTTGCCGCGGCAGGTATCGCATGGGACGTAAACATCCGGCAGGAAATGCATCTCGACCTTGATAACGCCATCGCCCTGACAAGGCTCACAGCGGCCACCCTTGACGTTGAAGCTGAAGCGTCCCGGCATGTAGCCACGCGAACGCGCTTCCTGTGTGCCGGCGAACAGTTCACGGATGGGTGTAAAAAGGCCACTGTAGGTCGCCGGGTTGGAGCGCGGTGTACGACCGATCGGGCTCTGGCTGATGTCTATGACGCGATCGATATTTTCCAGGCCCGTGATCGTCTTGTGCGGTGCCGGATTGCGATTGGATCGATTCAGTTCGTCCGCAACGGCTTTGTACAAAGTGTCGTTGATGAGCGTCGACTTGCCTGAGCCCGAGACACCCGTGACACAGGTCATGAGCCCGATCGGGATGGAGGCCTCGATATCTTGCAGATTGTTTCCCGTTGCGCCGATGATCCTGAGCTGGCGTTTCGGATCGTTAGGCGTGCGTTCGTCGGGCAATGCGATGCTGCGCTTCCCGGACAAATACTGCCCCGTCAACGAAGCCGGATCGTTCTTCACCTCCTCGGGCGTGCCTTGCGAAACTACCCGGCCACCGTGAATACCGGCGCCCGGGCCCAGGTCAACAACGTGGTCGGCGGCGAGGATTGCCTCCTCATCATGCTCGACCACGATGACGGTATTGCCGATATCGCGCAGGTGCACGAGCGTGCTCAGCAGGCGCTGATTATCGCGCTGGTGCAGACCGATCGATGGCTCGTCCAGGATGTACATGACGCCGACAAGCCCGGAGCCGATCTGGCTGGCAAGGCGAATGCGTTGCGCTTCACCGTCGGACAAGGTATCTGCGCTACGATCGAGCGACAGGTAATCGAGGCCGACATCGGACAGGAAACTCAATCGATCACCGATTTCCTTGACGATTTTGTCGGCGATCGTCGCACGCCAGCCTTCGATTTCCATGTTGTCGAAAAACTCGCGCGCGTGACCAACGGAGAGATGTGCGATCTCAGGTAACGAGCAGTCGCAAACAAATACGTTCCGCGCGGCCCGATTCAAACGCGTGCCGCCGCAGTCCGGGCAGGCCTGGCTGTTGAGGAATTTGCTTAGCTCTTCGCGTACCGCATTCGACTCCGTCTCGATAGCGGCGCTCAAGGTTGGGCAGCACACCTTCGAAGCGATGCAGTTTCTTGATCTGCATACCACGCGTGTTCTCGTAGAAAAAATTGATTTTTTCTTTGCCACTGCCGTACAAAATGACCTTTTGCAGTTTTTCCGGCAGCTCATCGAAGGGTGTTTCGATATCAAACTTGTAGTGTGACGCAAGACTTTGAATCATCTGGTAGTAATAGGTCGTCTTGCGATCCCAGCCACGAATCGCACCGCCCGCCAGCGACAGGCCGGGACTGACGACGACGCGCTCGGGATCAAAAAACTGCTTCACACCGAGACCGTCACAGGTCGGACAGGCACCGCTTGGATTGTTGAACGAAAACAGGCGCGGCTCGAGTTCGGTCAGGCTGTAGCCGCAATGGTTGCAGGCGAAGCGATCCGAGAAGATCAGTTCTTCGGTGCTGTCCTCGTCCATGTGCGCAATGCGAGCCGTACCGTCGGCTAGTCGTAATGCTGTTTCAAAGGACTCTGTGAGGCGCAGGCGCAGGTCTTCTTTGACTTTAAACCGGTCAACGATCGCATCAATGTTGTGTTTCTTGCGCAAATCGAGCGTCGGCGGCTGATCGAGTTCGTAAATCTCGCCATCGATGCGGGCGCGGATGAAGCCCTGGGCCTGCAGGTCGGCCATCAGCTGCACGTGCTCACCTTTGCGATCAGCGACGACCGGTGCGAGCAACATGAGCTTGCTGCCCTCGGGCAGCGTCATCACCTGGTCGACCATTTGTGCAACGGTCTGAGCTTCGAGTGGGAGATCGTGGTCCGGGCATTTCGGCGTACCGGCGCGCGCATAGAGCAGGCGCAGGTAGTCATAGATCTCGGTGACCGTGCCCACCGTGGAGCGCGGATTGTGCGAGGTCGATTTCTGTTCGATCGAAATCGCCGGCGACAGTCCTTCGATATGATCGATATCCGGCTTTTCCATCATCGACAGGAATTGCCTCGCGTAGGCCGACAGCGATTCGACGTAACGGCGCTGGCCTTCGGCATAAATGGTGTCGAACGCGAGCGATGACTTGCCCGAACCGGACAGCCCTGTAAAGACGATCAGCTGATCTCGCGGTAGCTCGAGGTCAATATTGCAGAGGTTGTGCGTTCTCGCGCCGCGGATATCGATTGTTTTCATGGAATATGATGCAGTCATTTCGGCCAACCTGTTAATATACGCCGCCGCGCATCTGCGGTGCAAAGGAACAATACGAATGAGTTCAGAAAACCGGGCAACAGGCATCTCAATGAACACATCGGAGCGCCGTTCAGTCGGGGTAATTGCGCTCATTTCGCTGATTCGGATGTTCGGCTTGTTCGCATTGCTGCCGGTGCTGTCTCTGTACGCCCGCGATCTTGAACATGCCACCCCAATGCTGGCTGGACTTGCCGTGGGTGCTTACGGCCTGACCCAGGCCGGGTTCCAGATTCCGTTCGGCGAGCTGTCCGATCGGATTGGGCGTATTCCCGTCATTTTGCTGGGACTGGGCATATTTGCGGCGGGTAGTGTGCTGGCGGCAGTCAGCCACTCGATATACGGGATTATCGCGGGCCGCCTGTTGCAGGGTGCGGGTGCGATATCGTCGACGTTGACAGCGTTGATCAGTGATGCGACCCGGAAAGAGGTGCGTACACGATCAATGGCGGTATTTGGTGTCGGATTCGGGATTTCGTTTTTCATAGCGATGGTCGTCGGACCGTTGATTGCCGCGAAGTTCGGCGTGCAGGCGTTGTTTTGGGTTGCGGCACTGCTCGCCATTATTGCCGGCTTCATGTTGCTGTTGCTGCCGGAAATTCCGAAGGCGCGAAAAAGGGAGAGCTGGAATTTTTTGCCGGCGATTCGCCCGGATCTGCTGCGAATCGATTTCTACGTTTTCCTGCTGCATACAATTATGACCGCGACATTCGTGGCGCTTCCGTTTCTCCTGACGCGTCGACTCGGAGTTTCGTTGACGGACCAGTGGAAAATATATCTGGGTGCATTGTCCCTGTCATTGATCATCGCCGTGCCGATGATCATGAAGGATCATCGCCAGGGACGAGGCTCATTAATCGGGATTGCGGTCAGTCTCGTCGTCGTCGGGCAACTGACGCTGACATTCTTCGGTTTCTCGCTCATTCCCGTGATTCTGGCGCTGGTTATTTACTTCAGCGGCTTCAATTTCCTGGAAGCCGGTCTACCGGCCAGATTATCGGTGCTCGCGGATGATCAAGTTCGCGGCGCATCACTGGGCGTTTTCTCCAGTGCCCAGTTTCTCGGCGCATTTGCCGGTGGCCTGATCGGTGGCCGCTTCCTGGGCCATGGCCGCCCGGCCGATGTCTTTTTCGTGTGCGCCTTGCTCGCCGGCATCTGGCTGGCCCTGCAAAGCTTCGGCCGCTTCCGGCATTCGTAGGAGCGCGCCCTGCGCGCGACCACGCGGTTACGAAATTTGCTGCCAGGCCCAGAAATCGGGCTGGCATTTGCCCTGACAGGCACTACAATAGTCTCCCCTCGCGCACCAGGGCGAGTCACATTAACCACATACATAAGACAGGGGATCCGTAAATGGCCCGCGGAATTAATAAAGTCATCATTGTTGGAAACGTCGGCGGAGATCCCGAGACACGCTACATGCCGAGCGGCTCGGCAGTGACAAACCTCACGGTTGCGACCAACGAGTCGTGGAAAGACAAGCAGACCGGTGAGCAGAAAGAGCGCACCGAATGGCATCGCGTTGCGATGTTCAATCGTCTGGCTGAAATTGCCGCTGAGTATCTTCGCAAGGGCTCGCAGGTCTACATCGAGGGCAAGCTGCGTACGCGAAAGTGGCAGGATAAATCGGGTAACGACCGTTACACGACTGAGATCATTGCTGACGAAATGCAGATGCTCGGTGGTCGTGGTGGCAGTGGCGGCGGGGGCAACTTCGGCGGTGGTAGCCAGGGCGGCAGTCAAGGTGGCGGCGGCCAGGGCGGTGGCCAGCAGGGTGGTGGCGGTAACGCACCTCCGCAGACGGGTCCCGATGACTTCGATGACGATATTCCGTTCTAGGAGATCGTGGTCGCGATCCTGGGATCGCTCCTACGGGCTTGGATGAAGCTGTACATCAAA
>Ga0114931_10004452_pt1 | contig 17473 bp, 25 predicted proteins | sample 2SBtaG_FD_89579 | JGI IMG/M metagenome (GOLD analysis project Ga0114931, IMG submission 89579) | Deep subsurface microbial communities from Kolumbo volcano to uncover new lineages of life (NeLLi) - 2SBTROV14_V59a metaG | ecosystem: Environmental > Aquatic > Marine > Volcanic | place: Kolumbo...
AGCGGGCGCAACGCGCCGCCCAGGGCCCGAACCGGTTTGTCGCGACGATGGACTCGGGCCACGTCGGATTATTCCAGCGGACCAGCGAAAAAAGCCTGCATATTCGAGAGTTCATGGTCGATCTATCTGCGCGCGCCCTCTCGACCGCCGATCGGGTCATCGAGACCACGGGCGCGGATCGCTGGAAGAAACAGGCGGAGCTCGCGGTCGCTAGGATCCTGAGAAAATGAGCCACGTCCGGCAACAGATCCGCGACGCCGCGGCCGCGGCGCTGACCGGGCTCACCACGACCGGCGCGAACGTCTATGCGCCCCGGCAATGGGGACAGCAACGCTCGAAGGTCCCCGCGCTCGAGGTCGAGATCCGGAGCGAAGAGGTCGCCGCGCAAACTTTCGGTTCGAGCTACGAGCAGCAACGCAAGGCGGATCTTGTCGTGAGCGCGTGGGCGGTCTCGAACACTTCCGCGGCGGGCTCCGACGTCGTGGACCTGGTCGACGCCGAGGTCTCGGTCGCGCTGTTTGCGGATGCGGCGCTCGACCTCCTCCTCGACGATCTCCGGTGGCAGTCCCTCGAGAAAGAGGACGACGGCGCGGGGGCGGATCTGCGCGTGAAGGCGACGATCACGTTCGCGGCGTTCTACACTGTCGATCAACGGGATCCCACCACCACGACTTGAGGTGAAAGCATGGCAAGGTTCAAGAATTTACTCGGCGTGGTCCGGATCGGCGCGAACGTGATCGCCGAGCTCGAATCGTTCGAGTACACCGAAGACGACGCGCTCTACGAGGGGACGAGCCTGAATGATGTCTGGCGGATTTTCGAGTCTGGCCGCAAGACATTGACCGGAACGATCGTCACGAAGTGGGACGATACCGACGCGGCCGGACAGGAAGCGATGTCCATCGGAGCCGCGGTCACGCTCGACTTTCTCCCGGAGGGCGCCAGTGTCGGATCGAACCGGAAGCAGATCGACGTGATCGTCAAATCGGTCGGCGTGTCTCTCGCCGAGGGCGAGAATTTCACGAAACGAACGTTCGGCATGACCGGCACCGGCTCGCCGACCAACAACACGGTGTAATCCATGTCGGTCGATGAGCTCCTCGCCGATCGGCTCGACAAGGCGACGGACATTCGCGGCCCGTTTCCGATGCCCGAATGGGCGCCGCACGTCCCGGAGGTGTGGGCGCGCAAGTTCACGATCGCGCGCCGGCAAAAGGTCAGCCGGTGGATAGAGGAGGGCGATCCGGAAGGATGGGCCCAGGTGGTCTACCGGTTCGCGCTCGACGCCGAGGGCGCGAGATTGTTTCACAATCCGGGCCAGCTCCGGATCCTGCTCGAGGCCGAGGACGACTACGTGATCATCCGGCTCGCAAAATGGATCATGCGGCTCGACGCGGAGGTGCCGTCGCTCGACGACCTGATGGGGGAATCGAAAGGGATCCCGAACGGCGGTGGTGCCACTACATCGCAACCCGGCTAGGGGTCCCTGTCACCGTCATCGAACGCGAATACGACTGGTTCGACATCCTTGAATCTCTCGCCTACTGGAAATTGACCGATGAGCCGGGCCAAGGCCACTTATGACCTCGTCGCCGAGAACCGCGGCGAGGCCGGGATCCGAAGTTTTCAGCGGTCGCTCCGCAAGGCCGCGGGCGCCATCGGCCGGGCCGGCATCGCGGCCGCGGGCGCCGGGATCGCGGGCTTCGCCGTCATGGCAAAGAAGGCGATCGACGCGGGCGACCGGATCCAGAAACTGAGCATACAAACAGGGCTCTCGACCGAGTTCCTGAGCGAGTCTCGCTTCGTCGCATCGCAGGCCGGGACCTCCCTCGAGGCGATGGCGAAGGCGAGCGCGAAGGCGTCGAAAAATCTCCTCCTCGCGCGCGACGGATCGAAACAGACGGCCGACGCGTTCAAAGAGCTCGGGCTCAACGTCACGGATCTGATCAGTCAGTCCCCCGACGAGCAGTTCGCGCAGATCGGCGACGCGCTCTCGAAAGTAAAGAACGAGAGCCTGCGCGCGGCGCTGGCACAAACCATATTCGGGCGCTCCGGTCTCGAGATCCTGCCGGTATTCGAGAAAGGGCGGGCCGGCATGGAAGCAATGCGGAAAGCCGCGCGTGAGAGCGGGCGGTCGATGTCGCGGGACATGGCGGACGGCGCCGCCGCCGCGAACGACGCAGTGGGACGTCTCACCAGTGGATTCCAGGGTATCGTCGAGCAACTCACGCTCAAGTTTGCGCCCGGCATCGCCGACGTGGTCGACAGTTTCCGAAAGAACGTGATCCCGATCCTCGTCGACACGATCAGTTTCATGGGCCGGATCATCGATGCCGCGGCTGGCTTTGCCGCGGCCGGCGTCAGTCTGGTGAAGGGCGAATTTTCCGGCGCGAAACGCGCGTTCGGCGACGCGCTCGACTCCCTGCTCGGGAAGAAAAGCAACGGGCCGGCCGACACGAAGAAGGGCGACGACCTGCTCCGCGGGATCCAGGAAATCGCAAAGAACACCCGCGAGACCGCGGCGATCGCGGGCTAATCGAGGAGACATTATGGACGCACTACAGATCTTCCTACTCGTGAACGGCATCACGACCGAGGTCGCGCACGCGATGCAGGACCGCAAGATCACCGTAAACGAGGTCATCGACGTGGCGCGCAAGGTCGCAACCGATCTCGGCTATGGCGACTTCGTGCTCTACGAGGAGCGCGATAAGAAATCGTCCTGACCGGGACCGGCTGACCGATGGCAACCGCGGCAACACCGATCGAGAAGGGGCTCGAGCTCCAGGAGACCGCGGACGGCAAGCGGTGGGTGATGGGCTGGACCGTCCGCGGGCTCTCGGGCGCGAGCGACGCCGCGCGCATGCTCGACGCGCTCTCGGCTACGGGGATCCCCGCGATCGGGGACTCCCTCTCCCCGGTCGACGCGACGGCGAAATGCGTCGATCTCTCGGTCGCTCAGATCGACGTCGCGAACGCGGTCGAGGTATTCGCGACTTACGAGCGGCCGAGCTCGATGCGGGATTTCCCGGAGGTCGACGTCGGCGGCGTGTGGCGTATGTCCAGCGCGATCGCGATGGATACCGTCTCGGAGGACAAGGACGGTAATTTCATGATCGTGAACTGGTCGGGGACCTTGACCGATATTTTCCCCGATCAGCCGGCGCTCAGTGTCACGAAATCCGAGAAGGTCGAGGCCGAGCTCGCGCGCGCCACGTTTACGCTGTCGTGCACGATACGAGACACCGGCGCCACGCGCATCGCCGACGTGCTCGCCGAGCAGGTGGCGCATACGGGAACCGTTAACAACGCGCTGTGGCTTTCCACGTTCCCGGCCCGGTCGGTCATGCTCACCGGGATTGCGGTCGAACAACCGAACGCCGAGGAGCTCCTGAAAACGTATCAGTTCGAGTACCGCCGCGCGCTCTTTGACGTCGTTCATGTCATCCGGGTTTACGGTCGGATCCCGGACTCGGCCGTCGACGGTAACGGTCGCTCGACATTCCGGATCGAGGACGAGACCGATTTCAGTCTGCTTCCCTGTGCATTCTGATGACGCGCATGATCGACAGGCCGCGGAAAGATCCCCCCGCGGCGCCGCGGCGCGGCGAGAAGATCACGGCCACGTTCCTCTCGGAGCTCGTGAACTCGATCAAGCGCGCACAGGCGCTGCCGGCGACCCGCACCACACAGGTCGGGGACGAGACCGGCCCGGGGCCGAAGGGCGACGGCGCGAGCGGCGGCGTCGAGCTCGCGCGAATGCAGATCACGTCAATCGGTCTCGACACATGGACCTGCACGAACCTCGAAACGTCTGCGGTCGGGATCAGCGTCGCGAAGGTCGACTGGCTTCGCGGCATTGCGGCGGAACAACGGATCGTGTCCGGGCAGGTGCAAGACCTCATTCCGCGCGTGCTCGCGTCGCCGTCCGAACCGGTCATTCACGCGCTCAAGGTCTCGGAGACCACGACTGGGATCGCGGGCGTGATCTGGCAGGACATCACGCCGCGATTCTGGGCGTCGAATTTCAACCCCTTCGCATGACCATTCCGACCGGGGCCGGCATCGTGGGCCAATGGCTTTCTCCCTCGGCGCTCGCGCGGGTCGATCCCGCGATCGATGCGGCCGCGGGAGATCCGTGGGGGCTCTTGCTATCGGAGGGGATCGGCTCGCTCTCGCTCGCGGCGACCTGCGCGCATTCGGCGGGGAGTTACGTGTTTCAGATGGTTTCCGGCGATCCCTCTGGCGCGCCGTTCCCGGCCGTCTACCTCGCGCTCGGCACCCGGATCTGGCAACTGGCGGCCGGGCCCGATCAGTGGTGGGAGTTCGGGGCCCTCATTTGCATCGAGAGCGGCGCGGGCAAGTGGCAGGGTGAGTATTACACCGCGGATCTCCCCGGCGCCCCCGGCGTGGGGATCATCCGGCACCAACGGATCGGCGATTCGGGCGGGCCGCCGGTGGTCCCCCCGCTTCCTGCGCTCTACCTGATGTGGGATCCGTCGCGGGGCCTGCCATTCGGGATCGGCAATCGATTTTTCGCTTCACCCTCGACGTGGCTTTAGGAGGTCGACATGGGCATCGGTTCTAAATTTTCGGAGGGATGCTCGATCCTCGAGCAGATCTCCGCGGCGTCCCGCACGGCGGGGACCGTCACGAGTGGATGGATGAAATCCGAGGCCCAGGTGCCGTTGGCGTTTCTGATCAACATCGGCGCCATCGCGACCGGGGGAACGTTCGACTGCAAGCTCGAGCAGGCGACGAGCTCCGCGGGCGCCGGGGCCAAGGACCTCAAGAGCGCGTCGCAGCTCACCGATACCGAGGACGACATGACCAAGATCCTCGAGGCGATCAACTCCGAGCTCGACCTGGCGAACAGCTACACGCACGTCCGGCTATCCTGCACGGTGGCGGGCGCGGCGGTACTGTATGGCGCCCATGCGCTGAAATTCTGGAACCGGATCCCCTCGGCGTCGGGCATGAACGGGACGAACGTCGACGAGGTCGTGTAATGATCCGCGAGGCGGCGACCTGGCACCGGGGGCACTTGGCCGCGGCGTATGGCGGAATCGTACTCGCGCTCGGGTCGATCGGTTACACGTCTCTCCCGGGTCGATCCGTGACCGAGGCCGACTTCGCACGCGTCGAGCTCCGCGTGAATTTCCTCGAGCATAATCTTCCGCCGAAATGGTTGGTCCGGGACCTCGCCGCCATCAAAGAGATCCAGGCCGAAAACGCACGCCAGATCGCGGCGCTCCGCCAGACGGTGTACAAGCTCACGCTCGCGGTCGACAGCAACTCAAAAAGGTTGACGCGCGCGGCCGCGGGCGGGTAGCGTCTGAGGGGGCCAACGGGCGCCGCCATATCGATCGATAACCTCCAAGGGTCGATCACCGTCGCAGGACGTGGCGGCGCCCCGCGGCCGTCAACCTTGGAGGGTTCCATGCCGAAATCAACTCCGCGCGCCACCGCGCACAAGATCCCGTTCCCGATCCGGCCCGTCGACTACGCCGGACAGCTCCAGGCGCTCGAGCGCGTCGACCAGCTCCTTTCACTGCTCATGGTCACGGCCGCCGGCCGGCCCGTCATCGGTCGCAAGTCCCGCGCCGAGCTCGAGGAGCTACAGATGCGCGTGCGCGCCGCGTGGGCGACCGTTCACGCGGCACAGCGGCCGGGCTGGCCGGGATCGTTCGTGTGAACGGCCCCGACCTCGAGCTCGAGCTCCCCTACCCGCCTAGCGTGAACCACTACCGCAATCGTTACGGTCGGCGCACGCCGCAGGGCAAGACTTATCTCAACCGATGCGTCGCCGCGCTGTGGGAGTTCAGGGCGATGTGCTGCGCTGATCTATTCTGGTTCGACCAAGGCCGGCTCGAGCTCGAGGTCGATCATTGGTGGCCGGCGCGCAGGACCGAGCCGGACGTCGACAACGGGAACAAGGTCCTGCTCGATACGTTACAAGCGATGGGGCTCATCTCGAACGATCGGCAGATCTGGCGACTCGTGAACGTCAAACGCGGGCCGGACACCCCCGGCAAGGTTCGGATCCGGCTCCGACCTTATGTGACGTGACACCGCATCGGCGCGCGGTTCGGGCTGGATTTCCGCGCCCCGCGGGTCCATGCTGTCACTGCGGCGTTTCAAATTCTCAACCTTGGAGGGTTCCACCATGACCGACGACACGGTCGAAATCCCCGTTGTTCACCCCGATCCGACGTTTGCGCAAGAACTCATCGGAAAGCTCGTCGACGTTGCGATCGAGAGCGGCATTCCTACTCACAATCTCCCGGTCGATTTCGAGGTCGTCGGGTCCGATGGGCCGGAGGACGGCATTTTCATGTTCGTCTCGGCGCAATTTCTTTGCGGCCGGCTCCGGATCTCACTCATGCGAGAGATCACGATCAATTCCGGCCAAGCCGAGCTCGACTTCGTCGACGAGGGGGCGGCGACATGAACGGCGACGATCAGCGGGTTGTCCATCTTGCGACGCAAGCCGACAGCGCGCGCGCCGAGTTTCACAAGGCCGCGCACGCGAACGCCAGTATGGCGCTCACGCTGATGACCGCGGACCGCGACAAGTATGCGCGCCGCGCGCAGATCTCGGCCATCGCATTCTGGATCATCTTTGCCACCGCGGCGGTCGGATGGCTCGTCGCGGTGCTCTCCGGCGGGATCTGTTCGTGACCTAGTCGGCGACGTTCCCCCCGTTTCGCGGGTCCCCCGGGGCCCGTTTTTTTTTGGCGAAGGGCCTGTGTATAACCTGTGGATAACTTCAGTGTCACCGACCCCCCCCGCGACCCCCCCCGGGATCCCGTCGTCAGGGCCCTGCCTGTGGACAAGTCTGTGTATAACCCTGTGCGCAAGCGGTGAAAAACCTGTGGATGCGCTACGCGCTACTCCACTATGATCTATAAATAACTCTTGAAACCCGACCCCGTACACAACCGGAGTGGTCAAAGAATGACCGACCAGCGATCCATCCTCCACGCCGACGCGGGCAGTTCCATCGGTCAATCCATCCTCCGAGCGCGCGAGGGTTTGACCCACCCTCTCGAGAACCTCGGCGGGCACCGGCCCGGCCCCCCAGTGTTCCATTTCTGCCCGCTCCTCCCCGATGGGCGCGTGCTCCCGACCCACGCGCGCATTCGAGAAGATCTGATCGCGGGGACCTACTCGCGGGCGAGCTCGGGCTACGTGTTCGACGGTCAATACCAGCGATGGCGGGAGCTCCCGATCGACGCGCCGCGCGTGCACGGCGCCTATCACGTCGCGAACCTAGTCGATCCGAACTACTCGGGCGACGGCGGGACAATCTGGAACTCCGATAACGGAAACTCCGTCACGGACAAGGGGAACGGCGTCACCGAGTTCGAGTACCTCGGCGCGGGCGCCGGAGATACCGCGAACGTGTTTCACGATACACTCTCCGGAGTAGACGTCTCCGAACGTTCCTTTGCGATTTCGGTTGAGCTCCGCCGCGCGCCCGGCGGTCCGGGCGGCATGGTGCGGATCCGGAGTAAGCGGATCTCCGGTGGTTCGTTCAATTCGTGGGGGCAATACGATCATGAGCTCACGCGAGAGTGGGTCCGCGTCGCGGCCGGGTTCAGCGTACACGCCGCGCTCGATCCCGGGGCGGCGGGCGTGCGACTGCTCCTCGAGGGTTCGGCCGGCGGTGGTACGGCGACGCGATGGCAGATCCGGAATCCTCAGATCGAGGAGGTCCCCCCGGACCGTGCGGCGGCATCCGGCGCGGCGGTCCCGGGGCCGATCATCAATCCGGGGACCTCGGGCGCATGGTGGCGCATGAACGAGTCGACCGTCTCCGATCCAGCGAATAACGCGGGCGAGATCTCCGAGGTCGCCATGTTTCGCGCGGCGCTCCTCCATCCTGTCCGATACCAGGACCGGCGGATCTTTCCGCGGGCGTGTCCCGTGGCCGCCCGCGCGACCGCGTACACGACGGGGCAATGCGTACGGCCCGATGGGCTCCGGCCCTACAATGACGGCGCCGCGGGCGCAGCCTACGACCAGGTCAGCTACTTTATGGTCTGTGTCACCGCGGGGACGAGCCACGCCACGAATACGATCAACGGCGATCTCTGGACGGCGGCCACCACGCTCGAGAGCGAGATCATCGACGGTACGTGCGTATGGCGGGTCTCGGGGCGCATGGCGCCGGGCGGGCTCCTCGGGATGTGGTTCGAGCCCGATTCGACCTCGGAGGGCGTGACCGACGCGCGCGATGCGAGCGACGTTTTCTATGGCTTCAATGGGACGGTCGCGACCGCGGCCGGCATCGACGGGCAAACCAGGAACCTCTCCGCGGAGGACATCAACGCGGATTCTCCCGGCGATTACGATCGGCTGTTCGCGGCGTTCACGATCGCGGCGACCGTGCAGGACTGGACCGGGTCGATTTTCATTCGGAAACAGGAAACGGACCATGTGTCGTTTTTCGCGACGCTGTTTGTACCGAGTTTCACGGCCGAGGGCCGAAAGCTCGATCTCCGGACCGGTGAGCTCGCGACGGTCGCGGGCCTTGCATCGGGGACCTCGAAGATCGAGGACTGGGGCGAGTGGTGGCGATTGGTATCAACGTTGAATAATGCGCTCGGGGAGACGACGATCGCATTCATGTTCCAACCTGCGCGCGGGCCGTCGCTCGCCGTCGATGATGAGACGGATCTCGGCGAAGCAACGTTCGATTTCCCGATGGCCGAGCCGGGCAGCTACGCTACCTCGCCGATCTACGCGCTCGGACAAACCACGCGATCGCGGGACGCGCCCGTTGCGTTTTCGGCCGCGGCGATGGTCCCCCCGCTCGATCTCTCCTCCATGCTCTGCCGCGCGCAGGTCCAGCAACTCGGGCCCGGCTCTAGGATCTGGCAACACAGCGACCCGGGCGCCGCGGTCCTATACTCGACGACTGGAAACATACTCGGCGAGGCGCTTCCCGATGCGGTATCGGTTGCGCCGTTCGGATGGTCCGCGCGCTTGTCCGATGGATTCCCCGATCCGATGAATTGGGCGGTGAACTTCGCGCCATTCGACTCCGACGCGGCGGGCGCCGACAAGATCCGCGCCAACGGAAACGGCACCGCGGCGTTAGACGACTTCGGCGCGGGCGCATGGGGGAGTGCAGGCGGGACGCATTATATCGGGAGCCAGGCGACCGCCAACGCATTCTCGGGGATCATCGGCTCGGTCGCGGGCTATCCGCGCTCCGTGCTGTCGAAGGAAACCGAGGAGCTCGCCGAGCTCGGGGAGGCCGGATGATCGTCGAGGCGTTCGTGGTGGTGCGCGAATCGGTCATCGGGCCGATCCTCAGCGAGCTCCGCGCGGCCCGCGACGAGGCCCGGAGACCGACGCAACCCGCGCGCGCGGCGGCACCGCTATTGCGCCACGTCAAGGCTAGCGGCACATGGCGCAAGTTCCAGATACAGACGGTCGCGGTGGTCGGCATCACCGCATTGATCCCGGCGGCCGCGGTCGCGCGGCTACTCGACCTCGACCCCGGAAAGGTTCGCGTGGTCGACGTGTTCATGCCGAACGGACTCCGACTCGGGCTCGACTACGACGATGCGGGCGGCACGACCGGGACGCCGACCTACCCCCCGAACCCGGCGCTCCTCCTCGAGTGTATGCCCGACGTCGTCACGCGCGACCACGCCGGCAACGAGACGGGTCGCTCGAGGCCGGCTGCGCCCTACGAGGCGCAACACTACATGGGCTGGCAACCAAGGCGGTACGCATGAAAACGCGGAAGCTAGAGCTCGGGCTGACAACCCCGGACCATAAGGGGCTGACCAGGGTCATTATTCGCGCACCAGGGGGGGAAGTAGACATCGTGCTCTGCGTACTTGGGCGGGACCGGCGCCAGGACCTCGAGCTCCTCGAGCAGCTCATCAAAACGGGTCGACTGAAGCGCAATGATGCCGCGTGAGCGCAGCATTCTGGCCGGGCGCGCGGGTCCCTCTGCGGGCGGAGATTGCGGGTCAGAAGACCGCAGAATTTAGCTAGTTACCCGACGCGCTAAATGGCGGGCAAAGACTAGCAAAAACAGAACGTTACGTGGATTCCGGTGGTCGGAAATGATCGTCGATCAGGCCGGACTCGCCGACGCTTTCGGCGTTTCGGTTCGGACCGTCCAACGCTGGTCCGCGGAGCCGGACTGCCCGATCCACCAGCGCGGCGGCGCCGGCCCCGGGCGCCCCCACCAGTACATACTCGCGGACGTCATCAACTGGCGGCTCGCGCAGGCCGGCATGTCGAGCGACCGGCTCGACCTGCAACACGAACAGGCGCGACTCGCGGCCGCGCGCGCCGAAACGGCCGAAATGCAAAACGCCGCGACCCGGCTCGAGCTCGTCCCGACCGAGACCATTTGCGACGCGCTGATCGCGGTGATTTCCGAATGCAGAATGCGGCTACTCGGTCTCCCGGACGCGATGGCGCCGCGCGTGATCGGCTACGACTCGATCCCGATGGTCCGCGCGGTGCTCAATGACGCTATCCTCGACGCACTGGCAAAGCTCGATCCGGCGAGCGTATTCGCGGCTCTGGGACTCCCTGATCCGGTGGCAGCCGCCCCCGAAACTGACGATCTCTGACTGGGCCGAGCGGTACATGCAGCTCGCGGCCGAGGAGGCGATTGCTCCCGGCGAGCTCCGGCTGAAGCCGTATCAGCGGATCATCCTCGACGCGCTGAGCGATCCGGCGACCGAGGAGGTGGTCGCGGAGACCGCGTCACAGATCGGCAAAACGACCATGATCAACGCGGCGGTCGGCTACTACTCGCACTGGGAACCGTCACAACAGCTCGTCGTGCAACCGACCGTGGAGATGGGCGAGGCGTGGTCGAAAGAGCGGCTCGCGCCGATGATCCGCGAGACCGCGGCGCTCCGCGAGCTCTACCCGGATCCGAAGTCCCGGACCGGCGGGAATACGATCCGCTACAAGAGCTACCCCGGCGGGTTCGTCGCCATCCAGGGCGCGAATGCGCCGGCCGGGCTCGCGATGCGGCCGATCCGCGTGTTCCTCGGCGACGAGGTCTCGAGGTGGCCGGCGAGCGCGGGCACCGAGGGCGACCCGCTCCAGATCGGCGTGAAGCGGCAAAAGACCTTCTGGAACCGCAAGCGCATGTTCACGAGCTCGCCGACGGTGAAGGGCGCGTGTCGGATCGATCAACAGCTCCAGCAGACGACCGTCGAGCGGTTCTACTGTCCCTGTCCGCACTGCGGGCATCTACAAACGCTCCGATGGGAAAACGTCAAGTGGGAGACGGGCCCGGACGACGCGCGGCTTCATTGCGAGGCGTGTGACGCGGCGTGGTCCGAAGGCCAGCGGCTACGCGCGATCGACGCATGCGAGGTGATCGCCGATCACCCGGAGCGCGGGCCCCGGCGCCGCGGGTTCCATCTTTCCGAGCTCTACTCCGAGTGGTCGACGATCCCGATGATCGTCGAGCAGTTCCTCGAGTCGAAAGATCTCCCGGAGACGCTACAGGTATTCGTCAACACGGTGCTCGCCGAGCTCTGGGAAGCGGGCGAGACGCTCAAGGCCGAGGAGCTCTACAACCAGCGACGGCGCGCCTACGACGGGATCCCGAAGTGGGTCGCGCTCGTGACCGCGGGCGCCGACGTCCAGGCGGACCGGATCGAGGTCGAGGTGGTCGGATGGGGCCCGGACAGGGAAAGCGCGTCACTCGGCTACGAGGTGTTCGAGGGCGATCCGCGGCTTGCGGCCGGCAAGCGCGGCTCCCCGTGGACCCGGGTCGACGAGCTCCTCCGACGCGACCTCGGCGGCGGGCGCGTGGTCTCGAGCGCCATGATCGACGCCGGCTATCTGTTCGACGAGGTGCTCGCGTTCACAAAGCCGCGGGCCCGGCGCGGCGTCTACGCTTGTCGCGGCGAGGCCGGTATGGGAAAGGGCTGGATCATCGCGACGTCGCGGAACAACCGGCTCCGCGCGCGGGTCTACCGGCTCGGGGTCGACGCGATCAAGAGCCACGCTTACCAGTATTTCACCCTCCCCGAAGGCCGGCCGGGTTACTGTTGGTGGCCGGACTCTTACGGGCTCGACTACTTCGAGCAGCTCGTCGCCGAGCGCATGGTGGCGCGCTACGTGCACGGACATCGAACGCTGGTGTGGGAGCTCCCCAGTGGCGCGCGGAACGAGGCGCTCGACTGTCGCGTCTACAATCTCGCGGCGCTCGAACGTGTGCGACCGCGTAGATCGGCTATACTCCGGTCGAATCAAGGTGTTACGAAACGACCCACGCCAGCGGGTTACGCGGCGGATCCGCGGTGGCGGGGATTCGGGCCCGATAACGACTACATGAAACGTCGATAGCATGGCAGCAACAGTCCCCTCGCCGATCACGCTCGCCTACGCGCAGCAGCAATACGCCGACGTGCTCCAGAAGCTCGAGGACGCGCGCGTCGCGTCGAACGCGGCCGGCCAGGGCCGTTCCTGGACCCCGCAATCCATCGGGACGCTACAGGACGAGCGCGCCTACTGGGCGGGTCAGATCCGGCGTTTAAAGGCGAAGGCGAGCGGCGCGCGCAATCCGTCGTTCGCGGTGGCGCGCCCGTGAGCCTGCAAGCGCGAATCGACTCCATGCTCGCGGCGATTGCGCCCGGCTACGCGGTCAAGCGGGTCCGGGCCCGCCGCACGCTCCAGCGGCTCTATGAGGCCGGCTCGCCGAGTTTCCAGCATGAACGGCCGCTACAGGGCGACCTTTCGGCGGACGCCGTCGTCGACACGGCGCGCGGCAACATCCGGGCATGGGCCCGCCATCTCGATGAAAACTACGACGTAATCATCGGCGTGCTCGACGACCTGGTCGACAACATCGTCGGGACCACTGGGCTCCAGTTCGAGCCGGATCCGCGACCGGGGCGGGCGACTGCACGCACCGACGAACCAGGCCGCGCGGCGACTGTGGGCGGACTTCTGGAAGTTCCCGGAGGTCTCCCGCACCATGACCGGCCGCGAGGTCGAGCGGCTCGTCGCGCGTACATGGCTTCGCGACGGAGAGATCCTCACCGACCACGTCGAGGGGAACGTTCGCGGGCTCATGCATGCGACCGAGGTCCCCTACTCGATCCAGCTCATCGAGCCCGACTTCCTGCCGTGGGATCTGTTCGTCGATACCGCGGGGGCCAACCGGATCGTGCACGGCGTCGAGAAAAACCGATGGCGGCAGCCGGTCGCGTATTACCTCTACCGGGAACACCCGGGAGACTCTGCGGTCTCCGCGCTCTCTCTCGACCTCGCGAGCCTCGACCGGATCCCGGCATCGCGGATCACCCATCTCAAACTGACGAAACGACTCCACCAGACGCGCGGGATCTCGATCCTGCACGGCGTCATTTTCAGGGCCGATGACCTACAGGACATCGACCGGTCCGAACGCATGGCGGTCCGCGTGGCATCGGCGTTAACCGCGGTCATCACGAAGGACGACAACGTCGAGGAGCTCGGCGAGACGATCGACACCGAAATCGGCGATCGGTCCTGGTACTTTCAACCGGGCATGGTGGCCGACAACCTCCGGCCCGGCGAGGACGTCCGCGTCATCGGGAGCGACCGGCCGAACGCGAATCTCATCGACTTTCGCGCCGACCAGATCCGCGCCATCGCGTCCAGGACCGGAACGAAGTACAGCTCGGTCAGCAAACGGTTCGACAAGGCATACAGCGCGCAGCGCCAGGAGCTCGTCGAGAGCGAGCCCGGCTACGAGCGCGTACGCGGGCCGTTCTACGAGCGATGGGCGGGCGAGATCTGGCGCCGGCATCTGCTCTCGGCCGTTACGGCCGGCGTCCTGCGGATCCCCCAGGTGGTCGATCCCCGGACCGTATTCGACGTCGGGATCCGGCGCGGGGGCGGGATCCCGTGGATTGACCCGCTCAAGGAAATCGAGGCCGACGTGATGGCGATCGACAATCAACTCTCCTCGCGACGTGAGATCATCCGCAAGCGCGGGCTCGATCCCGAACAGGTGGACGCCGAAATCGAGGCGGATCCCGTGAAACCTCAGAAACCGGCCCCGGCGGCAACGGCCGCCAGCGGCGCGGCATAGGAGTAACGCAGCATGAACAATCCGATGCGCCCGACCGGGCTGGTATTCAACCGCGACGCGACCGTCACCGTGGGCAAGGAGATCTCCGACGTCCAGGAACGGGAATTTTCGCTCGAGCTCGACCGGCTGGCGCCGGCCGGCGGCGACGCCAGCGCGAAGCCGAAGCTCCGCGCGACGATCAGCTCCCCGACGGTGGTCCCTCGCTTTTTCGGCCGCGAGAAGCTCATTCACACCGCGGACGCGGTGGATCTCTCGCGGGCGGTCCCCGATGGGCTCCCGATGCATGTGAACCACGATGCGGGGCAGTTCATCGGCCGGGTCCGGAACGTCAAGCTCGAGGGCGACAAGCTCCGCGGCGAGCTCGACTTTTCGCCGCACCGGCCGGATGCCGCGATCATCGAATCCGAGGTCCGGGACGGTTATCAGGGCGCGATGTCGATCCGCTACCGGATCCTCGAGCACAAGGACATCGCGGGAAGCGATCTCGTCGAGGTCACGCGCTGGATGCCGCTCGAGGCGTCGATCGTCACGGTCCCGGCCGATGCGTCGGCCGGCGTGGGCCGGACGATGGCGCGCGACGATGGCGACGCGACCGGAGGCGGCGCCGACGCCGGCTCCGGGGGCGCGGAGGAGGGCGCGCGGGCCGAAAACGCGCGGCAAGCCGAGATCCGGGCCCGTTTTGCGCCGTGGCTGGACAGGGGACCCGCCGTCCATGCGTTGCTCGAGCGAGCCTTGGGGGATGTGTCGGTTTCGGCAGATCGCGCGGCTACGGGGCTCCTAGACCTCCTCGGGGCCGATGCGGCCCCGCTCGGAGGCGATTTCGATCAGGGCGCCCGCGGCGGGATCACGACCGAGGGCGACCGCACCGCGATGCGGGCGACGGCCGGACGCGACGCCGGGGAGAAATTCCACGAGGCCGCGGTGGCGTCGATCCTGGTCCGGGCCGGCGTGGGCTCGGAGGAGGACCAGGAGATCTCCCGTCATGTCCCCTATGCGTCCTATACGCTCCGGGAGCTCTGCCGCGAGGCGCTCCGGATCCAGCGACGCGAGCGCGCATGGCAGTCCCCGATGGACATGGTCGGCGACTCGTTCGAGCGCGCGGTGGGCGTGCTATCGCATGGCACCGGGGATTACCCCGGCGTGCTCTACGACACGGTCAACAAACAGGCGATGCGGGGTTTCCAGGAAGCGCCGGCGACGTGGCGCGTCTGGACGCGGAACGGCGCCGCGGTCGACTACCGGACCGCACAGCGGGTCGCGACCTCGGAGATCACCGACCTCGAGCAGATCGTGGAGAACGAGGACTACCCGCTCCTCGACCAGTCGGACGTCCGCGAGCCGATCACCGTGCACAAGTACGGGGGCCGGATCGGGATCACGCGCGAGGCCATCGTGAACGACGATCTCGCGCTCCTCACCCGGAAACCCATCGGGCTCGGGCAGGCGGCACAGCGGGTCCCGGGAGATCTCGCCTACAACATCCTGATCAACGGCACTACGAATACGCTGAATCAGGATTCCAAGGCGCTCTTTCACGCGGACCATAACAACTACGTGGCGCCCGGCTCGGGCGCGGCGCCGACCGTGACCACGGTCAATGCGGCCCGCGTCGCGATGGGGCTCCAGACGGGTCCGCAGGGCGCGACGCTCGGGATCATCATGGCGTTCCTGCTCGTCCCCCTCGAGCTCGAGGACACCGCGCGGATCCTCCAGATGGCGGAATACGATCCGGCCGGGACCGCGGGCACGCTCACGCCGAACACGGTCCGAAACAACTTCGTGACCGTCGCCGATCACCGGCTGAGTACGGCAGACGCCGCGGCGTGGTACGTCGCAGGCAACCCGAACCAGTACGACACGGTCGAGGTGGCTTTCCTCAATGGCCGCCAGGCGCCGACGCTCGAGACGAACCGGGCGTGGTCCCGCGACGGGGTCGAGTGGAAGGTCCGGCTCGACGTGGGGGCCTCGCCGCTCGATTTCCGGGCGCTCTACAAGAACGACGGCAACTAACCTCAGCACCGAAGGAGGTCGGCATGGCAAGGCGGATCACGATCACGAACGGTTACCAGTGTCCGCGCTGTGACCAGTCTCGCGACCTCGGGGAGATCTTCGAGTGCGCCGAGCGAGACTGCGAGCTCGACGGGTGCAGGGTACTCTCCCACGGTCTCGTGCAGGTGGGCCACGAGCCCGAAACGCCAGCAGATCCGGGCCCGGACGAGCCGGTGGCGGACGATGGCGGGGACGCCGAGGACGCCGAGGACGGCGGGCACGCCGAATAGGCTTGATTGACAGGGGCCCGCGGGCCCCAGGAGCAGAAAATGGCGGAAGCAATCATCCGGGATAACTCGGTCTCGATGACCGGCACGATCACGGCCGCGGCCACGATCACGGCGAAAACGGTCGCGGAGCTCGCCGACTCCATCGGGATCTACCTCGCGAGCGTAGTCAGCGGCGAGGACGTCGCGGTCATGCTCATGGGCAAGGTCGAGCTCGACAAGGAAACCGGCGTCGCGTTCGCGGTGGGCGATATGCTCTACTGGGATGCCACGAACGACCGGCTCGACAAGACGAACACGAACATCCCGGCCGGGATCTGCACGCTCGCGGCGGCGTCGGCGGCAACGCGCGCTGAGGTCATGCTGATCCCTGGACTGGGCGCGTAACTGGGGCGCCGTGACCGGCGCGGCCGATTGGGACCAGCTCGCGGCGGTCTCGACCGCGGCGATCCAGGCGAGTCCCGTTTGCCAGGATGCGACCTACGGCGCGGGCACGATCCGGGTCGAGCTCCTCAAGGATGACGATCCCGCGCTCGAGCTCGACCTCGAGGAGCTCCTCTGCCACGCGGTCCGCGCCGACCTCGACGCCGATCCGATCGGCGACGCGATCACGGTCGACGGGACCGCATACGTGATCGGGGAGCTCCACGAGGCCGATGACGGGTGGGTCACGCTCCGACTCCAGAAACCGGATCCCTGATGCTCAAGCTCGACGTCCGCGGCGATTTCAAGGCGGTCACGAAGGACCTCGACCGGGTACACCGCAACCTCGTCCCGAAAGCGATGTCGCAGGCGCTCAACCGCACGAATAAGGGCGTGGTGACCGACGTCGTGCGGGCGCTCTCGCGCGACCTCGGGATCCAGCAGAAGAAGATCCGGCGCCGCGTCAAGATCCCGAAGTCCCCGGCGTTTTTCTCGACGCCGGCCCGGCTCCGCGCCGGCGGCGTGGTCCTGCTGAGATGGGTCCCTGAGATCTGGACAATTGGCGGGGGCAAGCGGGCGCAACGCGCCGCCCAGGGCCCGAACCGGTTTGTCGCGACGATGGACTCGGGCCACGTCGGATTATTCCAGCGGACCAGCGAAAAAAGCCTGCATATTCGAGAGTTCATGGTCGATC
>Ga0114931_10004453_pt1 | contig 17471 bp, 19 predicted proteins | sample 2SBtaG_FD_89579 | JGI IMG/M metagenome (GOLD analysis project Ga0114931, IMG submission 89579) | Deep subsurface microbial communities from Kolumbo volcano to uncover new lineages of life (NeLLi) - 2SBTROV14_V59a metaG | ecosystem: Environmental > Aquatic > Marine > Volcanic | place: Kolumbo...
GCCGCAGGCCACATAGAGGGTAGGGGCCACCGTTTTTCCGGTTTGCCCGATGTGTTCACCGTGGTCCCGCCAGCCTTCGTCGGAAACCGGACGGGAGCAACCGGTGGCGGCGCCCATCACTTCGGCCAGATCTTCGATTAAATGCCAGTTTTCCGGCCCTTTCAATCCTCTGCCGCCGGAAATTATAATATCGGCCTCGGTTACGTCCAGTTTTCCCGCGCTGCTGACGGCCATTTCTTCCACCACTACTTTGGGTTCGGGAATTTCCACGGAGAGCGCCTCGGAATTTACTTCCACCTTATTTTCCACCGCCGGGAAGGCGCGCGAACGCAAAGTTGCTATTTTCGGTGAGGACACAATTTTGACCCGTGCCCTTACTTTTCCGGCATACATGGGCCGCAGGAAGACCGGATCGTTTCCCTCGACTGAAAGATCGATGATATCCTGAGCGACCGTGCTGTCGAGACGAATGGCCACCCGCGGCATCAAATCTTTTCCCATCGCGGTCGCTCCCATCAAAATGACCGAGACATCTTTTTGCCGGGCCACGTTGGCAACAACCGTCGCCATCACGTCCGGGCTGTATTTGGCCAGCTTTTCATTCTCAACATACCAGCAGTTGCCAATGCCATACTCACCGGCCTTTTTCGGCAGATCGCCGACTTTTTCTCCGACAAAAAGGGCGGCAACCTGGTCGCCGGTTTGTTCCGCCAGTTTCACCGCGGCGGAATAGACTTCAAAATCGATATTTTTAAGTTTGTTTTCACGAATTTCACTCACAACCATGATGGTCGCCATAGTTTTACCTCCTGTATGTGCGATATTTCAAGTCTTAAAGAACTTTGGCTTCATCCTTCAACAATCTTACCAACTCCGGTACCGCATCCACACCTTCACCGATGATGCGCCCGGGTTTTTTTTGTGGCGGATATTCGAACTTCTCAATTGCGAGTTTGTCTTCCGCCAGGTTCGTCTCCACAACCTCGATGGGCGTTTTTTTGGCCTTCATAATTCCCTTCAGTGAGCGGTATCGGGGTTGATTGAGACCCCGCTGGGCCGCTATAACCGCGGGCAGGGGGAAGGAGAGTTTTTCATCACCGCCTTCAACTTCCCGTGAAGCGGTCGCTTTTCCGGCCGCGAAATCCACATCCAATTTCACGACCACGGATGCGCACGGCAGGTCCAGAAGATGGGCCACCATCTGGCTGGTTTGGGAATGGTCATCATCAATGGCCTGCTTTCCAAAGAAGATGATGTCAAAATCCTGGTCCTTCAGATAATCGGCTAAAGCTTTTGCCACGACCGACGGATCGCGTGGAACCCGGGAACTGTTTAAACGAACCGCTTTATCGGCGCCCATGGCCACTGCATCCCGGATAGTTTTTTCAATACCGGCATCTCCCATGGAGATAATTGTTACTTCTCCCTGGTGAGCTTCCTTTAGCTTCAGGGCTTCCTCCACCGCAAACTCATCGTAAGGATTCAAAATCCATTTAATGCCGTCCTCCACGATGCTGTTGTGGTCATCTGTCAGTTTCACCCGCGTTTCCGTATCCGGCACTTGTTTGACGCAGACTGCAATCTTCACGTAATGTCCTCCTTATAAAAAACCATTCATTCGCTAATCATTAAACTACTCAGCACTAAAATATAAATTATCTTGGTAATTGCAACTAATTTTGCAATTTTAAACGGCAAAACCGCACGCGAATGCAATATCAGGTTTTCAAAAACAACTTGATTTAAGTTATTGAATTAAAGTAAATTCTCGGCTGCAAAATTTTTTAGAAGGAGGTATCATTTTTTGAGAACAGATTATTCTAAAGTCGAACAGATTGAAGCCGACCGGAAATGGTTTGTGGTGGACGCCAGCGAATACGTTCTGGGTCGGTTGGCTTCGAATGTCGCCCGAATTTTACGGGGCAAACACAAACCCGATTTCGCCCCCCACCAGGATGTTGGCGATTTTGTTATCGTCATCAATGCGGACAAGGTTAAGCTGACCGGCAAAAAGGCCGATCAAAAGATCTATTTTCGGCATTCCGGCTATCCCGGCGGCGGCAAGGAAATTCCCTTCCGACGAATGATAAATAAGCGCCCGGCTTACGTGATTGAACACGCGGTGCGCTTAATGCTGCCCAAAAACGCGTTAGGTCGCAAGATGTTTAAAAAATTAAAGGTATATGCTGGCAATGCGCACCCGCATTCCGCGCAACAACCGGAGAGTTTAACGTTCTAATTCTGAAGGAGTACTATGGAAGTATATCAGGCGGTAGGCCGTAGAAAATCATCCATGGCCAGAGTCCGGTTGATGCCAGGAAAAGGTCATTATCTGATTAATGGAAAAGATTTACTGGAATACTTTAAACGCGACACGCTCAAAATGATTATTGAGCACCCTTTCAAAGTAACTGAAACGGAAGGAAAATTTGATGTCATCGCCCGGATTCACGGCGGTGGGCTTTCCGGTCAAGCCGGTGCTTTGCGGCTGGGCATTTCCAGGGCGCTGTTGAAATACAGTGAAGAATTACGCCCTGAGTTGCGGGGAGCCGGTTTTCTTACCCGGGATCCGCGGGAAGTGGAACGAAAGAAATATGGGCAGCCGAAAGCCCGCAAACGTTTCCAATTCTCAAAGCGTTAATTTTTTTTAGGTAACACTATCACACACATCACCGGACCGGCTGGCAGGTGTTGCCTTGCACGGCAATGGTCAGTCGGGTTGATGGGGATGGAGGCTAAACCAAATTAAAGGAGTCTGTATGCTCAATGTATCACTGGAAGATTTACTGAAGGCCGGCATTCATTTCGGCCACTTGACCCGCCGTTGGAATCCCAAAATGCGTAAATATATTTTTATGCAGCGGAACGGGATTCATATTATCGATCTTAAAAAAACCAAAGAAGGATTGGAACGCGCCTATCAGGCTATGCGGGACATTTCCGCCGAGGGTGGAAAAGTTATATTTGTAGGCACTAAAAAGCAGGCCGTGGAAGTGATTCAATCGGAGGCCAGCCGTTGTGGAATGCCGTACATTACCGAGCGCTGGTTGGGTGGAACCCTGACCAATTTTTCGACCATCAAAAAAAGCATCCGCCTGTTGGAGAACCTGGAGAAGATGGTGGTGGACGGAACGGCGCAAAAAATGACAAAAAAAGAACGGCTGCAAATCGATCGCGAGATTGCCAAAATGAAGAAAGTGTTCGCTGGAATCCGGGAGATGAAACGGATCCCCGCCGCAGTTTACGTGGTCGATACCCGCAAGGAAGAAATTGCCGTTAAAGAAGCCCGAAAACTGGGAATTCCTATCTTCGCGATCGTGGATACCAATTGCGATCCGGATGTCATTACCTATCCCATTCCCGGCAATGATGATTCCACCAAATCCATCGGGCTGATCACCCGCATTCTGGCGGATGCGGTTCTGGAGGGTCGCGAAAAACTCGAAGCGGAAAAGGAAGAAAAAGAGGCCGTGGCAGAGAAACAAACCGAAGAAAAATGAGAGAAAAGGAGACGTATTGAATGGCTACCATTACAGCACAAGCGGTAAAAGAGCTGAGGGAAACCACCGGCGCAGGAATGATGGATTGCAAACGGGCTTTGCAGGAAGCCGATGGCGATATGGCAAAAGCTGTTGAAATTTTGCGTAAAAGCGGAGCGGCCAAAGCCGAGAAAAAATCGGCCCGGGAAGTCAAAGACGGATTAGTAGAAGCCTATATCCACGCCGGAGGTAAACTGGGCGTGCTGGTAGAAGTGAATTGCGAAACTGATTTCGTCGCCAAGACGGATGATTTTAAGGAATTTGTCCGCAACGTGGCCATGCAAATTGCCGCCACTAACCCCATTGCCATCGACCGGGAGAGCGTTAGTGAGGAAGTTGTTCAGAAGGAGATGAAAATTTATCGGGAACAGGCCCTGGCTTCCGGCAAACCGGAACATATCGTCGATAAGATCGCGGAAGGAAAACTCAACAAGTTTTACTCGGAACACGTTCTGCTGGAGCAGCCCTACATCCGCGACCCGGAAAAAAATATCAAAGAATATCTCACGGAAATAATAGCCAAATTGGGCGAGAATATTACCATTCGGCGGTTCACTCGTTTCCGGATCGGAGAGGAATAAAAATATTGGCTTCCAAACCCATTTATAAGCGCATCCTGTTAAAGCTCAGCGGGGAGTCCCTGGCGGGCGATCAAAAATTCGGAATTAATTCCGACACGCTTAAAAGCTATGCCCGGGAAGTCAAAAGGGCGGTGGATTTAGGTGTTGAAGTGGCGCTGGTTTTAGGGGGCGGCAATATCTTCCGGGGTATTTCTAAGGCCGCGTACGAAATGGATCGCGTTTCCGCCGACTATATGGGAATGCTCTCCACGGTTATTAATTCTCTGGCGTTGCAAAACGCGTTGGAGAATGCCGGACTTTACACCCGGGTGCAAACGGCGATTCCCATGGAACAGGTTGCCGAACCGTTTATTCGCCGGCGGGCGATCCGCCATCTGGAGAAGGGGAGAGTGGTTATTTTTGCCGCCGGGACCGGTAATCCGTATTTTACCACGGATACCGCCGCCGTCTTACGGGCCATCGAAATTGAAGCGGAAGTCATTCTGAAAGGTACCCGCGTGGACGGGGTCTATTCCGACGATCCGGAAAAGGTGCCGGATGCCGTAAAATTTGATGAACTATCGTATCTGGAAATCGTAAAAAAGGGCTTACGGGTAATGGACGCGACCGCCATTACGCTCTCGATGGACAATAAACTGCCCATTATTATTTTCAATATGGGCGAAGAAACAAATTTGAAGCGCATTGTTCTGGGTGAAAATATTGGCACAAAAGTAAAGGGCTGATTATGGCACTAATTTCCCTGTTCAAAGAGACGGAAGCCCGGATGAAAAAATCCGTGGAACATGTTCAACAGGAGTTGGCTCGAATTCGAACCGGGCGGGCAACTCCCACGCTATTGGATGTCATTAAGATTGATTATTACGGCAATAAGACGCCGTTGAATCAAGTGGCTTCAATTACCACGCCGGAGCCGCGCCTGTTGGTCGTGCAGCCGTGGGAAAAACGACTGATTCCCGAAGTGGAAAAGGCAATTCTGGAATCCGATCTCGGGTTAAATCCCTCCAATGACGGCAATGTGGTGCGGGTGCCCATTCCCGAATTGAGCGAAGAGCGTCGCCAGGATTTGCAAAAGCTAGTACGGAAATTTTGCGAAGATGGACGGGTGGCCATACGGAATATTCGTCGGGATGCCAACGAAGACATCAAAAAGCTGCAAAAATCGCATAAAATTTCCGAAGACCAGGAGCACGACGCTCTCGATGATGTTCAGGAAATGACCAATAAATATATTGAAGAAATTGATAATTTACTTAAGCACAAAGAAAAAGAAATTATGGAAGATTGAAGCTTCCGATCACCCGGATTTTATAAAAAAATTGGCCGGAATCTGATTCCGGCTTTTTTTATATTAAAACCGATGGAAAAAACAGTTCAAACGGATTTCTTTATCATCGCCGGCGAAGCTTCCGGCGATCAACAGGCGGCGGACCTGGTAAAAGCGTTGCTCAAACGAAAGCCGGCCTTAACCTTTCATGGCATTGGCGGAGATTTGATGCGAGCCGCCGGCGTTTCTCTGATGCATCACATTTCGCAATTTGCTTTTCTGGGAATTGCGGAAATTGTACGCCACCTGCCGTTCATCCGCTCGGTGCTGCGCGAATTAGACTCCATTTTCAAAAATAATCCTCCCAGGGCACTTATTTTAGTGGACTATCCCGGCTTTAATTTGCATGTGGCCCGCAGGGCGAAAAAGTACGGTATTCCGGTAATTTATTACATCTGTCCGCAGCTGTGGGCCTGGCGGGAGAGGCGGGTGAAGGAAATTCGCAATTATGTGGATTTTCCCATCGTAATTTTTCAGTTCGAAACGGAGTTTTTTGCCCGGCATGGAATACAGGCCCACTTCGTGGGGCATCCGCTGGTGGATCAACTGCAAAACCGGCAACCCGGAAGCGATTTCAAAAGGCGAAACGGGTTGGATACCCGGCTCAGAATTTTGGGACTTTTTCCCGGTTCACGAAAAAAAGAAGTGGAAACCATCCTGCCGGTAATGGTACAGGCCTTAACGGAACTACCCGACGGACTGGAATATCAGGCGGTGGTTGGTAAGGCGTCTCATCTCTCGTTAGATGAATACCGCCGTCTAATTCCCCGCCACGTTCCGCTGAAGATCATCGAAGAAAACTCTCATGCGTTGATGGCCAATTGCCACGGCGCGCTGGTAGCCAGCGGTACGGCTACCCTGGAATTGGGTTTTTTGCAAAAGCCCATGGCGGTGCTTTATCGGGTAGCGCCGCTGACCTATTTGATAACCAAAAGACTGGTGAAGATTGAAAATATCGCGCTGGCCAATATCGTTGCCGGGGAACGGATCGTGCCGGAGTTTATTCAACATCACATGCAACCGGGAAAACTGGCTGCATTTGTAGCCCGTCTCTGGCAGGACGAAGCGTTTTACCAACAAATTCAGAGCAAACTGGCCTGTATTCGGCGGATTTTAGGTCCCCCCGGGGCCAGCGAACGGGCAGCGGACAAAATTCTTGAATTTTTGCGGGAGAAAAGGCCTCCGTCGGTGTGAAAACAGTACCAACCCTCACGGCCGTCATTTAAAATTCCCGACGTTGGCCGGGTCGACATTTTTGTCTATATTTGGACTTTTTTAAAAGGGCAGGAGATTCATTGCGACTCAAGATTACAAATGTCTGCAAACGGTTTCAGCACCGGGAAATTTTTCGCGATATCTCTTTCGAATTGACGGCCGGGGACGTTATGACAGTTACCGGCCCCAATGGTTCGGGGAAATCCACCCTGGTAAAAATTCTCAGCGGCCTGATGCGGCCTTCCGGCGGTTTGGTGGAATATTTCCTGAACAATCATAAATTAGGTGCGGAAGACCACTTCCGGTACGTGGGTTTTGTGGCGCCTTACCTGCAACTTTATTCCCGGTTAACCGGTTGGGAAAACGTGCAGTTTTTCGCGAAAATACTGGGCGTCGGGAAAACCCGAGAAGAGTTTCTGGAGCTTTTTGCGCAGTTTGGACTGAAGGGCAGGGAACACGATAGCTTGTACACTTACTCCTCGGGAATGCGGCAGCGCATGCGCTATGTGGTCGCGCTGATGCATCAACCGCCCATCCTGATTCTGGATGAACCCACTTCCAACCTGGATGTGCACGGTGTAAAAATAGTTTACGAATTAATTCAAAAACGCGCAGCGAAACAGATTGTCATTATTGCGACCAATGAACCTGACGAGGCAAAATTTGGCACACAGGAAATCAAACTTCATTCATAAAAGCTGGGCGGTTTTTCGGAAAGATATTCAACTGGAATTCCGCACCCGATACGTTATTAACGCCATTCTGATGTTTGCGCTGACGGTTCTCACCGCGGTGAGTTTCTCCATCGGCCCATTGAGGTTGCGGGTTGAAATTGGCGCCGCTCTGCTGTGGATAATCCTGTTTTTTTCGGCTATGTCCGGCCTGGCGCACATTTTTGTCCGGGAAGAAGAACAACAAACCGCGGATACGTTACGTCTGTTTTCGCGCCCGGTAAATATTTTTCTGGGGAAATGGTTTTTTAATCTTCTTCTGCTTTACAGCCTGGAAATTATTATTGTGCCGCTTTACTTCGTTTTTTTGAATGTGCCGGATCCCGTACTATCAATATTTTTACCTGTCCTGTTTTTGGGCAGTTTTGCTCTGGCCTCGGCATCCACGTTGATCGGAGCAATAATCTCACAGGCCAGCGCCCGCGGAGCCCTGTTTGCCGTACTTACGTTCCCGATCGTGTTGCCGGTCATGTTTTCGGGCATTCACGGGACGCAATTGTCGTTTGCGCGCGCGTCATTTTTAGATTGCCTGAGCGATTTACAGGTGTTACTTTCATTTTCTGTAGTTATTTTAACCGGGTCTGTTTTGTTGTTTGAGTTTGTGTGGAGAAAATGACGAATGCTGAGAAATATCTGGAAATTTTTGCTTCTGATCTGGATGGGTGTTGTGATTTGGGGCGCTTTTACCTATACCCCAACCGCCAAAGCGCTGGGAGAAACCACCCGTATTCTTTATTTTCATGTGCCCTGCTCCTGGGTGGCCACTCTCTCTTTCCTGATTGCCGCCATTTCCGGCATTCTTTATCTGGTAAAGAACGACTTAAAATATGATCTCTGGGCGGAGAACGCCGCTCACCTGGGGCTTTTTTTCACGGTTTTGGCGACCATCACCGGTTCCATCTGGGCCAAAGTAATTTGGCATCCCTTCTGGAACTGGGATCCTCGGGAAACATCCATCTTTATATTGCTGCTGATTTACGCCGCTTATTTTGCCTTGCGTTCCGCCGTGGAAGAAGACGAACAAAAAGCCCGCCTTTCTGCGGTGTACGTTATTTTGGCATTTATCACCGTTCCCTTTCTGGTTTTTATTGTTCCCCGAATTTATGATTCGTTACATCCGGATCCGGTGATAAACGCCCAGGGTAAGATAAAAATGAACGGCAAAATGTTGCAGGTGTTTTTCGCTTCCATGGCGGGATTTACCGTCATATTTTTCTGGATGCTGCGTTTAAAAGTTCAAACGGCACTGTTGGAACGCAAATTGCAAATGAGAAAATTTAAAAAATTAACGGAGAATAGGGATGTCTGACATTTACGTCGTTTTGAGTGTTAATCTGCTTATCTGGTTTAGTTTGTTTGGATATCTTTTTGCGCTCGATCGGAAAGTTCAAAAATTGAAAAAAATGTTGGAAAATGATTAGCCAATGGCCGATGAAAAATTGGGCCAGTCAGGAGGTTTCAAATGAAAGCGAAGTATGTGATTGGCGGCATCATCATCGCCGCGTTTCTGGTTTTTGCCGGGTGGAATTTAAATAACAGTCTGAATCCATATGTCTCCATCAAGGATGCGAAAAAAAGCGGGCGGACGGTTCAGGTAAAAGGAGAGCGGATTGAAGGCAGCGCCCGGTATGATATGGAATCTAAAATTTTCACCTTTAGTTTAAAAGACCATAACGGAGAAACAGTGAAAGTGGTGTACCACGGGGTAAAACCTTCCAATTTTGAACAGGCCAAAGAAATTGTGGCGATTGGTTTGTTTCAGAATGGTGAATTTGACGCCGACCAGCTATTGGTCAAATGTCCTTCCAAATATGAGGCGGAGGTGAAATCTTGACGACTGGTTTTTTAGTGCTCGACCTGGCTTTTATAGCGGGAATTGTTTCCACCGCTTCCTATTTATATTACTATCGAATTAAAGAATCCAGGTTGCTGCATCTGGCTAATTTCAGCTTTGCCGTGACCGGATTTTCCATTTTAGTGACCAGCATTTTGCTGCTGGTAAATATATTGAATCACAACTATCAGCTCAATTATGTGTACCAGCACTCGTCTTCGGATTTAAACCGCTTTTACCTGGTTTCCACGTTCTGGGCGGGGCAGCAGGGCACCTTCCTTCTGTGGTTGCTTTACGGCACCATCTTTGGCGTTATCTTGATTAAAACCACCGCCAAAGAAAATCCGATGGTGCTCTTCTTTCATATGCTGGTGCAATGCTTCATCCTGTTAATTTTGCTGAAAAAAAATCCGTTTGCCTACATCTGGCAGGTTCACCCGGAAGCTCCGGTTGGATTTATGCCGACCGACGGAAGCGGTTTGAACCCGCTTCTGCAAAATCCCTGGATGGTAATTCACCCCCCAACGCTTTTTAACGGATATAGCTCCACGATGGTTGCTTTTTCATTCGCCATGGCTGCCATGGTTACCCGGGATTTCAAAGGATGGATTAAGAAGGTACAGCCCTGGGTAATTTATACGGTGGTTATTCTGGGCGCCGGAATTGTGATGGGCGGGTATTGGGCTTACACGACTCTGGGATGGGGCGGTTACTGGGGCTGGGATCCGGTGAAAAATTCCTCTCTGGTCCCCTGGCTGATAAGTGTTGCATTGCTGCACGGCTTAGTTATCCAGGGACGGCAAAAAGGCCTGGTTAAAACAAACCTTTTTCTGGCCGGATTTGCCTTCCTGACGGTATTGTGGGGCTCTTTCCTGACGCGCTCCGGCGTTCTGGCAGATTTTAGTGTTCATAGTTTTGCCGAGTCCGATCTTAATTTATATTTGATCGCCTTTTTCCTTATTTTTACAATCTTGTTTCTGGTGGTTTATTTCCGGGCAACCCGGGGAGTAAAAGGACAAAAATTCAGTGAGGGGTTTCTCTCCCGGGAGATGTTTGTATTAATGGGGGTCAAGAGTTTTATGTTTACCGGGATTTTTGTGCTGGTGGGCACCTCCTCTCCCATCTATACGCCGCTTTTTGGCAAAGCCTCAAACGTTTCTCCGGAATTTTACAATAACTTAAGCATTCCCGTAGTCCTTTTTATTCTGGCTTCCGTTTCATTGGCCCCGTTACTTTCCTGGAAAGTCAGCGAATTCAGAGACCGAAAAACCATTGCCATTACCGGCAGCATAGCGGTTATTGCCACTATTTTGGGCATTGCCATCGGTTTGCGAACTCCTTCTTCAATTGTGCTTTTCTTTCTGGCCGTTTTTGCCATTTGCAATAATGTGATTGTCAGCTACAAAATAATTCGAAAAAACGTTCCCTTTGCCGGCGGATACCTGGCGCATATCGGGCTGGGATTTATGATTGTCGGCATCATTACTTCATCGGTTTATGACCGAAGCGAGAAGATAAATTTACCGGAAGGTGAATTTATCAAAACTTCATTGGGCTATGAGGTGAAATTTACGGGCTTTGATAATATGCCTGACGGAAAGGACCGCGCCCGGCTGGAAGTGCGCTCTGCCAGCGGCGAATATGAAGCGTCTCCTCGGTTTTACTACAGCGATTATAACAAAAGTTATATGGCATCCCCGGACGTGAGAATGTTACCGGACAAAGACATTTACATCTCGCCGGTCTCATTTGTCCCGGCAGGACAGGGTAACCAGCGGGAAATTATGATCGGCAAGGGTGAAACTAAGACCGCCGGTGATTTTGAAATTACTTTTCACCGCTTTGACGTAAAAATGACCGACGTCGGACCGGAATTCATTAAAGCGCTTCTCACAATAAAAGTATCGGAAAATAATTACAGCAAAATCTATGATGTTGTCCCGGAACTTCGTTTTCGAAACGGGCAGCAGATCAAAACCGCGGCAGCCATCGGTGAAACCGGTTTTAAAGTAAAAATAAATTCCGTAAACGCCACGGCGGGGACCATGAACCTTCTGTTGATTTCTCCGGAAAAAGCCCAGGAAGATTCGAAAGATATTCTGGCGGTGGAAATAAGTGAGAAACCACTCATTGGTTTGCTCTGGTTTGGAACCATTCTGGTAGTGGGTGGAGCGATTTTGCGGTTGAGCGGGTACGTACGTAAGAAGCAATAATTTCCGGGAAGGCGACCCAAGTCATCATTTTCCCCTAAAATACCTTCAGATAATACGAAAAAATTCTTGATTATCAGGGAAGAATTTTTTATGTTCTTTTCCAGTAGTCACTAACAATAGAGTGACGAACTGGAACCTACACCATAAGAGCCCACAGATTTAAATGGTAAGTATCCTAAAATTAAATTTTTCTGGAGCATTCGGCTTTTGAAAATTATTTTATCCTGTATTTTTGTATTAAATATAGCTGTGTTTGCCAATACCCGCGTGTCCAATGGAGAGGTTAATTCCAGCGTGCCGAAATGGGCGAAAAAGGCGGTATGGTATCAAATTTTTCCGGAAAGGTTTAATAATGGAGATCCCTCTAATGACCCAACGCCGGATGACATTAAAGGCGGATGGCCCTATTTAGTACCTAAAGGATGGAAGATAATTCCCTGGGAATCAGATTGGTATCATTTTCAACCCTGGGAAAAAATGACGGGTCACGATTTCTATTGGAATCAAGGACTTCGAAGGTACGGCGGAGATATTCAGGGCATTATAGACAAACTTGATTATTTACAAAATCTTGGAATTACGGCTATCTACCTGAACCCGGTATTTGAATCTCCTTCGCTTCATAAATATGATACGCGAATGTATCGGCATATAGACAATAATTTTGGGCCGAATCCTCAAAAAGACAAAAAAATATGGCAACGAGAAAAACCGGATGATGCTGCTACGTGGCTTTGGACCAGCGCAGATACCCTGTTTTTGAAATTGATTAAAGAAATTCACAAACGGAGAATGCGAATTATAATTGACGGCGTGTTTAACCATGTGGGGTATACTTTTTGGGCGTTCCAAGATGTCAGAAGGAAACAGCAGAAATCAAATTTTAAGGAATGGTTCATTATAAAATCTTTTGACAATCCTTTAACCCCCGGGAATGAGTTCGATTATGAAGGATGGAATGGTGTGAGGGATCTTCCGGAAGTCAGGGAAGATGAAAACGGGCTAAACTTGGGTTTCAAAAAATATCTTCACAAAATTATTCTAAGGTGGATGGATCCCGATAATGACGGTGATCCCAGTGACGGAATTGATGGCTGGCGCCTGGATGTTGCAGAAAAGGTCAATATTCGTTTTTGGAGAGAATTTCGCAGTTGGGTGAAGGAGATAAATCCCGATGCTTATATAACTGCGGAACTATGGTGGCAGGACTGGTCAAGAAATAAAATGTACAATGCGGCTCCATGGTTTGCGGGAGATACTTTTGATGGAGTTATGAATTACAGGTTTGCTCGCGCGCTGAAAAAATTTGTGGCGGATGTTAAAACTCAAATTTCCGCTTCCGCTTTTATTGACAGTCTGCGTACCCTGTATCATGATTACCCTGCCGATAATCTTGCAGTTTCTCTTAATCTTCTGGATAGCCACGACGTTGACCGTATTTCCTCCCAAATTGTTAATCCGGATAGGTGGTATGATCATCAAGCCAGTTTTCAGAACAACCCGAAATATGATGTAAGGAAACCTGAAGGGGCAGAATGGTTAAAGTTGAAGTTAATAGTTGGATTGCAAATGACCTTGCCGGGTGCACCGATGATATATTACGGTGATGAAGCCGGAATGTGGGGCGGCGATGACCCGGATTGCCGCAAACCGATGGTTTGGCCAAATATTAATTACGAACCTGAAACGACTCTGCCAAACGGCAATAGCAGACCTGCGGATAGTGTGAAGTTTAACCAGAAACTATTTCGCTGGTATCAAAAAATGATAAAAATTAGAAAAAATAATCCGGAATTTTCTGAAGGTTCAATAAAATTCATAGTAAAATTCGGGAAAGATAAAATACTTGGCTTTCTACGTCATTATAAAAATCGTAATTCAATGGTCTTGATAAACAATCAATCTATCCAAACAAGCTTTCCTCTGACCATTCCAGACAAGTTGGCTGAAAAAGGTTATTTATTTAATCTAGTCAATAAGCAGAAACTAATTTTTGATGGCAAAAATATTATAATTCATTTTTCGCCATATGAAATACTGATTCTTAAATAATTTGTTGCGTATTTCAAAATAACTCATGTTATGATCAATATACTTAAAAAATATTTCTGTAAAGCATTTTCCAAACCGTACGTGATTATAAATATTCTTTTGAGTATCATTTTCGTTACGAGTTGTAACAGAACGGCACCTAAAAAGTTTTATATTTGGACAAATCTTCGTCCGGTGGAACGAAAAATAATTCAAGAAAAATTGGATCAATTTGGAAAATTATACCCGGAATACAGATTTGTTCTACTTTTTTACCAGACAGAAGAACTGCGAACCAATTACATCATTTCCGCCTTGGCCGGTAAAGGGCCGGAACTCATTTTGGGTCCGAGTGATAATATCGGTCCACTTTCGGATATTGGGGTTATCCGCCCGATGGAAGATTTATTTCAGCCATCCTTTTTGGACAGCTTTATTCATGATCCATTTCCGGCAAACACCTGGTTTCGGGGGCATTTATATCAGGTTGCGGACAGAATTGGAAATCATTTGACTTTGGTTTACAACAAAGACCTCCTTCCTGATCCGCCACGCTCAATTTCTGAACTAATTACAATGGGAAAGGGATTAACGAAGGATTTAACCGGCAATGGCATTCCGGATACCTACGCTTTAGCCTGGAATTATACTGAACCGTACTTTGTGATACCCTTCATTGGTGGTTATGGAGGTTGGGTGTTAGATAGCTTAAACAACCCTACGCTGAATACGGAAGCCGTAGTGAAAGCCGCAAAGCTCATCTACAATCTGGCAAATAAATATAAGATTATTCCAAAAGAGTGCGATTATGAGACTGCCAACGCTCTATTTCTGGATAAAAAGGTGGCGATGATCATAAACGGACCCTGGTCATGGGGAACATACATTAAGGCAGGCATTAATCTTGGATTAGCGCGAATTCCCAGAATAAATGAAACCGACCTTTGGCCAACTCCTATGGTTTCTCCAATCGGTTACTCGATGAACATAAATTTGAAAGGAAAAAAACTGAAATTAGCCGTGAAACTTATAAAAGTCCTGACATCCGATGCATTTGAGTTGAATCTGGCAAAAAGATTTATTTTGATTCCTTCCCGCAAAAATGCGCTAAAAGATTCTGTACTGCATCGCAATAAACTTTGGCAAGAATCTTATGATCAGCTTTCTGTTGGCCGCTTGATGCCCGTCGTAACTCAAATGCGATGGATTTGGGACGCAATGAGACCGGCTTACCAGGGAATATTCACCGGACAATATACAGCAGAAGACGCTGCGGTTGAGATGCAAAAATTAGCGGAAAAATTAATCTCGGAGAATCGTTAAAAGTTAATCCATAACCGGATCAAACATGTCTTCTAATTCTCTCGCAAAAAAGAATGTAAAACTTGCATATTATTATATCCTTCCTTCATTGCTGGTTATGGCTTTTGTTGTGGTATATCCTTTTATCTATAATATTGTTGTTTCGTTTTCCAATATGAATTTAGCACATTTTCGCGATTGGCATTTTAAAGGGATTGGAAATTATGTTCTGGTTTTAAAGGAAAACAGTTTCTGGTATTATTTGGGCAAAACAATTTTATGGACAGTTATCAATCTTACGTTTCATGTAAGTATAGGTGTTCTTTTGGCTGTTGTTCTGAATACTCGTATTCGGGGAAAATCATTCTTTCGGGTCCTTTTAATTTTGCCCTGGGCCGTTCCTCAATATATTACCGCCCTTACATGGCGAGGAATGTTTAATTCCGAATATGGTGCTATAAATTTAATTTTAGAAAAGTTTCTTGGAATTCATTACGCATGGCTTTCGACAGAATGGGGAGCATTTACCGCAGCAGTTGTTACAAATATTTGGCTGGGATTCCCGTTCATGATGGTTATTGCTCTTGGCGGTTTACAAAGTATTCCCGATGAATTGTATGAAGCTGCAGAAATAGACGGTGCGAAAACATGGCAAAAATTTCGTACCATTACCTTGCCCTTATTGAAACCTGTAATGGTTCCGGCAATTATATTGGGTGTCATTTGGACGTTTAATAATTTTAATGTCGTATGGTTGGTTAGCAACGGAGGAGAGCCTTCTGATAAAACGCATATCTTAGTTAGTTGGGTATATAAAGCCGCATTTACCTATTTTCGCATGGGGTACGCAGCCGCTTTTTCAATGATTATTTTTATTATACTATTTATTTTTAGCTGGCGTTTTATTAAAAAAACAGGCGCAGTCGAAAATGTTTATGGATGAGGTAATATAGAGATGGCTAAACGCGGGGATTTATCATTTAAAGGGAAAATAGCCGTTTATTCAATATTGATAATTTTTTCTTTCTTTGCTATTTATCCGATTCTACGAGTGATTTCTATATCCATCAGACCTGGAAACCGTTTATTGTCTAAATCATTATCATTCATACCCCAGGGCGCCACCTTTGAATCTTACCGAAGATTGTTTTTTGAGGAGCCTTTTTTGCGCTGGTTAGTAAACAGTCTTTTTGTCTCTGTTGTAGTAACAATTATAAGCGTCGTATTGGCTGCTACTGCCGGATACGCTTTCTCTTGGTATAAATTTCCAGGGCGAAATGCTGCCATGCTAGGCATTATTACCACTCAAATGTTTCCAGTTACAATGCTTTTGTTGCCGCTATTTATCATGTTAATCAAGTTGGGGCTTTATGATTCATATTGGGGACTGATAATTGCGTATTCAGCCACCGCTTTACCTTTTACTATCTGGCAAATGAAGGGGTATTATGATACCATTCCTTTCAGCCTGGAGGAAGCCGCCGTAATTGATGGTGCATAGCAGGGCTACACTTTTTTGAGGATAATTCTTCCATTGGCCGTTCCCGCCCTGGTAATTACTGCCTTATTTTCATTTATGACCGCCTGGTCAGAATATCTTGTTGCGGCTGTTTTACTCCAAAACACAAATTTATTTACACTCCCAATCGGCTTGAAACAATTTCAATCCAATATGGAAGTCGCCTGGGGCCTGTATTCAGCAGGCGCTGTAATTGTAAGTGTCCCCGTGGTAATTCTTTTCATGTTTTTAAGTAAATGGCTCATTTCCGGATTAACTCTGGGGAGTGTCAAAGGGTGAAAAGAACTCGTTTCGATCTGCTGAGGTTTTGTGGAAGCCAATTGAAAATGTGAAGAAAGAATTCACTTGGAATTACAAACTTAAAATACAGAAAATTTTACTTGACAATTTAGGGTGCTTTTCTTTAAAATTAGACACTCTGTTTAGAGTTGCTAATTGAGCGAGGCCTTGAATCAACCCTGCGCAAATTTAGTCGCTCACAAGGTGCCCAATTTGAAAAGTGGTTTACATTCTTTACTGTAAACCCCATTGATCCTCCTACTTGAATGAACGGGTTTGTATTAAGTGTGGTTAGAAAAATCATAAGTATGGCGTTCGTCAGATGAAAGTGCTCGTTAATTTACATAAGACGTCAAATTACAGCGTTGTTTTTGTCATATTAATTCTAATTTCGCTAACAGGCTGTGGTAGAAAAAATTCGGAAAATGGTTCTGTACTGGCGAGGGTCGGTGATAAAACAATCTCAGTGAAAGATTTTGCCGCGAAGTTTGTTCGATTTACCGCCAAAAGAGGGTTGCCGAAAAACGGTGAAGCAAGGAAAAATTTTTTGAAAAACTTAATTAAAAACCAACTTCTTGTTTTGGAAGCAAAAAAAGAAGGGCTGGGACATGATGACCTCGGACGGCAAGAATATCAACGGATTAAAATTCAGAAACTTTTAAACTTGTATAACACCAAAGTTATTGGAAGCCGCGTAAAAATATCCGAAAACGAACTAAAAACTTTGTTTGTTAAACTTCATACCAAAATTAAAGCTCAGCATCTTTATGCCCCTACCAGAAGAAAAGCCGATTCTCTTTTTAATTTGGTTCACTCGGGAGTCTCTTTCCGCCAGCTGGCAAAAGATACATTTAGAGATCCTAAGCTGAAGTATTCTGGGGGATCTATCGGCTATTTTAC
>Ga0114931_10004454_pt1 | contig 17470 bp, 14 predicted proteins | sample 2SBtaG_FD_89579 | JGI IMG/M metagenome (GOLD analysis project Ga0114931, IMG submission 89579) | Deep subsurface microbial communities from Kolumbo volcano to uncover new lineages of life (NeLLi) - 2SBTROV14_V59a metaG | ecosystem: Environmental > Aquatic > Marine > Volcanic | place: Kolumbo...
ATCAGGACTCTCGGCCCCGTCCAAAGCCATAGCTCAAGCCCCTGTTTTTCCGTATAATCCGTGTTTTCCGAATTCGCCCCAACGTCGTATTGCCGCGATGCCCAAATGTCCTGCAACACGCGGATCCCGATCAGTTCGTGCTGTTGCATATTGCGGACGCGGCACTCAAGGACGCGGGCGTTGATGATGACGACCCAATACGGGAACGAACGGACGCGATTGTCGGTCGCGGCGGGTACCTGAGCGCCAAGATGGCCGAGGTATTTCTGCGTGTGGATTCATTGTTCCGCGTCAAGCCGTTCTTGAGACAACGATTTCCGGAACTCGATTCGTCCGAACTGGATGACATTGAAACGCAGCTCAGATCATGCTTGCCGCCCAATTCGCCGGACAGCTTGTCGACCTGCATTCCGAACCTCGTGGCAAGCCGCATGAGTAACCGGATGAAACTGGGCGGTGTCGCCTATGTTGTCGATGCCGCCTGTGCTTCCGCGCTGATCGCATTGGAGCAGGGCGTGGCGCGGCTGCGTGGCCGAAAGTGTGACATGGCCGTCATCTCCGGCGTCCATTTGTGCCAGATCCCTCCCTTCTGGTTTGTCTTCACGCACCTCCGGGCCCTCTCGAAAAACGGCGTCGTTCGGCCATTTGATCGACGGGCTGACGGGCTGCTGCTCGGCGAAGGCGCCGGCACGGTCGTGTTGAAACGACTCCATGACGCATTAGCCAATGGCGATCGCATCTACGCGGTGATCAAGGGCGTTGGCAGCGCCAGCGACGCCGGCGAGACGAGCGTGCTCATGCCGTCATCGTCTGGTCAGATTCGTGCTTTGCAAGCGGCCTACCGAGACGCGCGGGTTGATCCAAAGACGGTATCTTACCTGGAAGCACATGGGACCGGTACGATCGCCGGCGACCCCGTTGAGTTGGAGACGATTCGATCGTTTTTCAAACCAGCCGACCTGCCGGTGCGTGCGCTTGGATCGGTCAAGTCCATGATTGGGCACACCATGCCGGCGGCCGGCATGGCGTCTTTGATTCGCGCCATCATGGCACTGACGCACAAGGTCATTCCACCAACACTCAACAGCGACGAGCCACGCGCGGCGCTTGCCGAGACTTCGTTCTATCTGCCACTGGAGGCGCGGCCCTGGATTCACCCGCGCCCCGGCCCGCCGCGGCGCGCGGGAGTCAGTGCGTTCGGGTTCGGCGGAATCAATTCACATGTCGTGCTGGAGGAGTTCGCCGAACCCGTCGGTACGCCGGCCGGCAGTTGCCTGGCACGCCCGATACGCTCCGCCCACCGGCAGGCAACCGAAGTCGCTTTGTTTAGCGCGGTTTCGACTGAATTGCTGCGGGACCAATTGGACGTGGTTCGCGGTTTTCTTGAACGTGACAAGTCGGATGCACGGCTGGCCGATGTCTGCTTCACATTGCAGACCGAAGTGGATTTCGCACAGCCCGTTAAGCTCGCACTGATCAGTCGCGATACCGACGATCTGCTTCGCCAGATCACGGATTGGGCAGCACGCGTCGATGTGGCGGAAACACCCGACAGTTCGGGCGCCGAGGTATATTTTAGCCGGACCGCTTTCAAACCGCGCGGCAAACTCGCTATCTTGTTCCCCGGCATGGCTATTCCCGGCCTGATCGGCAACTACCCAAAGCACGTGCTGCAAATGGCAATGTGCTTCCCGGAACTCCGCGCACAATTGGACACGTTCGAGGCCAAGGACCATCACCCCGAGGACCCGGTCCCCTTGTCGTGCATTTTCGATCCGCCAGCGACGCTGCGCACATCGCTGCAAGAATCACTTAAGCTGCGACTTGCGCCACCGCCGGCGGTTGATCAACAACAGATTCCGTTCTCGGTTGCCGCATCGGAACGTAATCTGTCCGGGATCGGCGTCATATTGAGCAACTGGCTTGGATGGACTTTGTTGCAAGCATTGAACGTGAGACCGGACATGGTGGCGGGGCAAAGCTTTGGTGATCTGGTGGCCCTCGCCGCGGCGGAATCCGTCGACTTCGAAGCGGTGGTGCGCCCGAGTATTTGGCAAACCCTGCTCGATCCCACGACCTTGCAGATACCGGGTCGCATGGCATTCGCGACACTCGATGACGTGCAGTTGGAGCAGCTTCTGGCGGTCAATGAACATGTTTTCGTCGCGGCATACATTTCCCACAAACAGGTGCTGCTTGGCGGAAGTACCGAGTCCATTCAAGCGGCCGTCGATCAGTTGCGTCGGCAACGAACCATGGCCGTGACTTTGCCATACGTTCCGGGACACACACCGCACATGAGCCACCTGCGCCAGCAGTACGTTGGCCAGCGGCTGACAGCACTTCATCCTCCCAAACTCCCCGTCTATTCGTCGATCGCCGCGGACATGTTTCCAAAAGATGACCGGAACATTCGTGAACTGGTCACGGCGAATCTGGATCATCCCATCCGCTTTTGGCAAACAAATCAGAAAATGTATGATGATGGCGCGCGAATCTTTATCCAGGCGGGCTGTGCCAGCATTGCCGGCAATCTGAAGGCCGACTTGCCGGGCCAGGACGTGGTGTCGATTGACATCGATGCCGAATCCCAAGACCCGATCACGCATCTCAATGTTCTGGTCGGATCGCTTTTCATATCCGGTGTTCACTTCAATCCGTCCTTGTTGTATCGCCACCGCGAAGTGCGTCACCTGGACCTGCACGAGCCCCAGGTCGACTGTCCGCCGCCGCCCGAGCAGATCCGTTTGAGTTTGGAATGGTTGATCGCACCGGACCGCGTGTGCGATTTCGCGAAACCACCGCCCCGTCGACGGAAAACGGATCAGCGCGCCGACGCGCCGCCCCGGATTCCGTTTACCGGGAACGTCGATCAATTCATCCCCGGCCAGGAAATCGTCGTCACGCGCCGCTTCACGCTGGATGAGGACCTCTATCTTCATGACCATTATTTCGTGAACGCCGTCGGCCATAAGCCACTTGATCAGTGCCTGCCGGTACTACCGATGGTCATGACCATGGAGTTGGCGGCGGAAACGTCGGCTTATCTAGCGCCTGGATTGGGTCTTATCGGCATTGAAGATATGAAAGCCCTGCATTGGATCTGGTTCGAGGATGTACCGGAGGTCGATGTGAGTGTCGAAGCTCGTTGGGTCAACGGCGATGGAGATCGCGAGGCGCGCCGTGTCCAGGCCAGAGTGCATTGTGCGGACCGGCTCTGTGCCAGCGCGACACTGCTGTTCGGTGCGCGATACCAACAGGAGATCGACTTGACTTTCGCGCCGATTGCCGGCACGCGTCCGTGGCCGTGCCGTTGGGATCAGCTGTATGGGGAAAGATATACGTTTCACGGGCCGCGTTTTCAGTCCGTGACCGCGTTCGGTAACCTGGGCGATTCTGGACTTGACGGCACGCTGTCGACTTTGCCGCGCCATGACCTGTTTACATCGGTTCGCAACCCCGACCTGCTGACCGACCCGGCGGTCATTGACGGTGTCGGCCAGTTGGTTGGTTGCTGGGCACAAGCGCATGATTGTCACGTCCTACCGATCGGCATTGAAAAGCTCGAGCTGTACCGCCCATCGCCGGCACCGGGATTGGCGGTCCCGGTGCGTATTCAAGTCACGCGATATGATCGCAAGGCCCACATCATCACAGCGGACATTGAAGTTCAGGACGGCGACGGATTCGCGTGGATGCGTATTCGTGGATGGTCCGACATTGTCCTGCCGCACTCACGGCGCATGATGGAAGTTCAGCGTCTGCCCGCCGAAAAGATGGTCGCACAGCCATATACCGTGCCCGGGCTGCCTGCCCACGGCATGCTGGCGCGACTCAGCTGGGGCGAGTTAAACCGAGGCAACACGCAATGGATCGCGCGACTCTACTTGACAGTAGTTGAACTCGAGTCGTTTGCGTCGATGAAAACAAAACGCCGGCGCGAATATCTCGCGGGGCGCATTGCGGCAAAGGACGTCGTGCGGATGTGGCTCCGGGATCGGGCGGCCCCACGTCCGCTTCACCCAGTGGAAGTCAGCATTTCCGCTGATGAATTCGGCTGTCCCCACCTCGACCCGATTTTCGGAATCTCGGTGTTGCCGTCGGTCAGCATCGCACATTCAGACGGGGTGGCGATGGCAGTCGCCGCGGCACAACCGTGCGGGATCGATTTCGAGGACGTAACGGACAATGCGGCACAGCGGGTGCTGGACGATTTCACATCGCCAAGTGAACGGACCATTCTGGCGCCGCTTCTGGAAAGCCAACCGTCGGAAGCGTGGGCCACGCGGCTCTGGTGCGCCAAGGAAGCTGCCGCGAAAATGCTCGGCACCGGATTGCAGGGACGCCCGCGGCAATTCGAATTGATCGATACGCCTTCGGACGGCAAAGTGCCTATTCGGCACCGGCCGGATTGCCGCGAGATCGTCGTTCAAACGACACGCGAAGGGTCGGTCGTCACAGCGCTGGCCGTGGCGGACTAGTCTCCCGACGTGGGAAACAGGTTGCGATCCACGAGCCTGTCCTAGAAGTCGGTTTCACGGACGTGCGCGGGAATTCCAAGCTCGTCGCGGAACCGGCTAAACACGCTACCGAATGGTTTCGTGACAGGCCTCTAATTATCCGGTCGCACGACCGGAACATCGGGACCGGGAAAATCATCCGGAATTGGCTGCGTCACGTTGCCGGTTGCGGCCCATTCAGTGCCACGCTGAAATGTGACAATGAACGCGACACAATGGCACTGCGGCTTGGCATGGCCAAGCGTCGTGTGAAACACCCGTCCCTTGCCATACTTGATCGCCATGAGCATCGGCTCGTGTTCGCCGCTCCCACGGAATTTCTTATCGGAGAAGGCGGTGGCAAGCACATCGACATTCTCCGCCGGTCCACGCAACCAGCTGTATAGTTCATCGCTGGCATGCATGAAGACGGGTGGCAGGCCGCGCATGATGGGGTGATCGGGATCTCGAACGACGATTTGAAATGGGTGTTGCGGGCCGTGCCCGCCGCCCCTGCCCGGCTCTTGAACGCGGACCGCCTTCCCGTCGCGCCAGCGCAGATAGGGGCCGCTGGCCTCGTTCCGGCCACCCCAGCCACCGATCGCGATCATCTTGTTATATTCTTCCCATTTCGGGAAAGCGTTGTCGGCCGCATGATAGCTCACTAATCCACCGCCACCCGCGACGAAACGGACCAGTGCCTGATTTGTTTCCGCGGGCCACGGGTCGCCATTATAGTTACTGACCACGACATCGTACTTCGCGAACGAGGGTTTGAAGCCACTCATATCCGCGTTCTTGGGCGGCGACGTCGCGACAGCGACCGTGAACAGCTTCGTCTGCTCCAGCAGCTGCTTCAGAATGGGCGTGGTCTCACGCCAATTGTGGTTATTTTGGCCATCCACGATCAACGCCTTCAGCGGCGCTGCCGCACGGGCACCGATCGGCAACAAGAGAAACAATGAAGTGACAACTGCCAAGCCGAGTCTTCGCGTCATGATGATGTATCCTTATTGGTGTGAGTCAAGAGGTCCGGGCGAGCCGGGTTTCACAATGGGTAGGTTTCCGAGGGAGCCGAACCATGGCATTCAGGTTTCATCCTGGCGGAGATAGCCGGCACTCGAATCAAAATAACGGTTGCGACGAACGACGACTGAGTCGTGTGATTCAGCCTGGCGTCGTTTCAGATCCTCCAAATTCGCATGGCAAGCGCGGCAGGCCACGACGTCCACATGGAACTGGATGTAAGCGGCCTCGTCTTGTTCGAGGACGCCGAGCAGAAAGCTGCCAAGTTGTTCGCGCGTTGGACAGCTCATGCGATGCCGGCGCCAGATCTCGCCGAGCGAGTGCACGCCGGCATCACGTCGTGAATTAATTGCCGCGAGTTGTTCGACCAACTCGTGCGAGTGCCGCAATTCGGCCTCGATCGCCGCCATGTCCGGTGGCCCGAGTGCCTCGTCCAGGTAGGCTTCCAACTCAAGTTCAGTGAACTTTGCTTTCATGACAACTCGATGCAGCATACAGTGCATGCGTTACGTTTTTCGGGGTACGCGCACGGTGTGCATTCCTTCATTTTTCTTCCGACCGATACAGCTCGGGAAAGACATCTTCCGAAAGACCCTGCCGGCGGATGATGGCTTTGGTACGGGCGATGAAATCGAACTTGAAATTGGCGACTTGCTGTTCGGTGATCCGCAGTTGTCCCGCGACCGCCTTATTCGCCCAGCCGCGCACGAAAATCAACTCGATGCACTTCAGTTTTGTCCAATCGCCCCTTTTTTTCCAGCGGACGATCTGCTCGCGCATCGCGGAGATCAAGGCCCGTTCTTCCAGACCATGACGCTCGCCGCTCCGGGCGATGCTGCTGGCAGCCCGATCACTGCTCGGCAGCTGCCACTGGCCACCGGAGTCACTGCCCGACGAAAGCGGAATGCGCGGGCGCCGGCCCTCACGCCGTAAGTGATCGGTCAGTTTATAAGCACAGATCGAAAAGAGGTAGCTTTCCAGCGGCCGGCGGCCGTCGTAGTTGGGCAAACTCGTCAGAAAACCGATGAATGCTTCCTGGACGACGTCCTCGGACGCGCCCCGGTGGCCGATCCGACTCTCGACAAACGCCAGCAAGCGGCCTTCATATCGGGAGATCAAGTCGCCCCATGCGTCCGTATCACCTCGCCGGATGCGCTGGACAAGCAGGCTGTCGGGATCAAGTGGGTCGGGCATAGATTGGGTTGATCCAAGGACCGCGCCGGTGTGACATCGATCGTGCCTCGGTGGGTCAGAGCCAAAACCATGGGATCGAACGGGCTAGAAAAATACTCGCGCCGATAAGTCCCAGTATTGCCACTGCCGCGGCAAATCGCAAGCGGCCCGTGTAAAAACCCCGCGTGGCCGTGTCCAACTGGAAATACCCAAAGAGAATGGCCAGGATTCCCAAAATAACCGCTGCCACGCCACCAACTTCAGTCAAGCGGCCGCGCGCAACCAACCCGTTCCAGCGGGCCTGTACCTCCTGGCGAAAATCAGGTCCGAATTGCAGCAACGCATGGGATTGCTGCATTACTCCAAATGACGGCGAAACCACTTTCTCGTCGTAAAAACACTCGGGCGCGACGAAACGTGCCCGAATCTCCGTCTCGTCATAGTCAAGCCAGGCCGCTGCCCGTGGATTGTCGACCAACTTGTTGATGTATCGATCGGTCTCGATCTTCAGTTGTTTGGACAGCTCATCACGGGCCTCCCGGACACGCAAGAACGGTCCCGAGCAAACCGCGATCCGATGGACGGGGCCGAGATCCTCTTCTTTGCTCTCGACCCACTCCGGGCGCGCATCAAAATCAATGAAGGCGTGCGGCATCAGCTCAAGATCTCGTGCGCTCGTCGGTTCCGGCCCACGCGCGCCGGTGGCGGCAGGCGCGTCCTCCTTCTTCGTTTCCGCCTGGCCACTGTCGGAAGCAACTGGTTTCGCAGTCGCCGCGTTTTCCGGCGTGCTCTGCTTGCTCGATCCCTTCTCTTCGCCCGTCCCGGTTGGTTGATTCGAGGTACCACGGTCGACGGCGCGGTCCGCCGATTTGGCGGGTTGGTCCGAAGTCGCCGCGTTTTCCGGCACGCTCTGCTTGCTCGATCCTTTTTCTTCGCCCGTCCCGGTTGGTTGATTCGAGGTGCCACGGTCGACGGCGCGGTCCTCCGATTTGACTCGGTCGTCGTTGGCGTGGCCTCTGACAGTGACCGAGTCTTGCTGAGAAACATGACGAAGGACCGTGACATGTGGGATGTGCACGCGGATGTGGTGTCGCGTCAATCCCATCCATGAGATGACCAGAAGAACGCCGGTTACCAACGCCGCGTATCCGCACAGGTTGATTCCCATGCCGAATACGCGGTGGCCATGACGCGTTATCCGGTCGCCAAGGAACGCACAAATGGCAACGACGAGACAAAGTATTGGAATGACCAGGATCAGAGATGCGGTCATCATCTTCACACCTCCAGTGCTTCGCGGCGAATTCGGGTACGCTCGGCCGAGGGCATCCATGGTGCCGAAAGCTGAACGGCCACGGAAATCGTTGCCGCCAATAACAACCCCCACGGAATCTGCCAGGGAATGACGACGGCCCAGAACATACAGACAATCGTCGCCCACAAACTGAATCGCGTCTTACGTAACGGGTCGGCTTGACGCCACCATCTGAGGACCAGGAATAATGCCGCGAAATATGCTAGAAAGGCCGTCAGGAACGGGGTCCCATCGGCGGCGTACATACCAGACGGCACGAAATCGTTCGGCATGCCGATGACGTTGGCTATCTCGCGGCCGGCGAGTCGGACCATGAGAACATCCGCCATGAGGCAAGCACCAAGACCGATCATCAGACCGGCGACCAACATCACAAAGCGGCGCAATACGGCATCGCCTTCGCGCCCCTCCCAGAGCTTGCTCAAACCCAATACAAGCCACGATCCAAGCACGCTGGAAACCGTTAGCCACGCGTAGAAGGTCCACGTCTCGACCGATGCGTCGAGCGAATGACCACCAAGCATCAGAATCAGAAGACTCAGCACGGACGCGACAACGGTCGCCATCAACCACGAACCGATAAGTTCCGTCAAACGCTGGCTGACCGGTTTCTGCTGTAGTACTTCACGGGCCTTTTGTTGCCAGGGAACGCGCACTCGACGTGGCCGGTGACGGTGCCGGTGGCGGGCGTCGTGACGCGGTGTGGCAACCGGCGTGACACGCCCACGCGGGGCCCCGGTGGAGACAGGCCGGGCCGTCGAGCCATCCGCGCCAACAACGATTGCGCGGATCCCCAAATAAACCAAATAGGTGACAAACAGCACGGATCCCACCGGCAACAGCCAGCCGGAACTGAGCAACAACACGGCGATCACGCCAATCATGATCGCGACCTTCAACGGCGTGCTCAGTTCCGCCGTGTTCCACCAGTTCACAACGCGTCCGTAACCCGCACCGACCGCGGCGGCGATTGGTTCGCGCCGCGCGGCACCTGAATCAACCGCTTCCGCCACGACGGGCGGCTTTTCCGTGCTTGTGCCGGCGGCCTCGACAACCGGTCCAAAGACCATTTCATCACGCGCGATTCCCTGGTCGTCAATGAACATCGGTTGCACCGTCACCTGGTCCGCCGATCGTGGCTGCGCGACGACCGGTGGTCGAAAAGTCGATGCGGCTTCCGGCAGATCCAGGAGCTTTACCATCTGCTCGACGCGCGCAGGACGCTGTGCCGGATCCTTGAACAACGCACGCTGAATTACCTGCTGGTAACGCGGTGGAATGCCACTCAGGTCAGGTTCCGCGGTCAGGTGTTTCATAATGATCTCCTGACTGCTTTCGCCATCAAACGGCACCCGGCCCGTCAACATCTCGAACAGAATAATGCCGAGGGCATAGATGTCGATTTCCTTGCCGTAGACACCCTTGCCAATCTCCGGGGCCATGTAGTGGAAGGTGCCGACACTTTCGGTCTGGCCACTGCGCCGACTGCATGAGATGAATTTGGAGAGCCCGTAGTCACCGATCTTCACGATTCCTTCGTCAATGAAAATATTGCCGGGTTTGAGATCCCGGTGCACGATGCCGTGGTCGTGGAGATAGGCGACTCCCGCACAGATACTGGAGAACCAAGAATCTACTTCATCGCGCGGCATTCCGTTCGGGTTCCGGTCGATCACGTCTTTCAGGCTCTCGCCCGCGACGAACTCCATGATGATCCAAGCTTCACCCTGGTCGTCGTACTTGATGTCGAAGATCGAAATCAGGTTGAGGTGTTTCAGATTCAGGCAATGCGTGACTCCACGGATCTCCACGTCCAGATTGCGCTGGATCCGTTTGAGCGCCACCTCTTTGCCGGCGTCACTGGTCGCGAAGTAGACTTCGCCAAACCCGCCGACACCGACCCCCCTCTTAATGGTGTAACCATCCAGAGGGCGTGCGCCTGTTGAGTAGATAAACTTCATCGGACCGGTTCCTGACGAATTACGAAGCTGCCCGGCGGTGGTCTGTGACATGCCTCGCCCGCCTCGTTCTAGGGTAGCTGCTGGCTCATACATTTGTCCAGGTTCTCCCATGCCATGAGAGGGGGGCCCACTCATGATAGCTCCTCGAGGCTGATCGAGAAATCATCACCCATCACGCGGGAATTCAAACTCACCTGCCCGCGGCCATCATACAAATGACCGTCAATCTCAATTGCCTCCATGGCCCGACAAAACAAGGCGTCATCACGCTGGTAGAGCACGACGTCGGTTTTCCAGTCGCGGCAAAGAACGTGATTTTGCCCATGGGGCCCCAAAACGCACGATTCCGCCATGAGCAAGACACCGTCCGAGCTAGGCTGAGTGCGGTGGCGGCTGACAAAATCAATGCGTGCCGAGGCGCTCAGCGCGTGCGGTTGCCGAAACCGTAGCCGAACCGACGGGGCCAGTTCAATCTCATCACGATCGCTCAACAAGGCCACGGTATCAATATCGTGGCCGTTCAGCCGCGTCGTCTGCCGCGGTTCGATTACATATACATCGCCACGCCGACTGACACACGCGTGCCGGCGCGACACATCGGCAAGAAAAGGTACTTCCACGTTGTTGTCCGGTGTCGCCTGCCCCAACTCAATCGAATCACCCAGACAGACCAGGTACCCCCCCACGCCATCGATCCAGAGCAGAAATCGCCGGCCAGTCGCTGGGCTGGCCACGGCAATCGCCGCGCCGTCGCGCTGCCCGGCGGCATGGGCCACACCGGTCGCTGGCGCGGGCGATTGTGCGTCACTGATGCTGCGTGAATCGCGAAACTTCGCGCCCACCTTGGACCACGCCTTGCGGCGCGCCCCGCGTGCCAGGTTGCAGTCTGGCGCGTTCTCGAGTATTCGATCCGCTAAGCCAACCGCGACCGTCCAGTCGTTACTCGCCATCGCCGCATGCAGCGCCTCGGTCGCGTGCCGATGTGACTCCAGTTGCTGCTGATAAGCACGCTGCAGGTCGGCCATGATGGCAAGATCCGGTTTCAGCGACGTCGCCGCCTGGACTTGCGATTCGGCCTCAGCGAACTTTCCGCGGCGTGCGAGATGCCGCGCGGAGACGAGGTGCCGCGCCACTTGCTTCAGTACGCGAACCGGTTCATCACGCACGTCATGACGCTCGAGTTTCTCGAGGATCGCGATGGCCTGACTTGCGTCGCGCGCCCCCAAATGCGATTCCGCGTCGGCCATCGCCACCGCAATGATCTCCTGGCGTGCCGCGATTAACGGCGCGGTGACCCCGACCAGTGACCGAGCGGCATCAAGATCGCGCCACGCGGCGCTCATGTCGCCCCGCAAAGCGCGCTGACACGCACGGTCGGCAAGCCCGCCCGCGACGCGCGAGCTCAGTCGCTTGCCCGGCAAATAACGCTGCAACTCGCCGCGCAACAACAATTGGCGAGCTTCGTCCAACTGGCCGTGCTGCAACGCTTCTTCCGCTTCGCGTAATTGGAATCGCCAGCTTTGAAACATGACTACCGCCCGACTGTTATGGTACGAGAAGCTGCAACAAAATCAGGGTGCCAACACGTGCGATGGAATGCCTCATCGTCGAGCAAGCGGGCCATCGCTCTCAGGAAACCGCCTCGTTGCTGCCTCTAAGAAAGAGGCCCGGACGACCTGACGCCCGAGCCTTCCACGCGCACACTTGTTGCTACTGAGCACCACCATTGTTCGCCACGGACTGAACATCCGGGCTGTCGTTGAAATACGCGGTGACCGCATCCAAGATATGGTCGTTGTCACTCGCCGATTCCTCAAGTGGAATACGGTCGTAGAGCTGTACGTTTTGATTCAAGAGTTTTTCCGATACTTCCAATCGGGTCGCGATGTCGTTGATCAAGTCACGTGTCCGCGCCAATTGGCTATCATCAAAATTGAACTCGCTCGTCGTTTGGGCCACCTCGACCATCTTAAGTCGGGCTTCCAAGTTTTCCACCTCGACTTCTAATTGGCGCTTCGAAGCAAGCATGCCCTCGAGTTTCTCCCGTGCCGCGTTCAGGCATTTCTCCCGCGCGGCGAGGATCTTTCGCAACTGTGTGGCAGTCGCTTCGGAAGTCTTGAAGTACTGGAATCGATTGGCCAGGTCGCTCTTGACTTGCCCTTCGGTATACGTGCGGCCGGCGTAAACGAAATGGCTGTCACCCGACTCCAAGTCGGTCTTGAGCCGCATGATATCACTGCGTGATTTGGCCAATAACTTCTCTTGCTTATCCAACTTGCGCTGGAGCTTGGCAACCTCCACCTCTTCCTGGGCAATCCGTTCCATGTTGTGCTTGATTTCCGGTGCCAGATTCTTGATCATGTTCCGTGCACGATCCAGCTCGAAACTGACCGGAATCGTGTCCTTCGCGCTCATATGCACGCGCGTCCACGCTGTCTTGACGTAACTCACGGTGTCACGTCCGACGAACAGACCGACCAGCAGCAACACACCAGCACCCACAAAAAGCGTTCGTTTGATCATTTCCTTCGCCCTCCTAGAATGTCGACAGACTAGAACTTGCTTGAATTCGTGTCATTCCTTTTCGCCCTGTGCGGCGCGGCCGATGCGCCCGCTATACACTCCGTATTCGGCAAGTCCCTGGGATTCTTGGACTTTCGGTGATTTTTCTGAAAATATGGAGCAGCCGCCAAGCCGGTGTGGGCACCGGCCTCGAAGCAGGCCAATGAGGACTCAATAAAGTACTGTCATGAAATGACTTATGGCAATTGACTGAGCGATCAATGAGAGCCGCCGGCCCGGCCCCCCGACGGGCGGCGGATTTCGGCGAAACCGACGGCCACCAGTTCACTTCATCTGCCGGTCAGCCGGATTATTCATGCAGTTCGTCGCCAGAGGCCGTAAGTCGAGACCAATGCAAGGAAAAAGACCAGTCGGCCGCGCCGCATATTGGCAATACGTGGGCCAAGACGGCGGGGCCTTTGACGACGCACGTGGCCGACTTACGGTTCCGCAGCAAATCGCTCGTGAATCATCCCGGGGTAAACCGGGTAAGCTGTGCGGGCGCCGACATGCCAACCGTCAGTTGCCTCTCGCATGCGCCGATACACCCAACAGATAACGGTTCGAAATCGCAACGCGATTGCGTCACGAACGCAACAATACGACGACATAATGGCCCGTGGTGGGAAACAAGAGGGAACTCGTTAACTTCCACAACTGATTTACTAGCAATAACTTACGACGCTGTTGACGGTATTTCCCGACTGATCGGCACGGCAAATGCACCGGTTGCCTCCCGCCTAACCAACTGGCCGCGTCTCCGACCGGTCGACCGCGCGGAGGAGTGCCATCATGAAAACATCCTTTCTCGCCTCCGACGTCGCAATGCAACACGCCTGGGTCCGTGACCTGGACGACCAGACGCTGCGTAGCGGACACCCGTTGTTGAGCGCGGATCGAGCGGCAAGTTTCGCGCTTTGGATGGACCGCCAGTTGGATTGGCTCGAGTGGCGGTACCAGGCCAATGTCACGCCAAAGTCGCGGCGCAAGTCGCTGGGCCGCTAGTCTGGATTCCGGGGACGCGGACGGCCGCGCGATCGATTGACGAGAATTCGAAATGGTCTGACCATGTAGCGACGCGCACCTTTCGCCCAACGATCTTGATCTTACTCTTAATCTTAGTCCTCGCCTCTCGCGCTCCGGCCCTCAGCTGCCGGTGGAGGGGGTTACGATCGCGGCTTCGATACCGAACGAATCGGCGATTTTTTTCACGGTTTCAGCGTGATGACCAATACCGAGCGCGAAATGATGGGTGGGTCCCTCGGCCACCCAGCGTTTCAAGAAAGTGCGTATGTCGGGCTGAAAGAACCCACGTGTGTTGGTGTTTCCCGTCGGTGGAATCGGGCCGCGGACACTTGCCCCTTCGGCCAACACGAATTTAAAACGTCCCTCCCGCGTGACACCGATGCTCAACATCGTGATGGGTCCTTCCTTGATTTTGAATTCAACGCTCGCGCCCGCACCCGGTTTGCCATGGTACTTCAGCAGGCTGCGTAGTACGGGTTTTCCTTCGGCAATGTTGATATGGTGCGGCCCATCGTGGCCCACCAGCACAAAGCCCTCGCGGAAGTCAATCGGGTGAAACTCGGCAAAACTCCCGCCAATTTCCAGGCGGTCCATGATCAACATGGCGACGCACGTCTTCAAGTCGGATTCACCACACATCGGAAATCCAGCGGCGGTGAGCAACGAGTTGCCGACGATCAGGTTGGTGACGAGCTGCCGTAGAGGGCTGGATTCTTCACCGGCGTAGTAGTATGCCAGACCGTCGAGTCGCTTATTGTCGACGAACTTATCCAACGCAACAGCGACGCGCGCGGCGATCTGAAGATCTTCGTCGGTCAGCGTGGTCGTGATCGGATCGGATTCCGGGTGTGGGGTGTCGAACAGATCCAGGATTTGTGTTTTCTTGGCGTCGATTTCAGCATTGACCGCGAACCGTTCAAAACGTAATAAATCGTCCGCTTCCGTCTGCACGATGTGACAACCAAATGCAGCGGTCAACGCGGTCTGGTCGGTCTGCATATCCAACATGTGTTCGATCGGGTGCCCGAAGTGCCCAATGCGCGCGCGTTGTAGATCATGGCGTACCTTGGCAATCTGGCACCACTCACGTGTTTCGGCGTCGGCGACTGGGTCATCATGTAACATGCCAAGAATCACCGGCGGCGCCGGACGCCCCATCCGAATGGCCACACCGGTGAACTCTGGTACGGAGCATACGTCGTCGTTGCATAGCTGCATGTAAGTCGAAGCGTGCGAATAGTCCAGTCCGGACAGTGGTTGACGAGCGACCAGGACGATCGGGACGTCCAAGCCGCGCGCGATCGCGGCAAACGACGCGGATGTCGCGTACGTCAGCATGTCGCAAAACACCAAATCGAGATCCGCCGCCTTGAGCCGTGGCAACGTCGCATACGCGGATTCCGCGTCATCGACCATGCCAAAGTCGATAACCTCGACGCCATAGGTCCCTAGCTGGTCGACAAAGATCGCGAGTTTGCCAAGCAGTTCGTCGCGGAGGCCAGGGAACTGACGCCAATAGACGTGAAAGCCAACGCCAAAAACGCCGACCCGCGCCGTGAGTGGCTTACGGCGAGTGATTTGTGGAGTGTCCATTCGTGACTACCTCGCTTACATTCGATCCCAATGCATATTATGGTGGCTTAACTTGGACGACGTCACGATTGTATCGGAGCGCCTGGGCACACGCCATTTGTCACGGGACTTTTCTTGGCCGAGGATCCAATGCGGCGTTGCCTCCAACCAGCTGACGCATGCCGGCGCCATGGAGACCTCCGGTCGCTGCCGCGCGGGGTCGGTAGACCGGCGCACAGCGCCTGATCTTCCCCCGTCCGCCCATTGTGGACTTAACTCGGTGGCGCGCATGACGCTGCACTACCCGCGTCCATCGCCCGATGTTAAGTCATGTCGCGATAGCTGAACCGCCGTGGTTATGGTACAACCACGGCAATCGTGGCGTGTCCGGAACTTGTTTTTCGAGGGTGCACGGTGTCATGGCTCATTTGAGTGGCGCGGATTGGTCAATCTGTCTCGTCTACCTGGCAATCGTTGCCGGGTTGGCCATTTGGAGTATGCGTGGCCAACGTGACAATGAAGACTATTTCGTCGGCGGCCGGAGCATGAACTGGTTCGCCGTCGGAATTTCGATGTTCGCGACGAGCTTCAGTTCGATATCATTTCTGGGACTACCACAACGGGGTGCGTATCAGGATTTTAGTTTCTTTCTGACAATTCTCCTGATTCCAGCGCTCATTATGCCGATTCTCTGGTTCTTTTTCGTGCCGCTCTATGTCCGGTTGCGCGTGAGTAGCGGCTACAGCTATTTGCGCATGCGGTTCGGTTCCGGCGTGCAACGCGTCGGCTCACTACTGTATTGCGGTTACGCGCTCGGTTGGATGGGAGCGATGCTATACGCCATTGCACTGACCCTCAAGAGCGTCATGCACCTCGACACAACTGAGTATGCCATGACATTGATCGGGCTCGGCGTCTTCGCGACAGTTTATACGGCGGCTGGCGGGTTGCGCGCGGTGATTTGGACGGATGTGCTGCAGGCGATCACGCTTGGAATCGCGGTCGTGGCCGTGTTGTTGTTGGCCGTGACGGGAATCTCTGGTGGTTGGTCGGCGCTGTGGGAGATCGGGCGAGAACACAGTCGGTGGACGTTGTTTCATCTGGATCCGAGCCCGTTTGCCGCCAAGAATTTGACGGCTCCTAATTCCGTCTACACGGCCATCGCATTTTCGGTGTTCATGTACTTGCCAGGTTACGCCGTGGCACAGAACATGATCCAACGTTATGTCTGCACCGGCAACTTGCGGGAAGCCCGCGGCGTCGTTGTTCTGAGCGCGCTCATCAACGTCGTGCTCGGGTTCCTGTTTCTCCTTGTCGGCGTTGCCTTGTTCGTGTTCTATGTTCAGCCAGGTGGGGCGGGGATGCCAGTGCTGGAAACGGAAGATCAGATTTCCCGCATTTCGTATCGACTCAGACGGCCGGATTGGGATTGGTTGGCCTGATGCTTGCCGGCCTCTTCGCGGCGGCGATGAGTACGGTGGACAGCGGCATCAACGGGGTGGCGTCCGTAATCGTATACGACTGGATGGGTGGCAAGGAATTGTCTCTTCGTCGCAGTCGCATGCTAACCGTCGCATTGGGAGTGCTGGTCATTTGCGCGGCACTCCTTGCGCCACTTCTCGGCGATAATGTGATTAACATCATCAACACGATCGCGGGGACGTTGCTGGGAGGCTTATTGGCAATTTTCGGACTCGGGATGTTTTCGCGGCGCGCCAATTCGCCGGGCGTACTCATCGGGCTGACCACTGGTGGAGTTCTGCTGATCATCGTGATTCAAATGACGGAGATCCCGAAATGGTGGTACGGCGTATTCACCGTATTTCCCACGCTCCTTGTCGGGTACGCAGCGAGTTTCTGGTTCGCGCCCCCGGCACCGAAGTCGCTTGCCGGCACAGTTTGGCAACCAGACAGGGCGAAGAGCAGACCAGATTCGCCAACATAAGCGGGGCACGATCGCCAAACATTGACAAACCAATAGCGAAAAAAAGTGGCGCTGTCCAATTGGTCAAATGCGGAGAATTCGAAGATGTTCGCGCTTGTTTGGCGGTCCCAGGTGATCTTACTCGTTCGCCGAGGGGCCGTGCGTCACGATCCGTAACAGGTTGCTGGTCACGATGCCGACCAACAGAATAACCAGCATGCCGAAGACGGGGACCATGTAGGCATGAAATGGGCTCGCCCATCCGGCGATCGCGCCTTGTAGGCGGAGTGCCACTTCGTGGACTGGATTGTCGGCAGGCAATTGCAAGAGGTATGCAAGTACTTTGGGCGTTGACAACCACAAGATGGCAACGATACCAGCCAGAACGCCAGTCACGGCGTCGGCATTCTTC
>Ga0114931_10004455_pt1 | contig 17470 bp, 12 predicted proteins | sample 2SBtaG_FD_89579 | JGI IMG/M metagenome (GOLD analysis project Ga0114931, IMG submission 89579) | Deep subsurface microbial communities from Kolumbo volcano to uncover new lineages of life (NeLLi) - 2SBTROV14_V59a metaG | ecosystem: Environmental > Aquatic > Marine > Volcanic | place: Kolumbo...
GCCGGCGATACCTACCAGATGGACCGCGCCCGCGATTCGTTCATCGAGGGCGGCTGGTTCGGGCGCGGACCGGGCGAGGGCACTATAAAATCGTCATTGCCGGACGCGCACACGGACTTCGTCTTTTCCGTCATCGCCGAAGAATACGGCACCATTGCCTGCATGGTCCTGCTGTCATTGATCGGCTTCGTGGTCGCGCGGGCGCTGCTTGACATCTGGCACGACCGGAACGGCTTTGCCCGCAACGCCTCGGCCGGACTGATTGCGCTCTTTGCCTACCAGGCGCTGATCAACACCGGCGTGAACGTCGGACTGTTGCCGGCCAAGGGGATGACACTGCCCTTCATCTCCTATGGAGGCTCGTCGCTCCTCGGGATGGCGCTCGCCATGGGGATGCTACTGGCACTGACCCGGCGGCACCGTCCGTTCGGCCGGAAAAAGACCACTTTTCTGGGTTCGGAAGAACACTTCGGATCGACGAGGTAGGATGTGCCCATGGCACCCGCGATCATGCTGGCGGCCGGCGGGACGGGCGGACATTTGTTCCCCGCCTTCGCGCTTGCGGAGGAATTGCGGCGCCGGGGCATCACGGTCGATCTGGCAACCGATGAGCGGGCGAACCGCTACGGCGCCGACTTCCCGGCCCGGGCGGTTTATCGCCTGCCCGCAGCCTCGATCAGCCTGCGCTCGCCGGGCAAGGCCGTGCGCTCCACCTGGACGCTGACGCGCGGCGTCGTCAAGGCCTTGCGCCTGCTCGCCCGGACGAGACCGGCGGCCGTGATCGGGTTTGGCGGCTATCCAACGTTTGCCCCCCTCGTCGCGGCCCGGCTCCGCGGTATCCCGCGCGCCGTGCACGAAGCCAACGCCGTCCTCGGCCGGGTCAACCGCCTGCTCCAGCGCCAGGTCAGCGCTGTGGCGACGTCTTTCGAGCACACCCGCTACCTCGACGACCGGCTCGGGCCCCGGGTTGCCCTGACCGGCAACCCGGTGCGCGAGGCCGTGCTCGGGCTGGCCGAGCGGGCTTTCGTGCCGCCGGACGGGCAGGACCCGATTTCGCTCCTCGTTTTCGGTGGCAGTCAGGGCGCGCGGTTCCTCTCCGACACGGTGCCGGCGGCGCTGGCGATGCTGCCGGACGATTTGCGCCGGCGCCTCGCGGTCACCCAGCAATGCCGGCATGAGGATCTGGCGCGTGTCGAGGCGGCTTACGATTTGGCCGGCATCCGGGCAACCCTCGCGGAGTTTTTCGCCGACCTGCCGGAGCGGATCTCGCAGAGCCATCTGGTCATCGCCCGGTCCGGCGCCTCGACCATCTCGGAGCTTACCGTGCTTGGGCGTCCGGCGATTCTGGTGCCGCTGCCGCACGCCCTTGACAACGATCAACTTTATAACGCTACTCGGCTCGCCGAGGCTGGTGCGGCGTGGTCCATCGAGCAATCGGATCTCGACGCGAACCGCCTCGTAAACGAGATCGAACGGCTCTTTCGAGCGCCGGAGCGTCTCGCCGCCGCAGCCAATGCGGCAAGGGGACTGGGCAAGCCCGAGGCCGCCAGCCTGCTCGCCGATCTGGCCGAGCGGCTTGGAACAAAGCGCTTGCGCACCGAACAGGCTGAGCACTAAGGGAGAACGACAAAAATGCGTATACCGCCTGGAATCGGGCCATTTCATATCGTCGGCATCGGCGGCATCGGCATGAGCGCGATCGCCGAAATCCTCCTCGAACTCGGCTATCGCGTCCAGGGCAGCGACATGACGGACGGTGCCAACGTCGCCCGCTTGCGCCAGCGCGGCATGCAGGTCTTCATCGGTCACAAGCCGGGCAACATCGAGGGCGCCGCCTACGTGGTGATTTCGTCTGCCGTCAAGGCCGGAAACATCGAGTTCGACGCCGCCCGCGAACGCGGCATTCCGATCATCCGCCGGGCCGAGATGCTGGCCGAATTGATGCGCTTTCATTCGACCGTTTCGGTCACCGGCACCCACGGCAAGACGACGACGACATCGCTGATCGCGCATCTCTTCGATCACGCCGGCCTCGAGCCGACGGCGATGAGCGGCGGCATCATCAACGACTGGGGAACCAACGCGCGCCACGGCAAGGGCGAGTGGATGATCGTCGAAGCCGACGAATCGGACGGCACCTTCATGCGCCTGCCGACACAGATCGGCGTCGTCACCAACATCGACCCCGAGCACCTCGATTATTATGGCTCGATCGATGCCATGAACATGGCGTTTCGGACCTTTTTCGAGCGTATCCCGTTCTACGGCGCGCTGATCGCCGGGATCGATCATCCGGTCGTGCGGGCGATCGTCGAGGACCTCGGGCGCGAGCGTCGCCGCAGGGTGATTACCTATGGGCAGTCGGACGACGCGGACCTGCGGCTCGAAGCGCTCGCCCAGGAGGGCAACCGGATGCGCTTCGAGGCGGCGCTCGGAGAACGCGTCCATGGCGGTGCCCGGTTGCTCGACGATCTCGCCATCCCGGTGCCGGGGCTCTACAATGTCCTGAATGCCCTGGCTGCCATCGCCGCCGCCTCCGAGGTCGGCATCGCGGATGAGCAGATCCGCTCGGGCCTCGCGAGTTTCGGCGGCGTCAAGCGGCGCTTCACCCCGACCGGAGTCTGGAACGGCGTGGCCTTTTACGACGACTATGCCCATCACCCGGTCGAGATTCTGGCCGTTCTGGAGGCGGCCCGCAAGGCGACGGACGGCCGCGTGATCGCCGTCGTCCAGCCGCATCGCTATACGCGCCTGCGGGCGCTCTTCGACGAATTCGCGGCCTCGTTTGGCAAGGCCGACGCGGTCATCGTCGCGCCCGTCTATAGCGCCGGCGAGGAGCCGATAGAGGGTGTCGATCATGTCGCCCTCTCCACGGCCATCAATAAGGTGGGCACCAGCGAGGCGGTCGCCATCGAGGGCGAGCACGAACTGGCTCCCATCATCGCCCGGTTCGCGCGGCCCGGCGATCTCGTCATCGGCCTCGGCGCCGGCTCCATCAGCGAGTGGTCGCACGCCCTGCCCGGTCTGCTCAATCAGCCGGAACTGCGGGCCGGAGCGGGCGGAGCGGCCGGGTGAGCGCCGCCGGGCTGATTGCCGATCTCAAACGGCGCCTGCCCAACCTTCGTGGCCGCCTGAGCCCACAGGTGTCGCTCGCCGACATCACCTGGTTCCGGGTCGGTGGCCCGGCGGACGTTCTGTTCGCGCCCGCCGACGAGGCCGACCTCGCGGATTTTCTGCGCGCCCTGCCCGGCGAAGTTCCGGTCACGGTGATCGGACTGGCTTCCAATCTGCTGGTCCGCGATGGCGGCGTCAGGGGCGTGGTGATCCGGCTCGGGCGCGGTTTTTCGGCCATTGCGGCGGAAACCGGCAACCGCTTGCGGGCCGGCGCGGCACTACCAGACCAGCGTGTCGCACGGGCGGCGGCGGACGCCGGAATCGCCGGGCTTGCCTTCTATCGCGGCATTCCCGGCGGTATCGGTGGTGCCCTCGGAATGAACGCCGGCGCGCACGGAACCGAAACCGTCGAAGTGCTGGTCGAAGCCCGCGCCGTCGACCGCGCGGGCGTGGTGCACGTCCTCGGCGTCGATGATCTCGACTACGGCTACCGCCATTGTGGTGCCGCCGATGGCCTGATTTTCACCGAGGCGCTTTTCCAGGGCCGGGCAGGCGCGCGCGAGGCGATCCTCGCGGAGATGGCCGACGTCGCGGACTATCGCGCCACCCACCAGCCGATCAAGGAACGGACCGGCGGTTCGACCTTCAAGAACCCGGATGGCGTCAGCGCCTGGCGGCTGATCGATCAGGCCGGATGCCGGGGGCTCACGGTCGGCGGAGCGATGGTTTCCGAAAAACACTGCAACTTCCTGATCAACACCGGCAACGCCAGCGGCGAAGACCTCGAAACGCTCGGTGAGACCGTCAGGGCGAGGGTCTCGCACCAATCTGCCACGACGCTCGAATGGGAAATCAAGCGTCTCGGAGAGCCGCCCCCGGGGCGCCCGACCGGCCCAGCCCTGGCACTTCGGGCGGATGGGGAAAGGCCCCCTCGAAGCGATGATCGGAATTAGGATCCAGCCATGACACGCAAATTCGAGCACGTTGCCGTTTTGATGGGGGGCTGGACAGCCGAGCGCCAGGTCAGTCTCGATTCCGGCACCCCTTGCGCCGACGCGCTCGAAGCCGAAGGTTACCGGGTCACCCGGCTCGACGTTGATCGCGACATCGCCGCCCGGCTCGGCGAAATAAGTCCCGATGTCTGCTTCAATGCGCTGCATGGACGCTGGGGCGAGGATGGTTGCGTTCAGGGCGTTCTGGAGACGCTGGAAATCCCCTACACACATTCGGGCGTGCTGGCGTCGGCACTCGCCATGGACAAGGAACGCGCCAAGGTCGTACTTGCGGCCGCCGGCGTGCCGGTTGCCGAGAGCCGCGAGATCACACGCGACGATCTCGCCGAAGGCCATCCGATGACGCCGCCATATGTCGTCAAGCCGGTCGCCGAAGGCTCCAGCGTCGGCGTGACCATCGTCACCGAAGGCTCCAACGCCCTGCCGGCCGCGCTCGCCGGCGACGAAACCCTGGCCGGTCAGCGCCTGATGGCCGAGCGCTATATCCCGGGGCGGGAGCTGACTTGCGGCGTGATTGGCGAAGAAGTATTGGAAGTTACCGAGATTGTCCCGAGTGATGGCCTCGAATTTTATGATTACGAGGCAAAATACGCTCCCGGTGGATCAAAACACGTCCTTCCGGCGCAAATTTCATCAAATATTTACCAGTCTATTCAGACATTAACCTTAGCGGCCCATGTGGCACTCGGCTGCCGTGGCGTCTCCAGGACGGATTTTCGTCTCGATGAGCATGCCGACGGAACCTATGAGCTGATCTGCCTCGAGGTGAACACGCAGCCCGGCATGACGGCGACGTCGCTAGTGCCGGAGCTGGCCGCACGGAATGGCTGGTCTTTTGGTGAATTCGTGCGCTGGATTGTGGAGGACGCTTCTTGCGATCGCTGACGGGCGTTGCAAACGATCTCTGGAGTTATCGCCCCGGACGGACGGCGCGAAGCGGCTCGGAGCCGCGGGCCGATCTGCCGAGGTTGCTGGCGCGCGCGCGCGGCGGCCCGACTCTGCACGCACCCGCGCGATCGAGCGTCGGGCGTCGCAGCCGGAGCAGGCGACGGGCGCGGCTCGGCCTCGTGGTGGCGTTTCTCGCGGCCTTGGGCGGCGGGCTCGCACTGGCGGTCAAGATGAGCGGATTCGGCCCCCGGCTAATCGGCAGCATCGACCGGGCCGCGGTTCGGGCCGGACTGGGGCTGACCGAGGTCGCCGTGGTCGGCTTCCGGCGGACGCCGCCGGGCGAGATTTTCGACGCCGTCGGGCTCGACGTGCCGGCCTCGTTTGCGACATTCGATACCAGGGCGGCCAAACGGCGGATCGAGGCGCTGCCCTGGGTGGCCCGCGCCCGAATGATCCAGATCCTGCCCGATACCCTGGCCATCGAGATTTCCGAGCGCATTCCCTTCGCCGTCTGGCAGCATCGCGGCATGCTCTTCCTGATCGATCGCCAGGGCCGCGAACTCGAGCCGATTTCACCACGCGCATTCACGGATCTGCCGCTGGTCGTTGGCGAAGGGGCGCCGCAATCGGCGCCGGCGTTGCTCGAGGCACTCGGGCGCTATCGCGACATCGCCGGTCGGGTCGAGGCGATGGTCCGGGTGGCGGATCGGCGCTGGACGCTCCGTCTCGAGAGCGGCACCAGCGTCGCACTACCGGAATCCGGTATGCCGGCAGCACTGAAGAAGCTGCACGAGTTGCAGAGGGACACGCAACTGCTCGAGCGCGCCATCGCCAGCATCGATCTCAGAATTACAGGCCGCGTCATCATCCGGCCGTCGACCGGACGGGGCGATACCGGCAAGCCGGGGCGCGGCGCACCAATGGCCGCATCGGCCCACGGCGGCAAAGAGGCCTGACGTCAACAACGCGGCTGACACAGCTGACCCAATGGAGAGTGAAGTGTTTGGTATCGGTGAAAAATCGGGCTCGCAGGAAAAAATCGTCACGGTACTCGATATCGGGTCGAGCAAGATCAGTTGCATGGTCGTGGCGCTCGCCCCCTGGGCCGGCCGCGACCACGTCATCGCCAAAGCCCTGCCGGCCCGCCTGCTCGGCAGTGCCCAGCAGCGCTCCAAGGGTATCAAGGCCGGGGTCGTCGTCGATCTGGGCGCGGCAGAGGATGCCATCCGAACCGCGGTCAGCCGGGCCGAGCGCATGGCCGGTGTGAATATCGACGAGGTCCTGGTCAACGTCTCCTGCGGCCGCCTGAAGAGCGCCAATTTCACCGCCCGGACGACGATCGCCGGTGGCCGTGTCGGGGACGGCGATATCGCCCGGGTCCTCGCCGCCGGGCGGGACTTTGCCGAACGCGACGCGCGCAGCCTGCTGCAGATGTCGGCGCTAGCCTTCCACCTCGACCAGGCCGGCGGGATCCGTGATCCGCGCGACATGATCGGTCACCGGCTCGGCGCCGATGTCCATGCCGTCACGGTCGATGCCGCGCCGCTGCGTAACCTGGTCCAATTGATTGAACGCTGCTATCTCTCGGTTGCCGGATTGGTCGCCTCGCCCTATGCGAGCGGCCTCGCGACCGTCACGGCGGAGGAGGCGCGGCTCGGCGTCACCTGCATCGATCTCGGCGGCGGCATGTCCACGCTGTCGGTATTTGCCGAGGGCCACTTCATCTACTGCGGCGCCGTCAACATCGGCGGTAGCCACATCAGTTACGACATCGCCCGGGCGCTTTCCACGCCGCTATACGAAGCCGAGCGAATCAAGACGCTTTATGGCACTCTGATAGGAGCATGCTCCAACGAGCACGAATCTGTCCCCTATCCGGTCATAGGCCAGGACGACGTGGAACTATATCGAACGACCAGGGCAAAACTTCGGGAAGTGATCCGGCCGCGTGTCGAGGAAACCCTCGGTCAGGTTCGCGAACGGCTCGACGCGAGCGGGTTTGCCAGATTTGCCGGCGAGCGTGTGGTGCTGACCGGCGGTGCCAGCCAGTTGACCGGGATGGGCGAGTTTGCGGCGCAGTTTCTCGGCAAGGCCGTCCGGATCGGCCGCCCGGCCCCCTTCGGGGCCACACCCGATTTTGTCACCGGGCCGGATTTCGCCTGTTCGGTCGGCCTCCTGCATGCGCTGCTCATGCCAGGCGGAGATGTCGTGGTCGGGCGCCGGAACGGGGCGGGCAACCCGGACGCCGGCTATCTGGGACGGGTCGGAAGCTGGTTCAGGCAGAGTTTTTGGGAAGACGAGGAAGAGTTGGCAACCAGCGCCTGACGGAAAAGGCGATAACGCGGGCGGCGATCCGACAACTGGTCTCGAGTAAACGGTCGTGCAAAGGGCGCCCATTCAAAACGAAGAAGAAAGCGAGACCGGCATGAGCATAAAGCTGCAACTCCCGAACATCACGGAGCTGAAGCCCCGCATTACCGTCGTCGGCATCGGCGGAGCGGGCGGCAACGCGGTCGACAACATGATCGCTTCGGGCCTGGCCGGCGTTGATTTCGTCGTTGCGAATACGGATGCCCAGGCGCTCGCGACATCGTCGGCCGAGCACTGCATCCAACTCGGCATCAATCTGACCGAGGGACTGGGCGCCGGCTCACGCCCGGAAATCGGCGAAGCGGCCGCCGAAGAGGCCATGGACGAAATCCGCAGCCAGCTCTCGGGCTCGCACATGGTGTTCGTTGCCGCCGGCATGGGCGGCGGCACCGGCACCGGCGCGGCATCCGTTATCGCCCGCCTGGCACACGAACAGGGCATCCTGACGGTCGGCGTGGTCACAAAACCGTTCCACTTCGAAGGCAACCGGCGAATGCGCTCGGCCGAAGCCGGCATCACCGAACTCGCCAAGCATGTCGATACCCTGATCGTCATTCCGAACCAAAATCTGTTTCGGATCGCCAACAAGGACACCACCTTCGCCGAGGCGTTCGTTCTGGCGGACCAGGTGCTGCACGCCGGGATTTCGTGCATCACCGATCTGATGGTCCGGGAGGGCCTGATCAACCTCGATTTCGCCGATGTCCGTGCCATCATGCTCAACATGGGCGCGGCGATGATGGGGACCGGCGAGGCCGAGGGCGAGAACCGGGCCAAGGACGCCGCCGAAATCGCAATTGCCAACCCGCTCCTCGATAACGTGTCCCTGAAAGGCGCTAAAGGCCTGCTGATCTCGATTTCCGGAACCCGGGACATGACACTTTACGAGGTCGACGAGGCTGCAAGCCGAATCCGTGAAGAGGCCGATCCGGAGGCCAATATCATTCTCGGCGCCAGTTTCGACGACAGCCTCGATGAAAAGATCCGGGTCTCGATCGTCGCCTCGGGCCTGGCAGAGGGTGCCGAAAACGGCCGGGTCAGGGGCCATGCAACGAGCCCCGAGGTGGCCGCCCAACTCGATCGGGAGATGGCGCGCGACAGCGGGGAGGTTGCCAGACGCCTGTCCGACGCGATTACCGCCGGTATCGCGGGCGCGGCACCACCGGCCGTCAGTGGAACGGGTGATGGCGATCCGGTCGGCGGCCCCGGTGTCGGCGGGGATGACTGGGGCGACGGTACCTTCGATGGCGGCGACGAAGTCACTATCGAACTCGGGCCACCGCAACTCCTGCCGGCCGACGGACCCGGCGCGGGCGATCAGAACGCCGCCCCCGCGCTGACCTCGGCCTCGAACCAGCTGACCAGCGACCCGTTTTCACCGGCCGCCCCCGAATCCATCAAAACCCCGGCATCGCGCATGCCCGAGCTAGGCGAATTCCCAGCGGTCGGTCAGAAAGACTACCGGGCCAGCCAGGATCCGGCGGGTGGGCCGGGTGAACCCGTCGTCCGGCGGCGTCGAGCCAGTTTGTTCGATCGCTTGACGGGTCGCGCGACGGACACAGTTGATTCGCGTGATTCGCGCCATGAGGGCAGGCACGCCGAACCGCGCAATCCGACCCCCAGGCACGCGGACGGGTCCGGCGACGCCTTCGAACCGCACCACACGGCGGACGCCGGGACCCCCCGTCCCACGGCGCATGAAGACAACAGGATCGCCGCGACAGTCCGCCAACGCCCCGCGGGCACGTCCGAGGAAGGCGCGCAAGACACTGAATTACCTAAGCTTTTCAGAACGCACGAACGTAGATAATCGATCTGGTGCCAAGAGTTTGGAAACTGAGCCGTCTGGCCGATTTCGGACCGGATCGGCAGTCGGTCCGAATGGCTGCGGCAACTGCGGCAACTGCCTGGCGGGCCCGTAACAGAGTGTAAGAAAGCGTGATTTGTTTTGCGCCGCCCGGACACTGTATGGTTCAGCCAGTCAAGTGGTCCTGGAAACGCCCGATGGGAACGGCGCCTGCCGAGGGTGTGGAAAACCAGTGAATAAGTGCCAGTAGAGCGACTGGACGGGCCACGCCGAGAGCCGGTTATCAAGTTAATCGCGGGTACGGCTCTTTCACGGGGACACTCAGGGGGACTGAGCGATTATGGGCAAGGGATTTATCGGTTCTCGCCAAACCACACTTGCGAGCGAGATCGAACTTACGGGAACCGGCGTACATAGTGGCGCCCCTGTATCGATCACACTTCATCCCGCAGAAGCAAACGTCGGCATTCGCTTCATCGTCATTGATGGCAGCGACATCGAAACCGAGATCGTCGCCGACTACCGGGCGGTTTCCAACGTTACACTCTGCACGATCCTGAGTGACGGCAATGGCGGCAGCGTCGCCACTGTCGAGCATCTCCTGGCCGCCATTCGGGGTCTCTGTATCGACAATGTCATTATTGAGATCGATCGCGCATCGGAATGCGCGGGCGCGGAAGTGCCGATCATGGACGGCAGCGCCGCCCCATTCGTGCAGGCGATCGACGAGGTCGGCATCCGCGAACTCGGTGCGTCACGAAAGTTCATCAAGGTCTTGAAGCCCATCCGGGTCGAGGACAGCGGTTGCTGGGGCGAATTGTTCCCGCACTCGGGCTTTCACCTCGATATCGAGATCGACTTCGAGGCGCCGATCATCGGCCGCCAGCGCCGCACGCTCGAGATGAACCCCGGCGCGTTCCGGGCCGAGGTTTCGCGGGCCCGCACGTTCGGGTTCATGCGCGAGGTCGAGCAGCTTTGGGCCGCGGGGCGGGCACTTGGTGCCTCGCTCGAGAACACGGTTGCCCTCGGCGACAACGAGATCATCAATCGTGAAGGTCTGCGCTACAGCGACGAGTTCGTCCGCCACAAGATGCTCGATGCCATCGGCGATCTGGCACTGGCGGGCGCGCCGCTGCTCGGCGGATACCGGTCCTACCGTGGTGGCCACCGGTTGAACTCGCTGGCCCTGAAGTCGCTGTTTGCCGATCGTGACGCCTGGACGCTCGTTCATGCGCCGTCTTTCGTGCGCGAACCGGCCCGTGTCGGCGCGCCGGTCGGCGTCGCCGCAGCGAGCTTTGCCGCCGACCGCAACTGACCCCCTGGTAATCAGGCACGCGGTGACGGCGTCGCTTTCGCGAAATCGTCGGAATTCACAGCCATTGCGATCCGGCTCGGTGTCGTCCGGCGGTCTGCGCTGGCCGGCCTGATCGGGCGAACGTCGATCGGCCCTGTACGCTCGATGAAATCTAGCTTAAGTCACTCGACCGAGGCACAGAATCAACATAGTTTGCTGGTTAAAGCATTGCCCTGAAAGGCCATATGTGAAACCGTCCTTGGGCGTGTCCTGAGGGGCACCAGGGCTTCGTGATGGCAGATTTGTCGAGGGATAGGTCAATTGCCCTGCGTTGGTGGTGACCTGCAATGTTTTGGAATTGGGCTGAGCCGATGACCAGGCGATATTCATGGCGGATTGCCCGGGGCTTTGGGGCGATCATTCTCGCCGCGGGTCTGTTCGGCCCGGTTGCCGGATGCTCGTTTTTTTCGTCCAGCGACAAGGCGGGGCTGGAGAACGCACCGCCACCGGGCGAACTCTACAGTGCCGCCGATGAGCTTCTCGGTCGGGGCAAGTATGAAAAGGCCGCCAAGAAGTTCGAGGATGTCGACCGCGAACATCCCTATTCACCGCACGCCCGTCGCGCCCTGGTGATGGCGGCCTATTCCTACTATCAGGACGGCAAGTACCCCGAGACGATCAGGGCCGGACGACGTTACACGACCTTGCATCCGGGCACCAAGGAGGCGGCGCTCGCGCACCATCTGATCGCGATGGCTTATTTCAAGCAGATCAACGATTCGGCGCGCGACCAGTCCAAGACCCGAAAGGCGCTCAACGAATTCAATATTCTGGTCCGGCGATACCCCGAGAGCAAGTATGCCATCGCCGCGAAAAACCGGATAAGAATTTGCAAGGACGTCCTCGCCGCTTCGGAGATGAACGTCGGGCGCTATTACCTCAAGAACGGTAACTACCTCGCCGCCATAAACCGGTTCAAATTGGTGGTGGTCGACTACCAGAAAACCGCCCATGTCGAAGAGGCGCTGCATCGTCTCGCCGAAGCCTACATGGCGCTCGGCATCAAGAACGAGGCCCAGACCGCTGCGGCCATTCTCGGGCACAACTTCCCGGATTCGAAGTGGTATCGGGATTCCTATGCGTTGCTGCAATCCGATGGCCTCGCACCCTACGAAAACACCGGCTCGTGGATTTCCAAAGCCTGGTCCGGCACCGTCAAGAGCGTCCAGAGCCTCAATCCGCTATAAGCACCGGCACTGCTCGTTTGCAGCTCGACCGGCGATCGGCTAAGCACGACCCGTGACCCATTGTCGGGCGGACGCGACCGGCGCCCGTGCGGAATTGACTCCTGGCCATGTCTCGAAAGAACAAAAGCCCGCAGCCCGACGTCGGCGATGTGTCTCCTCAGGCGAGGGAGATCGCCGAACTGGGCGCGGAGGAGGCGCGTCGGGAACTCGCGCGGTTGGCCGGCGAGATCGCCGCCCACGATCGGCATTACTACCAGGACGACGCGCCAAAAATTTCCGATGCGGCCTACGACGACCTGCGGGCCCGAAATGCCGCCATCGAAAAGCGCTTCCCGGAACTGGTGAGGCCCGACAGCCCGAGCCGGCATGTCGGCGCGGCACCGCTTGGCCATTTCGCCAAGGTCGCCCACGCCACGCCCATGCTCTCGTTGGCGAACGCCTTCAGCGACGCGGACGTAGAAAGCTTCATCGAGCGGGTGCGCCGCTTTCTCGGCCTCGACGATGCGGCGCCGATCGATATCGTCGGTGAGCCGAAGATCGACGGACTGTCGATCTCGCTGCGCTATGAAAACGCCCGCCTGGTCACGGCCGCAACCCGTGGCGACGGCACGGAGGGTGAGAATGTCAGCGCCAACGTCCGCACCATTTCCGAGATCCCACAGCGCATCACCGCGCCCGACTTTCCCGAAATTTTCGAGGTGCGCGGCGAGATTTACATGGGCAAGCGTGACTTTGCCGCCCTCAACGCCCGGCTCGAAGGTGAGGGCGGCAAGCCGTTCGCCAATCCGCGCAACGCCGCCGCCGGGTCGCTGCGCCAGAAGGATCCGGCGATCACCGCGTCCCGCCCGTTGCGGATGTTCTCCTATGGCTGGGGAGACGTGAGCGCATTGCCGGCCGACACCCAGTGGGGCGTGCTCGAGCGCTTGCGGGCCTGGGGATTTCCGGTCAATCCGCTGGCGCAACTCTGCCATGGCGCAACGGACGTCGTCGCACTCCACCGCAGCATCGAGGCGCAGCGCGCAACCCTCGACTACGACATCGACGGGCTCGTCTACAAGGTCGACCGGCTCGACTGGCAGGACCGCCTCGGGGCCGTCTCGCGGGCGCCACGCTGGGCCGTCGCGCGAAAATTCCCGGCCGAGAAGGCGACCACCATCGTCCGCGACATCGAGATCCAGGTCGGGCGTACCGGCGCCCTGACGCCCGTTGCCAAACTCGAACCGGTGACCGTCGGTGGCGTGGTGGTGCAAAACGCCACCCTGCACAACGAAGACGAGATCGCCCGCAAGGACGTCCGCGTCGGCGACACCGTCGTCGTGCAGCGCGCCGGCGATGTCATCCCGCAGGTCGTGGAGATTGTGCTCGCCGAGCGGCCACCCGGCGCCAAACCGTTCGCATTCCCGACAACATGCCCGGTCTGCGCCAGCCATGCCGTCCGCGAAGTTCACGCCCAGACCGGCCGCGAGGACGCCGTGCGGCGCTGCACCGGCGGCCTCGTCTGTCCCGCCCAGGCGGTCGAACGCCTGAAACACTTCGTGTCGCGCAATGCGTTCGACATCGAGGGGCTCGGCGAAAAGCAGATCGCGGCCTTCTGGCATGACGGACTGATCCAGCGTCCCGGCGACATCTTCCGGCTCGCGGCCCGCCAGCAAAGTGGTGATATCCGCCTCGACGAAAGGGACGGCTGGGGCGATGTGTCGATCGCCAATCTGTTCGCCGCGATCGAAGCCCGGCGCACGATCGCGCTCGGGCGGTTTATCTACGCTCTCGGTATCCGCCATGTCGGTGAGACGACGGCCCGACTGCTCGCCCGCAGCTACGCCACGGTCGAGGATTTCAGCGCCGCCATGGAACGGGCCCGCGACCGGGATGGCGAGGCTTACGCCGACCTGAAGGCGATCGACGGCATCGGCCCGGTCGTCGCCGAGGCGCTGGTCGCCTTCTTCGAGGAAGACCACAACCGTGACGTGGTCGCCGATCTCCTGGCCGAACTCACGGTCGAGCCCTTCGTCGATGACACGATCACCGGCTCGCCGGTTGCCGGCAGGATGGTCGTCTTCACCGGCACCCTGGAGCGGATGACCCGCGCCGAGGCCAAGGCCCAGGCCGAACGGCTCGGTGCCAGGGTATCGGGCAGTGTGTCGAAAAAGACCGACTATGTCGTCGCCGGACCGGGCGCCGGCTCGAAGCTGAAGAAGGCCGAGGCACTCGGTCTCACGGTCCTCAGCGAAGAGGCCTGGCTAGAGCTGATCGAAGGGGTGGCGTGAAAGCCGCAGCCGGCCCGGCTCGCACGTGGCCCGGAAGTGTGCTACCGCCCGCGCTGAACTTCTCACCAAAGGCTTCTGCCCCGATGGAACTCAGAAACATCGCCATCATCGCCCACGTCGATCATGGCAAGACCACGCTCATCGACCAGTTGCTGAAAGGCTCCGGCGCCTTTCGCGACAACCAGCGCGTTGCCGAGCGGGCCCTCGATTCGGGCGATCTCGAGCGCGAGCGCGGCATCACTATCCTCGCCAAGTGCACGTCGCTGGTTTGGGGCGATGATACCCGGATCAATATCGTCGATACGCCCGGTCACGCCGATTTCGGCGGCGAGGTGGAGCGCATCCTCAACATGGTGGATGGCGCCATCGTGCTGGTCGATGCGTCGGAAGGGCCGATGCCGCAAACCAAGTTCGTGGTCTCGAAGGCGCTCAAAGTCGGACTCTCGCCGATCGTCGCCATCAACAAGATCGACAAGGCCGACGAGCGCCATTCCGAGGTCGTGGACGAGGTGTTCGATCTCTTTGCCGCGCTCGGTGCGAGTGACGAGCAGCTCGATTTCCCGATCCTCTACGGCTCGGCCAAACAGGGCTGGATGGCGGGCGACCCGGCCGGTCCGCGCGACAGCATGGCGCCGCTCTTCGATCTGGTCACAAGGCATGTTCCGGCGCCGCACGTCGAAGATGGCGCCTTTCGCCTGCTGGCGACGACGCTCGAAGCCGACCCCTATCTCGGGCGCATCCTGACCGGCCGGGTAACCTCGGGCGAGATCACGCCGAACGCCGCCATCAAGGCCCTCGGGCGCGATGGCACCATGGTCGAGACGGGGCGGGTTTCGAAAATCCTCGCCTTTCGCGGCCTCGAGCGCCAGCCCATCGAGCGCGGCGTCGCCGGCGACATCATCGCCATTGCCGGCCTGCAAAAGGCCACCGTCGCCGACACCCTTTGCGATCCGGCGGTCGTCGCGCCGATCGCCGCCGACCCGGTCGATCCGCCGACGCTTTCGATGACCTTCCGGATCAACGACGGCCCGCTTGCCAGCACCGAGGGCGACAAGGTGCAAAGCCGGGTGATCCGCGAGCGGCTCGGCCGCGAGGCTGAGGGCAACGTCGCGCTCCGGATCGCCGAGACCGGCGACAAGGACGCCTTCGAGGTCTCCGGCCGGGGCGAATTGCAACTGGCGATCCTGATCGAGACCATGCGGCGCGAAGGCTTCGAGGTGACGGTCTCGCGCCCGCGCGTGGTCATGCGCACCGACCCCGATACCGGCGCCCGGCTCGAGCCCGTTGAAGAGGTGATCATCGACGTCGACGATGAGTTCACCGGCCCCGTCGTGCAAAAGCTGTCGGAACGGCGCGGCGACCTGATCGAGATGCGCCCCTCCGGTGCCGGCCGCCAGCGGCTGGTGTTTCACGTCCCGACGCGCGGCCTGATAGGCTATCAGAGCGAACTGCTGTCCGACACCCGCGGCACGGCGGTGATGAACCGGCTCTTTCACGACTATGTGCCCCATCGCGGAACTATCCGGGGCCGGCACACCGGCGTGCTGATTTCGAATGGCGACGGCCGGGCGGTCGCCTATGCGCTCTTCAATCTGGAGGATCGCGGGCCGCTGATGATCGAGCCGCAGACAAAAGTCTACGCTGGCATGATCGTCGGCGAGCACACCCGCGGCAACGATCTCGTGGTCAACGTCCTCAAGGGCAAAAAACTCACGAACATCCGCGCCGCCGGCAAGGACGACGCGGTGATCCTGACTCCGGCGATGAAACTGACCCTCGAACAGGCGCTCGCCTATATCAACGACGACGAACTGGTCGAGGTGACGCCGAAATCGATCCGGCTCAGAAAGCGCCACCTCGACCCGCACGAGCGCAAGCGCGCCGAGCGCCGCAGCGAGGCCGAGATCGCCTGAAGGTGTACATTGCGCTATAGTCACCGGAGTGACAGCAAGGACGCCACCCCATGGGAAATCTCGCCTGGCACCAGAAACACGGCCGTTTGAGCCTCGATCAGTACCTCGAGTTCCTGGAGACACGCCCGGAAGAAGAGCGCTGGCAACTGATCGACGGAGTGGCCGTGATGATGACACCGCCCAGTTTTTTCCACCAGAGGATCGCGAAAAACCTGATCCGGCAATTGGATCTCGCGCTGGAGAAACACCGACCAGATTTGATTGCCCTTTACGAGGCCGGCCTGATTACGCCGGGGTATGAGGATTTCCGGCCCGAGGCCGACGTCGTGGTGGTCGATTCAGAGCTTGACGAAGCCGCCGGCCGGTCGTCCTACAACGAGCGCTTCTATCTCGTCGCCGAAGTGCTCTCGCCGAGCAACCGCGAGGAATACATAGACATCAAGCGCGCCCGCTACACCGCCAACCCGCACAACCTCTACTGCCTCATCATCTCCCAGAGCGAGATGCGGGTAGAGGTGCTGGCAAGGGCGAACGACTGGCGCGCCGAGGTGCTCGTCGAGCCGGGCGACCTGGTGCGGCTGGCGGAGTTCGGGTTTGAATGCGAGGTGCGGGCGATTTACGAGGGCACGCCGCTGGTGCGGTAGGTCGGAGGTCTTTTGGTCGGACTCACGTTCGTTGGTTGCGGTGATGCGTTGGGCAGCCGCGGTCGATGCAAATCTGATATTTGCGACCTGGTGCTGGCAAGACCTACGCATTCGCATGCCCTCGGACCCCCCCATTGCGGCCCCAACGCGAAGCCGATAGGTTGGCGCGGCGTCCTACGCCCTACCCCCAGCCACCGGAGCACCATGCCCGCACCAACCATCGAGCTGACGGACGAGTTCGCCCGCGCCATCGATATCGTCAAGCGCGAGCGTGGTTCGCTGTTCGTGACGGGTCGGGCCGGAACGGGCAAATCGACCCTTTTGACGGCACTGCGCGAGACGGTTTCGCTGAAGACCGCCGTCGTCGCTCCGACCGGGCTGGCGGCGATCAATGTCGGCGGACAGACCATTCATTCGCTCTTCTCGCTGCCGCCCAGGCTGATCACGCCGGACATGATCCGGCGCGGCAGGAATGCCCGGCTTTTGAAGCGTCTCGAGTTGCTGGTCATCGACGAGGTGTCGATGGTCCGGGCGGACCTGATGGACGCCATCGACCGGACGCTCCGGCTGGTCCGCGGTGAGCCCGATCAGCCCTTCGGCGGCGTGCAGCTTGCCATGTTCGGCGATCCGCATCAGTTACCGCCGATCGTCCAGCGCGGCGAGATGCAGCACTATTTCGCCGAGACCTATGGCGGGCCGTTCTTTTTCAACGCCCCGGTTTTCGGCGATGCCGGCATTCCGCGCCTCGAGCTGTCGGAGATTTTCCGCCAGCGCGACGAAGCGTTCATCCGGGTTCTGAACGTCGTTCGTGATGGTGAACCGGACCCGGCCACCATGGAGCCGCTGAATGCCCGCGTCTGCCAGCTCGCCGAGATGGCCGATCCGACCCGCTACGTCGTGCTGACCCCGACCA
>Ga0114931_10004456_pt1 | contig 17470 bp, 14 predicted proteins | sample 2SBtaG_FD_89579 | JGI IMG/M metagenome (GOLD analysis project Ga0114931, IMG submission 89579) | Deep subsurface microbial communities from Kolumbo volcano to uncover new lineages of life (NeLLi) - 2SBTROV14_V59a metaG | ecosystem: Environmental > Aquatic > Marine > Volcanic | place: Kolumbo...
CCGATCCGCGATATCGAAAAACCCCATCTGACCCATCGCCGCTTCCCTCGATCCCTCCCTCACGTCACCCCCATCTTACCCGGTCGACACCGCGGGAAGGCATTTTTAGAGGTCCCCATAAGACAAACATTTTCCGGTCACCTTTACGCGCTAAAGGCGAGCCGCGTTCAATCGCCACGCAGGCTCTCGCCGCGGGAGCGGCGGCCCGCGCTTGCGGGCTGGCGCAATCCAGATGGTTCCACCTATTCGGATTGCGCTCTAGCGAGCGCCGCCGCCGCTCGATGAAGATGCTGTCGAGGAACCGGCCGCGCCCATCCATCGAGATGCGCACGCCGGCCTCTCTCAGGCGCTGCGTCCCTGCCCATGAGTTGAACTGCGAAAAAGCGAGGTAAATAGAAGTGTCCAATTTGCTCATGGCGAAATTCTATCCGACAATCACCCCAAAGGCCGACCGACTGCTAGGCCGGGTCGTTGAGATGGCACGCCGAAAGCCGCCCCGGCGCGATTTCCCCGAGGATCGGCCGTTCACGGCGGCAACGCTCGCTCGCGTGGGGACAACGGGGATGAAAATGACAGCCGCTCGGCGGGTCGAGCGGCGACGGGATTTCGCCCTGGATCGGCTCGAAGTCACGCCGGCGCAGGTCGAGGCGCGGGATTTCCATCAACAGCGCCCTGGTATAGGGGTGATTGGGCGCGGCGAACAGGTCCTCCGTCGATGCCGCCTCGACGATGCGGCCGAGATACATGATGAACACGCGGTCGCTCACATGCTCGACGACGCCGAGGTCGTGGCTGACGAACAGATAGGTGAGACCGAGGTCTTCCTTGAGGTCCATGAGGAGATTGAGAATCTGCGCCTGGATCGAGACGTCGAGCGCCGCCACCGCTTCGTCGCAAACCAGGAAATCGGGCTTTACGGCGAGCGCACGGGCAATACAGATACGTTGCCGCTGGCCGCCCGAGAACTGATGGGGATAGCGGTCGCGATAGCCGTGATCGAGGCCGACCCGACGCATTAGGTCGTCGACGTAATCGGCGAGCGCGCCGGCGGCGACCACGCCGTGCACCAACGCCGCCTCGCCGATCGCGTCCTTGACCTTGTAGCGCGGGTTGAGCGAGGCGAAGGGGTCTTGGAACACCATCTGCACCTTGAGGCGCCATTCGCGCGCCTCGGCCTCGGCGAGGTGGTCGATATCGGTGCCGCGAAAGCGCACCGACCCGGCGCTCGCCCGGTCGATCCCGGCGATGATGCGCCCGAGCGTCGACTTGCCGCAGCCCGACTCGCCGACCAGACCGACCACCTCGCCCTTGGCGATCGCCAGATCGACGCCATCGACCGCATGGACGACACGATCGCGGCGGTGGCCGCCGCCGAACAGGTTGACGATCCGCGTGGCCGCGTCGACCGGCCGGGCGAAGCGCTTATGGATGCCCGCGAGCTCGATGATCGGGGCGCCGTCGCCGGTCACGCCCCGGCCTCGTCGGCGAGCGGATGAAAGCAGCGCACCCAATGGCCGGGTTCGTGTTCTCGGAACTCGGGCATCGCCTCGCAGGTCGCGTCGGAGCGCGAACATCGTTCACGGAAACCACAGCCGGGTGGCGGGTCGATCAATGACGGCAGCATGCCCGATATCTGCCTCAACCTTTTCCTGCGCCGGTTGTGGCTGGGTACCGAATCGATCAGGCCGCGCGTGTAGGGATGGCGGGGGCGATCGAGCACGTCGTCGACCGCGCCATGCTCGACCAGCCGGCCGGCGTACATCACCGCGATACGGTCGGCGAGACCGGCGACGACCGTGAGATCATGGCTGATCCAGATCATCGACGTGCCGGTCATGCGGCACAGCTTCCGCACTTCGTAGAGGATCTGCGCCTGGATGGTGACGTCGAGCGCCGTCGTCGGTTCGTCGGCGACGATCAAGTCCGGCTTATGCAGCATGGCGATGGCAATCGTCACGCGCTGGCGCATGCCGCCCGAGAACTGATGCGGATAGGCGGCGAGGCGCTCGTCGGGCGAGGCGATGCCGACCATCGCCAAGGCCTCGCGACAGCGTTCGCGCGCCGCCTCGTTGGTGGTCCGTTCGTGCGCCGTGATCGCCTCGATCATCTGCGTGTCGATGCGCAGGACCGGATTGAGCGTCATCGCCGGGTCCTGGAAGATCATGGCGATACGGGCGCCGCGCAGGGAACGCAGACGCTCGGGCTTGGCGCCGACGAGATTCTCGCCCTTGAACAAAATGCGGCCCGAGACGACGCGGCCCGGCGGATCGACGAGGCCAAGGATGGAAAACCCGGTCACCGTCTTGCCCGAGCCCGATTCGCCGACCAGCCCGAGCACCTCGCCCCTGGCGACGGTGAAGCTCAGGCCGTCGACCGCCTTGACCACGCCGGCGCGGGTGAAAAAATGCGTCGAGAGGTTTTCGACCGCCAGCGTCGTTTCCGACCCCGGCTCGGCGCGCCCCACCGACCTCACTCCTGAAGCCGCGGGTTGAGCACGTCGCGCAACTGATCGCCGACCAGATTGATGCTGACGATGGTGATCAGGAGGGCTACCCCGGGATAGAAGCTGAGCCAGTAGCGGCCGCTCAACATGTACTGGTAGCCGTTGGAGATGAGCAGGCCGAGCGAGGGCTCGGTGACCGGCAGACCGACGCCCAGGAACGACAGCGTCGCCTCGAGCGCCACGGCGCTCGCCACCTCGATCGTCGCCAACACGATCAGCGGCGCGATGCAGTTGGGCAAGAGATGGTGAAAGATGACGCGGCCGGCGCCCAGGGACAGGCAGCGGGCGGCGGCGATGTAATCCTTGCGGCGCTCGACCACCGCCGACGAGCGCACCGTGCGGGCGTAATAGGCCCATTGCACGGTGATCAGGGCGAAGATGATCTTGTCGACCCCGCGTCCGAGAACCGCGAGCAGGATCAGCGCCACCAGCACTGCCGGAAATGCAAGCTGCATGTCGACGACGCGCATGATCAAGGTATCGACGCGTCCGCCGAAATAACCGGCGACGATGCCCGCCGTGGTGCCGATGATGACGGCGATCACGCCGCTCGATATGGCTACGCCCAGGCTGATGCGCAGCCCATAGACGACCGCGCTCACCATGTCGCGGCCCTGATCGTCCGTGCCCAGGAGATAGACTTGGCCGTCGGTCCCCGTCGCGCCTGGCGGCAGGCCCGAGTCCCACAGATTGAGCTGTGCCAGGTCATAAGGGTTTTGCAACGTGAAAAGCGGCCCGAGGAGCGCGACCAGTATGATCGTCACGAACGTCACCAGCGCGGCCACGGCGATCCTGCTGGCGGTGAAATCGGCGACGAACCGACGGAATGGCGTGTCCCGGTCGGCGGCGGGAGCGCCCGCCCGTCGGCCGCCGTCGACGATCTCGTTCATCGCGTCTCCTCCGACAGGCGGACGCGGGGATCGAGGATCGAATAGAGAATGTCGACCACCAGGTTGATGACGATGAACAGGCCCACGGTGAGCAGCAGATAGGCGACGATCACCGGGCGATCGAGGAGGGTGATCGAATCGATGATCAGCTTGCCCATGCCCGGCCAGGCGAAGACGCTTTCGGTGACGACGGCGAAGGCGATGATAAGCCCGAACAACAGGCCCATGACCGTGATCACCGGGATCATGATGTTCTTGAGAACATGGGTGAACAGAATACGCCGGTTCGTCAGCCCCTTGGCGCGGGCGTACTTGACGTAATCGAGTTGCAGATGTTCGCGGACGCCGGCGCGGGTCAGGCGGATGATCAAGGCCATGGGAAACAAGGACAGGTTGATCGCCGGCAAGAGGATGTGCCTGAGCCCATCCAGGGTAAGGAGGCTGGTCTCGACGCCGAAAATCGCCACCGTCGCGCCGCGCCCGGTCGCCGGGAGATAGCCGAGCTCGATCGAAAAGACGATGATCAGCATCAGGCCGACCCAGAAGCTGGGCAGGATGAAACCCAGGATCGAGCCGGTCATGATGACGCGGCTGACCGGTTTATCGGACCAGTACCCGGCGATCAGTCCCAGCGGCAAGCCGGTGACGCTGGCGATGACCATCGCCGTCAGCGTGAGCTCGAGGGTCGCCGGAAAGCGCTGCATGATGACCCAGAGCGCCGGTTCGTTGAAGACGAACGAGTTGCCCAGATGGCCGGCCAGGGCGTTCTTCAGGAAAAAGAAATATTGCTCGTAGAGCGGCCGGTCGAGACCGAGGTCGTGGATCGCCCGCTGGATCGCCTCCTGTGGGGCGCGCGGGTCTATGAGCACGGTGATCGGATTGCCGATGGCATAGACGCCAACGAACACCACCAACGACATGAGGAATAGGACAAGGACACTCTGTAGAACGCGGCGAATCAGAAAGACGCCCATGGCCGATCGACTAGCCCTCCGTGGGGGGAGGGCGTTCGGCCCTCCCCCGCGTGCGGGAACGTCAGACGACGACCCTTATTCGGCGGGCGACGCCTCCATCGCTTGCGTCCCTTCGTCGGCCCGGGTTTTGTAATCGAGGCCCTTGCGGGTGGCGACGATCACGCTCTGATAGTGAAGCGGGATGAGCGCCACGTCGGCCATCGCCATGGCCATCGCCTTGGCCTCGATCGCATGGCGCTTCTTGGCGTCGAGGGTTTGCGTCGCCTGCTTGATGAGGGCGTCGAGCTTGGGGTTCGAATAGTTGCCGAGATTGTAGTGGCCGGCGCCGCCTTCCTTGTCATAGGTCTCCATCAGATTCCACAAGGTATCGGCCTCGCCGCTGGCGCTGCTGCCCCAGCCGAGCAGGAACAGGCTGAACGAATCGCCCGTCCGCGACGTCGCCTTGGGGAAATAGACCGCCTTGGGCATGGTCTCGACCTTCATGTCGAAGCCGACCCGGGCGAGCATCTGGCCGATCGCCTGGCAAATCTTGCCGTCGTTGACATAGCGGTCGCTGGTGCACTGCACCGACAGGCCGAAGGCATCGGGATAGCCCGCCTCGGCGAGGAGCGCCTTGGCGCCCTCGGGGTCATAAGGGGTGACGGGAATGTCGGGATTGTAGCCGCCGAACCCCGGCGGGACGGTCTGCGACGCCGGCGTCGCCAGTTTCTCCATCACCTTCTGGGTCATGGCCTCGCGGTCGATCGCCATCGAGATCGCCTTGCGCACGCGGAGGTCCTTGAGCGGGTTCTTGGCCAACGGCTTGCCGGTCTTCTTGTCGACCGCGTAGGGCGTCACGTCGCGACCGACGTCGAGATAGAGATAGATCGTGCGATCGGACGGGCCGATGTGAACGACCGTCTTCGGGTCGCGCTCCAGCCTGGGCACGTCGGCGGGGGCGACGAAGTCGATCAGGTCCACGTCGCCGCCCAGCAGCGCCGCCACGCGCGCCGTGTCATCCTTGATGAACTTGAAGGTGACGTTGTCCCAATAGGGCCGCTTGCCCCAGTAGTCGTCGTTGCGGGTGAGCACCAGCTTGTCGCCCGGCGTGTAGCTGACGAACTTGTAGGGTCCGGTGCCGATCGCCGCCTTCGCGGTCTTGAAGTCGGCCGTCTTCGCCGTCTTGGCGATCTCGCTGGGAATGATGACGATGGTGGTCAAGGCTCCCGGCAGCAGCGGCTCGGGCTTGATCGTCTTGATGCGGATCGTCAGCGGATCGACGGCGATGGTCTCTTTGATGCCGCGCAGATTGCCGGTATAGGGGCTCGGACTGTTGGCGATCGTCCGCACCCGTTCGAACGAGGCGATCACGTCCTGCGCGTCGAAAGTGGAGCCGTCGTGGAAACGGACCCCCTTGCGCAGCTTGAACTCCCACGTCGTGTCGTCGATCGGCCTGAACGATTCGGCGAGATCGGGGATCGTTTGCGCCTTCTCGTCGGTGGCCACCAGATGGCCATAAAGATGCCGGTAATACGCGGTGTTCGACGACAGCCAGAAGAAATGCGGGTCCATCTCGACCTCGGCGCGGGCGCCGATCACCAAGTTGGCGGCCTGGGCCGAGAACGGGACCAGGACGAGGGCCAGCGCGCTGACCACCAATCGAATTATTGCGGTTTTCGTTTTCATTTTTTCCTCCTTGACGGGCACTCCGTCCGTGCCTCCGGCAGCGATTATACATGACGCGCGGGCGCGCTCAACGTCGCTCGCGCGGGCCGGATCGATTGCTCGCGGCCATTGCGGCGCCGAGCCGTCGTCGATATCATGCCGGCCAACCAAGACAGGGCCGGTCGGGGTGGTCCGGCCGGCGGAGAGGGGAAGCCGATGGGCCAGATTGTTCTCGAGAACTGCACGCTGCTCGATTGCGAAAGCGGCGAGATGCGGCCCGACATCAACCTTTTGATCGACGGCGAGCGGATCGCCGAACTCGACGACGCGCGGCTTGGCGGTCGCGACGCCCGGCGGATCGACCTCGGCGGCCGCACGCTGATGCCGGGGCTGATCGACGCCCATGTCCACGTCACCGCCACCATGATGGACTTCAAGCGCATCGCCGAGGAGCCCCTGACGCTGACCGCGGCGCGCGCGCAGCCGATCATGCGGGGCATGCTCCAGCGCGGTTTCACCACCGTGCGCGACGCCGGCGGCGCCGATTGGGGGCTGGCGAGCGCGGTCGAGAACGGATTGTTCGAGGGGCCGCGGCTGTTCGTATCGGGCCGCGCGCTGAGCCAGACCGGCGGCCACGGCGACCTGCGTTCGCGGACCTGGAGCGGCGACGGCTGCGCCTGCTGCGTCGCCAATGCCGAGATCGCCGTCCTCGCCGACGGCGTGCCCGCCGTGCAGAAGGCGGCGCGCGAGCAGTTCCGCGTCGGCGCGACCCAAATAAAGATCATGGGCTCGGGCGGCGTCGCCTCGCCGACCGACCCGATCGACAATCTTCAATATTCGGACGACGAAATTCGCGCCATCGTCTGGGAGGCGCGGGCCTGGCACACTTATGTCATGGCCCATGTCTACACCGCCGAGGCCATCGCCCGCGTCGTCCGCCTCGGCGTGCGCTCGGTCGAGCACGGCAATCTGGTCGATCGCGAGGCCGCGGCGACGATCGTCGAGCACGACGCCTTCATGGTGCCGACGCTGATCACTTACGAGGCCCTGCACCGCGAGGGCAAGCAATGGGGCATGCCGCGGGTCAGCCTCGACAAGCTCGACACGGTGCGTGACGCGGGGCTGCGCTCGCTCGAGATCACCCGCGACGCCGGCGTCAAGACGGGCTTCGGCACCGATCTTCTGGGCGAGACGCATCACTATCAGTCGGGCGAGTTCTCGCTACGCGCCCAAGTGTTATCGCCGATCGACGTCATCCGCGGCGCGACGCTGGTCAATGCCGAACTGTTGAACCGCGTCGGCGAGCTCGGCGTCGTCGCGCCGGGGGCGCTGGCGGACATCATCGTCGTCGACGGCAATCCGCTGGACGACATCCATCTCTTGGAGAAGCAGGGCAAGTTCCTCCCCCTGATCGTCAAGGGCGGGCGGGTCTACAAGAACACCCTCGATAGCTGACATTGGCGAGGGGGGCGTCGCTCATACCGTGAGCGCGAGGCCCAGGACCAGGCTGACGAGGAGCACGACCAGCACATAGGCCGAATAGGCGTTCACCCGGCCGTGATGCATGGCGCGCAGGGCGATCGCGAGGCGGTGGACGACCGCCACCGCTGGGTCCAGAAACAACCGATCCGTCGGATGCGTCTCGACGATCTCGCGGCGTAGCGCGGTTCGGAAATGCTCGCCGATGGCCTCGGTCGACTCCTCGATCGTCCGCGGCCGCAGCAGGGCGTGAAAGACCACCCGGACCGGATTGGAAAAGCCGGTCGCCGTGTAGGCCGACCCGGGTCGCGGCCGGGGCAGGCCGCCGTCCCAAACGGCGCCGCGTCGGGCCGCGCGCCCTCGCGTCAACACCCTGAAGGCCCCATAAGCGAGCAGCAACAAGACCGCGAGAGCGACCGTCATATAGGCGGTGGACATGGCGAAGACGACCGGGTTCTTCGCGCCGCCCCGGTGCAGGACGACCAAGCCACGGCCCGGCAATACCTGGCCGCCGACCTCGGCGCCGAGGTCGTGGAACTCGGCGCGGAAGGCGGCCGGCAAGGGCTCCCGCGCCGGGGTCTCGGAGGCGAAGAACGGTGGCACCAGCGCGTCGACGGCGCTCGCGCCGGCCAAGGGCGCGACCGTCCGGTCGAGGACCGGAATGGCGTAAGTCGGCAGAATCCCGAGCAGGATGCACAGGACGGCGAAGGCGGCCATCGGACCGCGTGTCGACCAGGACGGCTCGCGGACCTTGGCCACGTCCTTCGATCGGGGCAGGCCGAGAAAACTCATGGCGAAGGCCTTGACGAAGCAGGTGACGGCGAGGCCGGCCGTGAGCGCGAGCAGGGCGCCGGAAAGCGCGAAGACGGCCTTGACGGCGGTCGACGACAGAACGGCGGCGCGCAGCATGGTCTCGAGCGTCAGCCATTCGCTGACGAAGCCGTTGAGCGGCGGCAGGGCGGAGATCGCCAGGATGCCGACCAGGAACAGCGTCCCGGCGATCGGCATGCGGCGCAGAAGCCCGCCGAGACGGTCCATGTCGCTGCCGGCGGCTTCTTCCACGCCGCCGGCGCCGGTGAACAGCAGGGCCTTGTAAAAGGCATGGTTGGTCATGTGGTAAAGCGCGGTCACGAAGGCCATGGCGGCGATGACATCGTGGCCTTCCGCCGCGAACACCAGACCGGCGCCGAGACCGGTCACGACGATGCCCATGTTCTCGATCGAGCTATGCGCCAGCATCCGCCGCATGTCCGGCTGGATGGTCGCGTAAAGGATACCGATCAGCGCGGTGAGGCTGCCGGCGACCAGAACCACGAGCCCGGGTCCGGCGGTCGCGGGCGACAAAAGATCGAGGTCGATCCGCATGATCGCGTAGATGCCGAGATTGGTCGTGGCGCCCGCCAGGACGGGCCGGAAGCGACGGGGCGCCATGGCGTAGGCATCGGGAAGCCACTGGTTCACGGGGACCACGCCGGCTTTCACGCCGAAGCCGAAGAAGGTGAGCAGGAAGACGGCCCACATCGATCCTTCGCCGAGCCCCGGCGCGGCCAGGCGCAGCGCCGAAAAGCCGAGATCGGTCGCCGGGGCGGCGAGCAGCAGGAGACCGACCATGCCCGCCATCATGCCAGTCTCGCCCATCGCCAGCATTAGATAGCCGGATCGGGTCTTCCCGCTATCGGCCCGGCCGACCATGATCAGGCCATAGAGCAGAAGCGACATGATCTCCCAGCCGACCAGGAACGACAGAACGTCGCCGGCCGCGAGGACCAGCAGGATGGCGCCGAAGAGAAGCTGATAGAGAGCCATGAAGCTCCCCGACCGATCGCCGTCATGGCCGTCTCGCGGCCCCCGGGCGGCATAGGCGCAGCCGATCACGAACACCAGGCTGGTCACCACCACGAACAGCGCCGCCAGCGGATCGAGCACCAGTCGCGGCTGGCCCAGCGCGGACAAGGACCACGGGGCAATCCGGATGGGCGTTCCCTGGACGAGGACGGCCACCGCCCCGGCCAAGGCGAGCAGGCATTCGATCGCGACCGCCGCCATGAAGACCGGCCGACGCGGGGCCATGGGCGCGATCCACGCCAGCGGCGCGCCGATCACGGTCGCCGCGAGGGCGGCTATCAGCAGGTCCGTGGGGCCGGTCATCGAAAGCTCTCTTTCGCTTGGTTGCCGGTCATGGCCCCTGCCCGCGCTTCCGGCGCGGGCGGCTTGCGCTCGACCGCGACGAGAAGGCCGTGCAGGATGGCGAGCGGCGGCGGCGGACAGCCGGGGACGACCACGTCGACGGGCAGGAATTCCCCCACCCCGCCGGCCGACGCGAAGCTCGGGCCGAACACGCCGCCCGTCAGCGCGCAGGCGCCGATCGCGACCACCCGCTTCGGCTCCGGCATGGCCTCGAAGGTCTTGCACAAGGGAAGTCGCATGGCGTCCGTCAGGGGGCCGGCCACCAGCAGAATGTCCGCGTCGCGCGGCGTCGGCGTTATGAAAAAGCCGAGCCGGTGGATGTTGTAATAGGGGTTGTTGAGCTGGCTGGCCTCGCTCATGCAGGCGCCGCAAGCGCCGGCGTCGAGGAAGCGGATGTGCAGCGATCGCCCGAACGCGCGGCCGAGACGCCGGCGCGCGTCCTCGGCGGTCCGCTCCAGCGCCGCCCATTCGTAATCCCGTTCCCAGCGAACGACGGCCGGCGCGTCGCCGCGCAGGCAGCGGAAGCAATGCACGCAGCGCTCATGCAGGATCGAAACGCCGGCCTCGGTGGGCGCGATGGCCGCCGTGGGGCAGAGGTCGCGAAGGCGCGCCGCCGATCGCTCGTCATCGAGGCGGGTCGGCGCGGGCCGGCCGGGGCTCGCGCCGGGCGCGCCCTCCATGGCGTCGGGGTAGCGCGTGCTCTTGATCCCCGCGCGCAGACCCTTGACGACCCATTTCGTCATCGCCGCCCCCTAACGATCGCACTCGGCGTTGGAAAGGCCGAGGCTTGCCAGAATGATGGGGAAGTCTTGAAACGCGAAGTTCTCGGTGGCGAGGTGAAAACCATGCCAGTTAATGAAGGACGGCGAAGTCAGCCGGTAGCGCTCCACCAGGCCCCGAGCATCGATCCGCAGCCAATGAAAGGCGGCGCCGAGCGGCGCTTCCGTCACCCCGAGGGCGGCTCCCGGGCGCGGCGCGACCGGCGTCGAGACCGGACCGGCGGGCAGGCTGTCGGCCGCTTGGCGGATCATGGCGGCCGACGCCCTGGCTTCCCGGAACAGAACGCGCAAGCGGGCATAGCCATCCCCTTCCGCCTCGGTCGGCGCGTCTAAGTCGAGCGCGCCATAGGCCGCGTAGGGGGCGGTCTTTCGCATATCCCAAGGAACCCCCGACGCGCGCGCCATCGGGCCGACCAGCCCATAGTCCTCGGCGTCGCGCCGGCCGATGATGCCGACCTCTTCCAGGCGGTCGAGGAAGCTGCTGGTGTATTCGAGCATCCGTTCGAGCTCGGCGAGACGCGCGAGAATGGCTTGGCCCTCCTCGGCCAGCTCTCGGCACGATGCGTCCGCGATGTCGAGCGCGAGCCCGCCGGGTTCAAGCGCGCCGAAGAGATAGCGATGCCCGACCGCCACGCCGCTCAGCCGCAACAGGTCCTCCTCGATCAGCGCCGCCTGGCTGGTGGCGACGGCGAGCGCGGTCGATTTGCAGAGACCCTTGATGGCCGCGGCGTGATGGCGCAGGCGCTCCAGTTCGGCGAGCAGGCTCCTCAGCATCCGGGCCCTCGGCGGTGGCTCTACCCCGGCGATCGTTTCCACCGCCTGGCAGAAGGCCAGGCCATGGGCGAAGGCGGCCGTGCCCGAGAAGCGCTCGGCCAAGAGGAGCGCGTCGCGCGGCGCCTGGCCCTCGGCGATCTTCTCGACGCCGCGATATTTGTAGAAGAACCGGGGAATCGCGGTGATGACGTCCTCGCCCACGGTTTCCAGGAGAAAATGCGCCGCTTCGGCGAAATCCGAAAACACCGGGCCGACCGGCATCGCGAAGACGCCCGGCGCCTCGACGACGGTGGGCGGCTCCCAGTGGGCGTCCGTGCGCGGCTCGAGCCGCTGGCGCGCATCGAAGCTCTTGCGCATAGGATTAGTGCCTTCGGGCCAGTCTTCATGGAGAACGAACTCGCCCAGTCTCGGATGGCCATCGAACAGAAGCCCGAACAGGTCCTCCGTCTCGCGCTCGTGCCAATCGGCCGCGTGGACGATGTCGCTGACGGAAGGCACGGTCCGGTCATCGATGGCCTGTTGGATGCGGACATGCACCCAGTCGCCGCGCTCGGGGCCATGGAAAATGTAGTCGAGCGACCAGGCCGGTCCCGCCCTCTCCTCGACCACCAGCGTCGCAAGACATAGCCAAGCTCGCGCGAAAGCCAGCGGCAGAGATCGCGGAGTTTCGCGGCCGCGCAGTCGATCTCGTAGCGCCCGCCGTCCTTCGCGACACGCGGTCGGAGGCCGTCCCGCAGGGGCGCCGGCATCCGCGCGACAAGATCGCCCGGGGGCGTCCCCATGGTCCCCTGGCCGCCCCCGGTCATGGCGCGCCTCCGAGGACCGCGGCGGCGGCCGTGAACAGTCGATCGAGACCGCTCGGTAAATACACCCCGAACAGGATCACCGGTATCGCGGAGAGGACCAGCGCCACGACGCAGCTCGCCGGCAGGTCGCCGACGACCGGCGCCGGCCCGGCCTGGCCGAAGACCATGCGGTTGACGTGCCGCATCATGGCGCAGAAGGCGACCACGACGAACAGGGCGAGCAGGCCCACCGCCAGATAGTGCCCACCGGCGAGGCCGGCCTTGAGGATCGCGAACTCGCTCATGAAGACCGCGAAGGGCGGCGCGCCGGCGATGGCGAGGCCGCCGAGCAAGAGGGCCATCCCGGCGGGCGGCGAGGACCGGATGAGCCCGCGCACCGACGCGATCTCCTGCGTGCCGAGGGTGAGCACCACGGCGCCGGCGGCGAAGAAGCAGAACGACTTGACGAGGGCATGCGCGGCGATCTGATACGCGGCGCCGAAATGGGCTTGGCCGCCCAGGCCGATCGCCACCATGATGATGCCCATGTGCTCGACCGTGGAGAACGCGAACATCCGCTTGAAGTCCCTGACATAAACGAGCAGCAACGCGGCGGCGCCGGTCGAGACCAGGCCGAACACCAGGAACCAGGCTTGCGCCTCGGTCTGGCCAGCGTTCGTCAGGACCGGAAACAGGCGCAGCACGGCATAGAGCGCGGTGGTCGTCTCCACACCCGACAAAAGGGCGCAGATCGACGCCGGAGCCTGGCTGTGGGCATCCGGCAGCCAGGTGTGCATGGGGGCCAGGCCCGCCTTGGTCCCGAAGCCCACGAGGACGAGGATGAAGCCCATCCACAAGACCGTGGGCGGCATTTTGGGCGCGGCGGCCAGGAGGCCGGCCCAGGTGAAGGGTCCGCCGCCGGCCAGCTTCATGCCCCAATAGAGGAAGACCACGCCGAGCAAGGCGATCACCGCGCCGAGCGTCGTCAGCACGACGTATTTCCAGGCCGCTTCCAGCGCCTCGGGCGTGTCCTCGTAGGCGACCAGGAAGGCCGAGGCGAGCGTGGTCAGCGCCACCGAAATCCAGACCAACGCGATGTTGGCGAGGATCGGCACGGCCAGCATCGAGAGCAGAAACAGATTGTAGAGCGGGTAGTACCCATCCTTGGCGGCGACGGGCGCGCCATGCCGGCGGTCCACGTAGCCGATCGAGAACAGCGCCGCGACGAAGCCGACGAAGGCCACCAGGAGCAAGATCAGAACACTCAGCGGGTCGCTGGATAGCCACCCGTCCAGGGCGACGCGAGGGCCGCCGCCCAGGACCCGACCGGTCAGGCGCGTGGCCAAAATTAAGACCAGGGCGGCGCCGATAACGGTCAGAATCCCGGCGGCGCGACGCGAGACCGCGAGGCAGCAGGCGGCGACAGCCGTGGGGATCAGGAGAAGGACGATCAGCGCCATCGGGTCCTACTTCTCGCGCAGCGCCGACAACAGGCCCACCGAGGTCCCGCCGACCCGTTCGTGAATGCGGCGGGTCAGCAGGCCGATGACCAGGGTGGTGACGGGGACATCGAACGCCACCGTGAGCTCGGCGATGAACGGCAAGTCGGGGGCGATGGACACGGCGGCGAAGAAGGCACCGTTCTCCATCGCCAGCAGACCGAGGAGTTGAGGGACCGCCTCGCGTCGGACGGCGACCGTATAGGCGCCGAGGAAGAGACCGGCGAGCCCCACCGAAAGGTTGATCTCGACAAAGGCGCCGGTCTCCAGCGCCGCCACCGGGGAAACGATCGCGTAGGCGAGCAGCGCCAGGGCGGCGGCGACCAGTAGCGAGGTCGGGATGTTGAGCACTTGCGAGATTTCGCGACGGCTATAGAGCTCCCGCCGGACGGTCCGCCTCAGGAGCCACGGCGTCGCCATCGCCTTCGTGACCACGGTGACCACGGCCACGATGGCCAAATGCAGGGAGCCCACGGCGATCCCGATGACCGTCGCCGAGGCGGCCAGCAGCAGCGCCTGGACGACGAACCAGCGCAGGCAACCGAGCATTTGCCGGGTCGCGACGATGGCGAAGGCCGCCAGCAGGAACAGGCCGCCCGCCATGGCGTTGAGATGCATGAGATAAGACGCGACCGGGTCACTCATGGCGGCGGTTCACAATCCGGACGCGCTGGTCGTCAGCGCCACGACCGAGGTGACGAAAGCGGCGCTCAGGAATTCGGTGATGCGGAACAGGCGGAGCTTGGAGAGCGAGGATTCGATGATCACCAGGACGACGAGAAAGAGAAATATCTTGAAGAGCACCAGCGGGATGGCGAGCAGCACGTCGCCGATCGCCATCGTGCCCGCCAGCCCCCAGGGCGTGACCAGCACGTTCAGGAAAATGACGAGCAGCACGAACAGCTTCATCGACCCGGCCCACTTCATGATGGCCGCGCCCCGGCCCGAATATTCCAGGCCCTTGGACTTGTTGATCATGGCGAGTTCGAAATGGCCGGAGGGGCTGTCCACCGGCAGCCGCGCGTCCTCGGCCAGGATGAGCATGAAAAAGGCAAGCATCGCCAGCACGTGGGAAGGCGCGAAAAAGTTGGCGAGCGGGCTGACCCAGACGGCCTGGACGATATAGGGGATCGTCGAGCCGGCGACGAAGGAGACCGTGAAGAAGACGATGATGAAGACCGGTTCGGCGAGGAACCCGACCATGCGCGTGCGGCTGGCGCCCATGGGACCATAGGGGTTGGCCGTGTCCACGGCCGCGAGCGCGACGAAAAAGCCGCCGAGCGCCAGCACGAAGCCGCCACCGAGCATGTCGCCCATGAAGGCCAGGAACAGGGGATAGCGCGTGAGGACCGGGATCAGCAGGGTGACGAAGATCGGCGCCACGAAGGCGACGTAGGGCGCCGCGCGGAAAATCCAGGTGCTCTCTTCCGAGACGATCTCGTCCTTGTGGAGCAGCTTCCAGATATCGCGGTAGGGCTGGAAAATGCTGGGGCCGCGCTTGGACTGGACGATTTCCTTGAGGCGGTTGAGAACGCCTTCGGCCAAGGGCGCGAACGCCACCACCACGGCGACCTGAATGAGGTTGTAAAGGATACGCTCTTCCACGGTTCACCCCCCCTTATCGCCGACCAGGCGATAGTCTGGCATGGGCGATCCGGGGGTGGGGCGCGCTCTCGCCCGGCGGTCACGATAAGCCGCGCGGCCCCCCGTGCCGTGAGGCGACGCGCCTATAGACGCCATCCGATATCGCTGGGGTCTTTCACGGGATCGCTGTGGACCGCCCATGCAAACGCCTCCTACGGTCGCCTATGTCAGGAGGAGTCATCAGCCCCGAGGGCGGTTTTACGGCGAACTCCATCGCCGATGGTCCCGTACCTAGAATGTGAATCTCCCCCAAAGTTGTCAATAGCCCATGCGCCGGGGAGACCAGCGGTCACGGCTTGCGCCGGCCATAGCGGACCACCCGCGCCTTCTCCAAGGTCACCAGCCCCGCCGGTCATCATCGCGTCGAGGATGGGCGGGTAGGCGTCGATCTTTTCCTCGCTGTCCACGATCTCGATGACCAGCGGCAAATTCTCGGCCAACCGGAACGCCGGAACCTCCACGACGCGCCTCTTCTCGGAAATAGGCTTCTCTCGCGCTTGGCCTCGCGCCGTGCAATGTCAGCCGCTCTCAGGATCGCGTGTATAAAAAACCCGCCACGCGGCGGGTTTATCGACATTCACCCACCGCAAGACCACGCGGTACATGATCAATTCTCTTATCGAACACGCTCGGTCGTCTCGGATTTTTCGACGGCGGCGAGGAAGCATTCAATCGCGGCGAGGCAATCCGCTTTTTCTTCCACATGCGGCATATGGCTGGAGTTGGCGAAGACCATGCTTTTCACCGTCGGGATGTTGTCCAGGAAAGGCTGGACGCAGTCCGCCGTGGCTTCGTCATAAGCGCCCCGGAACACGAAGGTCGGCGCGTTTATCCGGTGCAATCGGTCGATCACCGACCAGGTCTTCAGGCTGCCGATGACATGAAATTCATTCGGGCCGTTCATGGTGCGATAGACGGTCGGGTCGTCGTCGATGGCCGCGAAGGTTCGCGCCACCTCGGGCGGCCAGGGCACCACCCGGCAAAGATGGCGGTCGTAAAAGACCCTGGTGGCGGCGAGATAGTCGGGGTGGTCGGTGGTCCCGGCGGCTTCATGCCGGTTCAGGGTGTCGCGAACGTCGGCCGGAAGGGCGGCGCGCAGTTGCTTGCCGGCGGCGATCCAAAGTGGCATTGACGCCAGGGAGTTGGCGAGGATCAGGGCCTTGAGACCGGCGGGCCGGCGCACGGCGTGTTCGGCGGACAGCATGCCGCCCCAGGATTGGCCGAGCAGGGCATAGCGCCCGGCGATGCCGAGATGGTTCAGCAAGGCGTCGAGTTCGCCAAGAAAGAAGTCGACGGTCCAGAAGTCCGCGCCCTTCTCGGGCAGGTGCGTCGACTTGCCGTTGCCGATCTGGTCGTAATGGATGACGGCCCGACCCTGGGCGGCCAGTTCCTTGAAGGAATCGACGTAATCATGCGTGCCCCCGGGACCGCCATGGGCGACCACCAGCGGCAGCTTCGGCGCGGAGAGATCACCGCTGACCCGGTACCAGGTTCGATAGTCCCGATAAGGGGAAAAGCCGTCGCGCGTTTCGAACTCGTTCATCGGGCACCTCTCGGATCGCCGGTTCGTGCGCGCATTCGGCCGCGCCACACCCTGTCTCCGGCACAGGCTAGCAAAGCGGCCGGGGGGTAAATAGCTAGCAAAACTTATAGGGCCGCCGGCGTAGTCTCGTGGGCACCTCGGGGCGAAACGGGTGGGGGTGGGGGTCGAGGTCCGGGACGCCGATCGATACAAGCGCGGGTTGAGCGCTGGCCGGTCAGGCGTCGGGTTCGAGCAGCCGGTAATGCGCGGCGCGGGCGATGGCCTGGAAGCGGGTCTTGGCGCCCAGCTTGCGGGTCGCCGAAGTCAGGTGCAGCGTCGCCGTGGGAACGCTGCGGCCGATCTCGTAGGCGATCTGTTTCGTGGTCAAGCCTTCGGCGGAAAGGCGCAGGCACTGACGCTCGCGCGCCGTCAGGCGCATGTACTGACTGGTGCGGGTCTTCGCATCGAAGCCGGGATAGACCGTATCGTGAAAGAGATGGCCCAGTTCACCGATTTCCGCCATGAAGTGTTCCGCGTCATCCTCGAAGTCGGGCTCCGGATCGACGCGAATAGCCGAAAAAGTAGCAAGGTCGCCACTGTTGAAGCGAATCGGAACGGTGATGCCGCAAGTCAAGCGGGTATCGCGCAGATAGTCGAGGACCGGCGAGTGCTTGGCGGAGAGAACACGCCGCAAGACCGCGTTTCGGCCCCCTCCGTGGTTCCACAGGAAGGGACGCGAGACCATCAGGGCGGCTTCCTGAACCGGGTCGAGCTGATAGTAGCCGTCGTC
>Ga0114931_10004457_pt1 | contig 17469 bp, 17 predicted proteins | sample 2SBtaG_FD_89579 | JGI IMG/M metagenome (GOLD analysis project Ga0114931, IMG submission 89579) | Deep subsurface microbial communities from Kolumbo volcano to uncover new lineages of life (NeLLi) - 2SBTROV14_V59a metaG | ecosystem: Environmental > Aquatic > Marine > Volcanic | place: Kolumbo...
CCGCGTCGTTGCGCCTCGGCTTTGGCTTCCTGCGTCGCTCTACCTCCTCCATCCATGGAGTCGTTGCCCTGCACCACCGCAAACGCACACTTTACCCTGTCCAACTGAGGATTCTAGGTTCAACGATGCACGCCGATCTGGGCCGCCTAATCGGCTTGGCCCACCAGATTTACCAGGATACGCTGGTTCTGGCTGGCCAGGCGGTTCCACTCGGCCACGCTCTTCACCGTGTAGGGATCCGGATAGGGCACTGCCGGCTCGCCCCAACTGTCCGGCTCGATGACCATCTCGATGGCGCGGCTCTCGGCACTCTGCAAGGTGTTGAGAAAATTGGCAAAACCAATGGTCTGGTAACTGCCGGGCAGGCTCTTCTCCTGCTCCAGTTGTTTGGCGAACAGGCAGTCGGCGAACTCCATCTGCGCCGGGGCCAGGGCCAGCGAACCGGTCTCGCTGCGGCTGAGACAGAAGTTTCCATAGTTGGCGCGCAGTTGGATGGTGCCCTTGAAGCCGGCCTCACTCAGGTGGGAGGCCAGTTCCGAGAGCCAGGCGACCCGCTGGTCGCTGTAGGGGTTCTCGCCATAGTCGAAGTGGGTGCCCCGGTTGGCGGCCCACTCCAGCAAGTGGATATTGACCCGCCGGACTTCCTGCTTCTTGGGAACCGGGGACTGGGCCTGAGGTGGCCGGCTCAGACTGGTCTGCAGACCGTCGATCTGCTCGCTCACTGCCGTCAATTGTGACTCCATGTGCCTCAGCCGCTGGGCGCCCAGAGGATGATCAGGGCGCAGATTCTGCTGCCACAGCATGAAACCGAGCAGGGCCAGAAGCAGCAGGTCGAGGCCGACCAGCAACCAGCCTGCCGGGCCCTGGGAACGCTTCTGTAGTGCCTCTTCGCTATGCAAGACCTCGTCACGCAACTGCCCCAGCTCTTCACTGACGTAGCCACGCATGCGCTCCTCGGCATTGCTCAGCTCCTTCTGGTAGATGCGGGTCTGGCGCTTGAGCAGAAACACCGATTCATCATAGGTCTCGGCCGGGTATTCGATGGCCTCCGCCTCTTCCTCGGGCGGGGGGGTGAGGTATTCGATATTGTCGCTGCCAGCACCAATGTCCACAGCGTGCAGGCTCGGCGGATATTGGGCATCGGTCTCCTGAAAGCCCCTCACCAGGGACTCCTGATCCGGCAGCAGATGCAGCTCTCTGACCACCTTGTCCAGATCTTGCGCCGCCAGCTGCTTGGGCAGCACCCCGATGGCCCCCAAGGCACGTGCCTGGCTGAGTTCCAGCCCCCCCTCCCGAGAGGTGTACATCATCACCGGTATGGTGGCGGTATTCGGGTTGGACTTGATGATCTTCAGGGCCTGAAAGCCATCCATGCCCGGCATCTCATAGTCCATGAAGACGGCATCCGGGGTGTTCTCATAGAGATAGTCTATGGCGGAGGCGGCCGACTCCCGGCTCTCCACATCGATATCGTAGGCCATGAGCTTCTTCGCCAGGACGGTTCTGGCGGTCTTGGAGTCATCCACGATGAGCACACATTTTTTTCTCATTTCGCCAGCCCAGGGTCTTTACCCATAGTCACCTTCGAGCAAACCAATCCTTCCGCTCTGTGGTCTAATTGTAATTGACTGGCAGCCATAGCGGAAACTTACTATGAAACCACTGGCCGACGAAAAGTGTGATACGGGTGGCAGCAACCTGAAAGCGCTGAGCAGCGACGAGGCCCAGGCCCTCCTGGAACAGCTGGATGGCTGGAAACGGGTCGTGACCGACGGGGTCAGCCACCTGCAAAAGACCTACCGCGTCAAGGACTTCGCCGCAGCCCTGGGGCTGGCCAACCGGATTGGTGAACTGGCGGACCAGCTCGACCACCACCCGACCCTGCGGGTGGAGTGGGGTCGCCTCGCAATCGACTGGTGGACCCACAGTGTCGGCGGTCTGAGCCGCAACGACTTTATCATGGCGGCCAAGACCGACCGGCTGGCCGGAACCTGAAAGGGGCCGCGGGGGCGCTCCTCGCCGCGGCCCGTATCAGCCTGGACCGGAGGGGTCCGGGTCAGGAGAGTACGTCCTTCATCTCCTTTTCCTGCTTCTGCTGGTGGAGTTCGGCCTCCGCCTTGCGCCGCAGTTCCAGGATCTCACGCCGCTCCTGCAGGCGTTTTTCTGCCGCTCCCGGCTGTTCGAGGATGCTGTGGTCGCCGAACAGGACCTGCTTGAGCAGACGAATGCCAAACTGCATCAGCGCGATGTCCTCCTTCTCCACCGTCTCGTAGAAGCTCTCCTCCAGGTCATAGGCGGCTTTGAAGGCATCACTCAGCACATAGCGGCGCAGGCGATCGAGGTCATAGGCGCACATGAAGAAGAACTGCAGACTGGTGTCCGATGGGCGACCGATCGTGGGTCCAGCTGATTTCTTCTTCAGAATCAGCTGCATGTATTCATGATTCAGTTGATCGTAGGGCTCGACCTGCTGCTCCTTGCGGTAGGCATCGACGGTGAGGAAGCGATCCTCCTGATGGCCCTTGCAGTGCTCCTCACTGACCAGAAAATAGCGAGTCTCCTCATCCTTGGCCCCGGCTTCATGTACGGCCATATGGCCGACCGGGTAGTAGCGACAGGCCGTCGGGCGGTCCGCATAGACACTGCAGCCCTCCTCGGTGAGGAACAGGCAGGCCCCCTCGTCATCGGTGCGCATCTTGATCCCGGGCAGGCCATCCCTGTCCATTTCGAAAGGCACGGTATGTTTCTTAAGAAACTCCGTGGGCGACATCCCCCGGTTGTCCTTGAGACGGATGATGTCATAGGGCGTCAATTGAATATCGGCGTGCCTGCAGCACGCGTTGAAACAGGAGATCCCCTTGTGGCAGTTGAACTGGATCTGCGCACTTGGCTCCAGGATGGTCGGCACCAGATCACTCTTGAAGGGGATATCGAATTTTTCGCTCATCGGAAAAGACCTCTGTATCGGTTCGCAGCCCCTGGATAGATGAATCAGCCAGCCAAACAAGACAGACAGGCCGACGTCGGGAAGTTGCGGGATTGGCCGGATACGGAACCACCACCTCGGGGGTGGCCAGCACCGTGGAAACTGACGGATTTTAATCCAATAACCACATTTGAGACAAAAAGGCCCAGACGCCTTACGACGTCCGGGCCCCTTTAGATCAAACCGTCAGGTAAGGATTACTTGAACAGTTTGGACTTGTCGACAAGATCCACATGGGCGCGCTTGAAGCACTTGTAGGTCTTGGACTCCTTGTCATAGATGGAGTTGACGAAACACTTCCAGTTCTCCTCGTCCACGAAGTTCTTATCCATGCGGTAGTAGAAACCAGGATAACGGGACTCCTCGCGGAACTGGATATGCTTCATGTGCGCCTCGGCCGTGAGGATGCGGTGATAGTTCTCCCACGCACGCAGCAGTTCGTGGAGGTCTTTGGCACGCATCTTCAGGGCGTCTTCCTTGAGCATCTCGAGCTTCTGCTCGGCCAGGGCCAGCATATGCTCATTGGTGGTGTAGTAGGTGGCCACACCGGCGACATACTCGTCCATCACCTTCTGCAGACGGAACTGCAGCATACGCGGGGTGATATAGTTGGGGTTAATATCGATCGCGGTGGTGTAGTCCTTGTGCTCCAGGTAGTTACGGACCGGGCGATAGATCTCCTCGATCAGGGTGTCCACGTCGGTGTCCAACTCGGGGCTGTAGTCCTTGTTGTCCATGACGTACTTGACCATGGCCTTAGCGGCCATGCGACCCTCGGCATGGGAGCCGGAGGAGAACTTGTGGCCAGAGGCGCCTACGCCGTCACCGGCGGTAAACAGGCCAGACACGGTGGTCATACCACGGTAGCCCCAGTTCCAGCCCTTGGTCAGGTGCTCGGGCACACCATCCATGGCCTCGTCGGTGGGTGCACCCACGTCTTCCGGTCCAGAGGTCCAAATACCGCAGCAGCCGGAGTGGGAACCCAGCAGATAGGGTTCGGTGGGCATCAGTTCGGAGTTCTTCTTCTCCGGCTCGATGTTCTCACCGGCCCAGATGCCACACTGACCGATACACATGTCGAGGAAGTCTTCCCAGGCCTCGGCCTCCAGGTGCTTGACCTCGCGGGGAGACAGGGTCTCGCGCAGGGCCGCCAGGGCGGATACGGTATCCATCCAGATAGGACCACGGCCTTCCTTCATCTCCTTGATCATCAGGTGGTTACGCAGGCAGGAGGCAGGCACTGCCGCCTGGCCGTAGGGAGGATAGTCGTCCAGCATTTCCTTGTTGCGAACCATGTAGGCCTCGCCCAGGGCATTGGTGGCCTTGGACTTGAAGAGCAGGAACCAGGCGCCGACCGGCCCGTAACCGTCCTTGAAGCGGGTGGGGACGAAGCGGTTTTCCATCATGGTCATCTCGGCACCGGCCTCGGCGGCCATGGCGTAGGTGGAACCGACGTTCCACACCGGGTACCAGGCACGACCCTGACCCTCGCCCACGGAGCGGGGACGGAAGATGTTCACGCAGCCACCAGCGGCCAGCAGGATAGCCTTGGCCTTGAAGACGAACAGCTTGTGATCGCGCACCGAGAAGCCCACGGCACCGGCGATGCGGTTGCTGTCGTTCTTGTCGTTGACCAGTTTGACGATGAAGATACGCTCCTGGATGTTGTCCATGCCCAGGGCCTTCTTGGCGGCCTCGGCGACGATCCACTTGTAGGACTCACCGTTGATCATGATCTGCCACTTACCGGAGCGGACCGGCTTGCCGCCGTCCTTGAGGGGGGTCATGCCCCGGGAACCGTCGTGACGCTCACCGTTTTCGTCGGTCTTCCAGATCGGCAGGCCCCACTCCTCGAACAGGTGCACCGATTCATCCACGTGCCGGCCCAGGTCATAGGCCAGATCGTCACGGGTGATACCCATCAGGTCGTTGGAGACCATGCGGGCGTAGTCCGCGGGATCCTGCTCGGGACCGATGTAGGTGTTGATGGCGGACAGACCCTGAGCCACGGCACCGGAGCGGTCCATAGCGGCCTTGTCGACCAGTTTTACTTTGATGTCGCCACCGGCGGCCTGTACCCAGGGACCAATCTCATAGGCGGCGCCACAACAGGCCATGCCACCACCGATCAAGAGGATGTCGACCTCTTCTTCAACGACTTCGGGATTTCCGAATTCAGCCATTTTCTATACCTCGAATAGTCTTAAGTTCTTTTGAGTTCCGTCTGTATCCGGCTTATTTGCGGATCAGCTCGCTGGGATCGCCGGCGCGGTAGCCGTTGACCTGGACGAAGAAGCCGGGCTCGTTGATCTTGGCCATGTCGGCGGCGGGCTTGCCACCATAGGGGTCGATGGAACCCTCGGGGGTGGTACGGATCGGGAACTTGAAGCGCTTCATGGTGCCGTTGCGGAACTTGATGGTCCACATGATGGAATCGGTACCACGCAGTGGCTGCACGGAGGCGCCCAGGGGCACGATGTCGGCGTAGGGACGGGCCTCGATCGCCTGCTGCGGGCAGATCTTGATGCAGGAATAGCACTCCCAGCACTGATCGGGCTCCTGATTGTAGGACTTCATGGCGTGGCCGGTCTCGGAACCGTCCTTGTCCAGCTTCATTAGGTCATGGGGACAGATGTACATGCATGCAGTCCTGTCCTGGCCCTTGCAGCCATCGCACTTCTCAGTACGCACAAATGTTGGCATGGTTTTTTCTCCTAAGGTTTCACTGCAGTGATTCAGCCGCCGCAACACGCCGCGGCCTAGAAGAACAATCGGACCCAGGGCCCGATATGATCCAGTTTCGTCTTTCCCGACCCGATCCCGCAGGGGAACCAAGCCCAGAACAGTCCCGACCTCGTACAGACCTGAGCGTGTCAGGAAAACCGTCCACACTGACTTGAGCAGGTGGTGATCAGGACGGCAAACAATAAGGGTTTCACGGGCGATGCGCCAAACAATTTTTCAATGTGGGCGCATAAACTGCACTTATTGATCTAGTCTATTGAAAAACCAACCAAAACTATCAAATAAGCCGGTAGTGCCACCGATGAAGAAATTTGCTATCTGGATGAGGCGGTTGTGGGAATCTAGTCCAGTCCCCGATACAAGACACTATCTCTTTGGGGATAGCCTGCGGGTCGGGGTGGGCTTTTCCACCGAACCGCAGTTCATGTAAAGTGCGGGAAACTCCTCATGCCAGGCGTCCCATCCCACTCCATGTCCTACAAAACCCCTGACGCCCTGTTACTGCTGGCCCCTGGCTGCGCCTATTGCCCCAGGGTGCTGGCGGGACTCAGCCAGCTGCTAGAGCAGGGCCGCCTCGGACGGCTCGACGCCATCAATATCCAGGCCCACCCGGATGCGGCGAGCCAACGGGGGGTGCGCAGCGTCCCCTGGTGCCAGATCGGCCCCTTCGAACTCATGGGGGCACAGACCCTGGGGGAGCTCAGCGCCTGGACCGAGCATGCCGCCCAGGGGGATGGCTGGGGGACATACTATCGCCACCTGCTGGAGACCCAGCGGCCCCATCAGGTCACCCAGGCCATCCGAATCAGGCCCTCCACCCTCCAGGAACTGCTGGCGCTGCTGGGGCAGGAGGACAACCCCATGGCGGTGAAGCTCGGTATCGGCGTGGTCATCGAAGAGCTGCAGGGGGAACCCCTGCTGGGCCAGGCCCTGCCCGGCCTGGAACGGCTGGCGGGCCTCCAGGATGCCGCCACCCGGGCCGACGCGGCCCACTACCTGGGGCTGACCGGCGACCCCCGGGCCATCCCCGTTCTGCAGCGCCTGCTGCAGGACGAGCACCCGGACGTACGGGAGATTGCCGCGGAATCCCTTGAACTGTTGAACCGAGGAGCCGATGAACCGTAAGGAACAGATACTCAGCGTCCACGCCGCCTTCATCAATGAGGTGGTCGACTGCCTGCACAACCCGCAGCGTGCCGATGACCTCGCGCAACTGCTCCAGACCGACGACGCCAACGGCTGGAACGAGCTGACCCGGGTGCTCCGCCAGATCCAGCGGGGGCGGCGGGACATGGAGCTGCTCAACGGCCTGGACGAGGAGGATCAGACCATCACCGAGGCGATCCTGCGCGGCCTGCAGGATCCGGGCAGCCTGCCCGACCCCCAGACCCGTCCCGACCCGGGCATGGCCGCACCGGGACTGGCCTCCATGATCCACGCTGCCGCCAGCGGTGACGCCAATGCCCTGCAGCTGATCGCCAACATGGCGGAACAGATGAGCCGGGCCGGAGGGGCCATGGCCCGCCTGGCCTCAGTCATCCGCCCCATGATCAACGGTGAACGGGAGCCGGAGCGCCTGTGCAAGAAGCTCGACAGCCGTACCGAGGAGATTGTGCTGGGGATCCTCCGGGAACTCCGCAAACTGGAGTCCTGATGGCGCGCCGGTTCCTCCTTATTGGCGCCCTCTGCGGGCTCTTCACGGTCCTGCTCGGCGCCTTCGGCGCGCATGGACTGGAGGGGCGTCTGCCGGAACAGAACCTGATCTGGTGGCGCAAGGCGGTGGACTACCAGGGGCTGCACGCCCTCGCCCTGCTGGCACTCGGCCTGCTCGCCCGACAGCACCCCGCCCCCACCCTGCGCCTGGCGGGCTGGGGCTTCGTCACCGGCATCCTGCTGTTCTCTGGCAGCCTCTACCTGCTGGCCCTCACGGGCCAGCACTGGCTGGGCATGCTCACCCCCTTCGGGGGGCTGGCCTTCATCTTCGGCTGGTGCGCCCTGGCCCTCGCCGTCTGGCGCCTCCCAGATGACTAGGAGCTTGTCCGAGCAAAGGAACCCTAGCGAGGGAAAGCGATTTTGAGTCATTTTTTTGGTCATTTGAGGCGAATATTGGCACTATTTAACGAAAATGAGCGGAAAAAACGGCCGAAATCGCTTTTCCGCAGTAGGTACTCTATTCCCGGACAAGCGTCCTAATGGACGCCTTTCGCAACCGCTTGCACAAGAACCGACGTCACTGGGGCCGCTGGGCCAGGCGCCGGGGCATCGGCTGTTATCGCCTCTACGACCGAGACATCCCGGAATATCCCCTGGCGATCGACTACTACCAAGGCCATCTGCACGTCCAGGAGTATGCCCGCAAGGGCCTGGAAGCCATGGCGGACGAGCAGCGCCAACGCCTGGTCGAGGTGATCCTCGAGGTGCTGGAAGTGCCGACCGATCGGCTGGCCTTCAAGACCCGCCAGCGCCAGCGTGGTCACGACCAGTACCGGAAGACCGGCCGCCAGGGCCCGCGCCTGCAGGTCCAGGAGGCGGGGCTGACCTTCGAGGTCGAGCTGCATGGCTATCTCGATACCGGCCTGTTTCTCGACCACCGCCAGACCCGCGCCCTGGTCAGGGATCGCGCCCGCGGGCGGCGGGTGCTGAATCTGTTCGCCTACACCGGCAGCTTCAGTGTCTATGCGGCCGCCGGCGGGGCCCTGGCCAGCAGCTCGGTCGACCTCTCCAACACCTACCTGGCGTGGGCCCGGCGCAACCTGCAGCTCAACGGCCTTGAGGCATCCCGGCACGAACTCATCCAGAGCGATGTCTTCGACTATCTCGACCAGGCGCGGCGTGAGCGCCGGCGCTTCGGCCTGATCTTGCTCGACCCCCCCAGCTTCTCCAACTCCAAGAGGATGCAAGCGACCCTCGACGTGCAACGCGACCATCCCCGGCTCATCGAGGCCTGCCTGGAGCTGCTCGGACCCGGCGGCGAGCTCTTCTTCTCCACCAACCGGCGCCGTTTTCGTCTCGACCCGGCCCTGCTACAGCACCCCGGCTGCCAGGAGATCACCCGTCAGACCCTGCCGGATGACTTCCGTCGCCATACCGCCCACCGATGCTGGCACTTCCACTGAGCGACCCCGCCGGGCCCATCGGCCTGTTCATCGGCAGCTTCCTCGCCTCCACCCTACTGCCGGGTGGCTCCGAGGCCATGCTGCTGCTCGCCGTCCAACAGCAGATGGCCTCGCCCAGCTCACTCTGGCTGCTCGCCACCACCGGCAACACCCTCGGGGGCCTGAGCAGCTGGCTGCTCGGCTGGTGGCTGGCATGGCGCTTCCCCGGGCGGGGCCTGCAGAAACCGGAGCAGCACCGCGCACTGACCCGGATCTCCCGCCACGGAGCACCCCTGCTGCTGCTCTCCTGGCTGCCGCTGGTGGGTGATCCACTGTGCGTGGCCGCGGGCTGGAGCGGCATCCACTGGCTGCCGGCGACCCTCTACATCGCCGCTGGCAAGGCCCTGCGCTACGCCCTCCTGCTGGGACTGTTCACCCGCCTCGGCTGAGGCGGGCGGCTTGAATTTTCCCTGAACGTATCCATGTTACCCATAGCAGACAACAACCCAATGGAGGTCGCGCATGAATACCGGTGACGCAACACTCGAACGCATTCTCGAGGCGGTGACGCCCATCCCGCTCCCCCCCGCGGACTTCCCCCCGAGCCAGATCGTCAAGGACACGCCACGGGAGGAACTGCTGGCGAGAATCCATGCCAATGCCGAAAAGGCGGGGATCGAGCTGACCGATGAACACCAGGAGGTGATCGACTGGCTGCTCGATTTCTACACCTACTGCTGTGAGTCACGGGCACCCGTCTACACCGACCTGCGGGCCTATCAGCGCTATCTCGACTGCATCAAGGATCCCTCCTGCCATGACGAGCTGGAGGGCAAACGGACCAGCACCTGTCGATATGGTCAGCTCAGTGCCGGGCAAGCGACCAGTGCCTACCGGGTATTTCGGATCCTGCTCAAGGCCTTTGCCGACAAGGGGGGCAAGAAGCGCCTCTACCGCCTCTTCCCCTATGGGCCGATCTTCACCATCCACCTGTTGGCCGAGCTGCCCCGCCTGCGCAACGACGTGGACCCGCATTTTGGCACGGCCTACTGACCCCCCGGACACAAAACGTCCAGGGCCGATGGCCTGGGAGTCCGGCGCGAGGCGGCCTCGCCGGGTAACGGACGAGCCAGGACCTTGGGGCAGACAACCGCCGGATGAGGGCCGAACTCATCGGCACAGCATGAGTGCGGAGGCACCTGAACAATGAAAATCTCTTCAACCTTTCGTAACATCACCAAGGCATCCCAGGCATCGGCCAGGGAGTCACTGCAGGGTCTCGTCAAGCGGCACCTGCAGCCCGCGCTCGAGGAGTTCAATCCAGGCCAGCTGCGCCTGCACGCGACCCTGGAGCGGCGCAAGCAGGACTATCGCGTCACCCTGCGCCTGCACCTGCCGCCGCGCAAGCTGCTGGTGGCCCAAACGGCCGATGAACTGCTCACCAGTGCCCTGCGTCGCGCTGTCGATGAGCTGGCGCGGCAGGCGGAGAAACACCAGGCCCACGTCAGTGGCCAGGCCCAATGGCGGCGCAAGGGCCGGCGCCAGCGCCTGAAGGCGCTCAAGGCCCGCCTGGGCGTGCCCACCGGCAGCCAACCGGCCCTCCCCTCCGAGACCAGCCTGGCGTCTTTGCTGCCTCGCCTGGAGCCGTACATCCGCCAGGAACTCACCTACCTGCGCGCCACCGGCGACCTGCCGGAGGACTATCCCACCCTGGGTGACCTACGCGATGAGATGTTCATCAGGATCGAGGCCTGCTGGGATGAAATCGATCACGACGAACGGACCATCCACCAGACGGCCCTGAAGACCATCCACGCCATCCTGGAGGAGGAGGTGGCCCGAGCCCGCGAGGGGGAAGCGGCGCTATCCATGGAGTCCCGAGTGCCGGAAGACGCCGAGCAGCAGGCCGAGGAGATGGTGGGTGAGGAGATCAACGAATTCTACCAGCCGGACCAGGAGCTGCTGGTGGAGGACCTGATACCGGACAGCGACATCGAGACCCCGGAGCAGGCCGCCGAGGCCCAGGCGGTGGATGTCTGCTACGAACTGTTGGGGCAACTGCCCACAGGCTGGCGGCGGGCACTGACCCTGGTCTACCGGGAACGGATCCCCCAGGAAGAGGTGGCCAGTGGCATCCTGGATATGGAGCAGGCCGAACTGCAGCGGACTCTGCAACTGGCCGAGGCCTTTATCCACGCCCACCTCGGTGAACGCGGCCTCCCCTGCCTGCCGCTACCGCGCCTGCTGGCACCGCCACTGCCCTGACCGCCCCTTCAGCCCCCCGGACCGGCGGCTGGCGGGATGCGGCGCCAGGGGTGGGCGAACAGGCACGCGGGATCGACGGCGATCCCGTAGGCCCGGGCCAGGTTGGCCGAGGTCAGGACCTCGGCGGCGGGGCCTGCCGCAAGGACCCGCCCCTGGTGCAGCAGGACGAGCCGGCTACAGAAGCGCGCCGCCAGGGCGAGGTCGTGTAACACCACCAGGCTCCCCATGCCCCGACTGCAGTAGTCCCCCAGCAGTTCCATGACATCCAGCTGATGGGCCGGATCGAGGGCGGCCACCGGCTCGTCCGCGAGGAGGCATTGCGGCTGGGTGACCAGGGCCCTGGCGAGCAAGACCCGCGCCCTTTCACCGCCCGAGAGGGTCGGAAATGGACGTTGGCGCAGCCCCAGCAGGCCGGTCTGCCGCAGCACCTGCTCGATGATGGCCCGGTCCCCTTGCCCGGGTCCCTGGCGGTCCCCGAGATGGGGCGAGCGGCCCAGGCCGACCAGCATCTCCACGCTGACCGGCCAATGCACCTCGGCCTGCTGGGGTAGCCAGGCGATACGCCGGGCCCGCTCGCCGGCCCCGTAGTCGGCCAGGAGGCACTGGTCGAGCCGGACCTCCCCGGAGTCGGCTTCGAGCAGCCCCGCCAGCAGCCGCAACAGGCTGCTCTTGCCGGCCCCGTTGGGACCGATCAGGCCGAGCAGCTCGCCGGGTCCAAGCTGCAGGTCGACACCGTCGACGATCCGCCGGCCGCCCAAGTCCAGCGTCAGGGCCGATCCCACCAGCCGGGTCATGGGTACTGCCTCCGACCCTTGACGATCAGAAACAGAAAGAAGGGTGCGCCGAGCAGCGAGGTCAGCACCCCGACCTTGAGTTCGGTCTGGACCGGCAGCAGGCGCACCAGCAGGTCGGCGGCCAGCAGCAGGCAGGCCCCGCCCAGGGCGCTGACGCTCAACAGCCGGCTGGGCCGGTGTCCCACCAGGGGCCTCAACAGGTGGGGCACCACCAGGCCGATGAAGCCGATACTGCCGGTGACCGCCACCGCCGAGCCCACCGCCAGGGCAGTGGCGAGGAACAGCCGCCGGCGCAGGCGCGCCAGATCGACCCCCAGGCTCCGGCTGGTCTCCTCCCCCAGGGTCAGCAGGTCGAGGGGACGCCCGCTATGCCACAGCAGCAGCCAGCCCAGCAGGGTCCCCGGCAGCATGATCCACAGGTTGTCGAGGCTGCTGTTGGCCAGGGAACCGAGCATCCACAGGGCGATCTCCTGTACCGCATAGGGGCTGGGGGCCAAGTTGAGCAGCAGCGAGATCGACGCCAGGGCGAAGCTGTTGACCGCCACCCCGGCGAGGATCAGCGTGAGGACACTGGCGTTGCGCCCGGCCAGCAGCCATACCAGCGCGGTGGCGGCCAGGGCCCCGAGGATGCCCCCCAGGGGCAGCAGTGGCGCCCACAGGGCGGTGAGGCCGAAGTAGAGCGCCGTCACCGCCCCCAGGGCCGCCCCGCTGGCACTGCCGATCAGCCCCGGGCTGGCCAGGGGGTTGCGCAGCAGGGACTGCATCACCGCCCCGCACAGCCCCAGGCTGGCGCCGGCGAACAGGGCGATCAGGCTGCGTGGCAGGCGCACCTGGGTGAGGATGATGCCGAGCACCCCCGGGGTGTCGGCCAGGCTCTGTTGCAGGGCCTGGTAGAGGGGGATAGCCTGGCTGCCGAACAGCAGGGAGAGCAGCAGCAGGGCTGCCAGGAGCAGCCCCAGTAACCTCAGCAGGGTGGACTGGCGGACCGTCCTAATGGTCATGGGCAGCGGCCAGGAGGCTGACCGCGTCGGCGATCATCGGCCCAGCACAGATCCAGTATTTATAGGGAATCTGGACCATCGGCCGGTCGCCCAGCAGAGCGCGCAGGGCCGGATGGTCCAGCAGCTGCCGGGCCCGGGAGTAGGCCCCGCTGACCGGCTCGGAGCTGAAGATCTGCTGCGGACGGGCCAGCAGCAGGCGCTCCAAGTCGATGGGGGCATAGCCCTCGATGCCCAGATCCGCGGCCAGGTTGCGCCAGCCGGCCAGGCCCAGGGCCTCATCCTGCAGGGTATGGCGACCGCTGGTGTAGCCCCGGGGCTGGTAGAACAGGGCCTTGGGCCGCTGCCTGGGGGGGGTGGGGGTGGGGGTGGCGATCCGCGCCAGCCGGGCGCGCATCCGCGTGATCAGCGCCGCCCCCCGCCGTTCGCGCCCGAGCAGCCCGGCCAGGCGCCGGATGTCCGTTTCGATACCGCTGATGCTGTGGGTCAGGGGAAACTGTTCGACCTGCATACCCAGACTCCGCAGCAGCTGCAGCAGGCGCGGGTCGCTGTAGGCCCCGGCAAGGACCAGCCCGGGGCGCAGGGCGATCAGCTCCTCGGCCCGGGCGTGGTTGAGGGGGTAGACCCCGGCCGCGCGGGCCATAAAGGAACTATCCGGGTCGCGCGCCAGGTAGCTGACCGAGGCGATCTGCCCGGGCGCCGCCAGCATCAACAGCAGCTGGTCGGTGCAGAGGTTGATGGAGACCACCTTCGTGGGCGCCTCCCGCCCCTGCGCCACGCCGATCAGGCAGGCCAGGGCGAGGCAGAGCAGGCGACGGGAGGGAATGGCCAACATCGTCTAGGGGCGGTAACTCACGCCCAGGAAGAAGGCCTGGTCCTGGGTATTGAAACCGCTGGCCAGCTCATACTCCTTGTCGAACAGGTTCTCGATCCGCCCTTCCAGTGACAGGTTGCGGTCGAGGTGATAGCGGCCGCTGATATTGGTCAGGCCGTATCCCCCCATCACCTGGTCGCTGAAGTCCGAGTCGTTGCGCTTGCTGGCGGCCAGGAACTCCAGGCGGGCATCCCAGCGGCTGGCCGTGTAACCCAGATCGAGGCTGAGCTTGCGCTTGGCCCGGCGGGCCAGGGTGCGCCCGCTGTCGAGATTCTTGGGGTCTTGCAGCAGGGTCTCGATGCCCAGCTCCCAGGGGCCCTGGGTGAACCGATAGTTGACTTCCAGGCCGTTGATGCGGGCCTCTTCGAGATTGACATTCTTGCCTGGCTGGGGTCCGAGGAAACCATCGGGATCCACGAATGTTATCAGATCCCGGATGCGGGTCTGAAACAGGCTGACCGACAGCCGTTGCGACGCCGACAGCTGCTGTCTCAGGTTGAGCTCGACGCTGCGCGAGCGTTCCGGATTCAGCTCCCGGTTGCCGCCGAAACCAAACAGGTCGCTGCTGTCCGGGGCGCGAAAGGCGCTGCCGGCGCTGGCCACCAAGCGGGTGGCGGGGGTCAGCTGATGGCCCCAGGCCAGGTTCCAGGTCCAGGCGCCATTGAACAGTTCGTGGTGGGTGTGGCGCAGCGCCAGGGTCAGGCGGTGATCGCCGATCACGATGTCGTCCTGGGCGAACAGTTCCAGGCTGTCGATGGTCTCGTCGAAGCCGCTGCCAAAGGAGAGGGAGCGGGTCGCCTCGTGGGTCGTGGTGAGCCCGCCGGTAAGCTGCTGATGGCGATCCAGCCGCAGATGGTTCTGCCAGTCCAGGGTGTTGCGCCGGGTCCTGGCGAAGTCATCGCTCTGACGCTGCTGCAGGTCGTCGAGCATCTGGCTGAAGCGCAGGGTGGTGTCCCAGTCGGGGCTCAAGCGGGCATCGGCGGTCAGCGAGGTCACGCGGTTGGTGAAGCCCTGGTCGAGGGGGTTGAGGAAGAAGCCAAGGTACTCGGTGTCACCCTTTGCCTGCCAGTGGCGCAGTTCCAGCTCCACCGGCCCCAGCTCGGCCCCGGCAGACAGGCTCAGGCCGGTATTCTCGTGTCCCTGGTCGAGATTGGAATCCTTGCGGGTGGGAAAGCCATTGGTGCTGAGGTGGGTGGCGTCCAGGCCGAAACGCAGAGTTTCGCTCTGGTAGCTGGCGCCCAAGGCGACCTCGTTGGTTTTGTCGCTACCGGTGGAGAGTAAGCTGGTGACCCGGCCCCCATGCGGCCCGGCATCCCTGCGGGTGATGATGTTGATGACACCGCCGATGGCGGCCGAACCATAGAGGGTGGAGCCCGGCCCTTTCACCACCTCGATGCGCTGTACATAGCGAGGGTCGATATTCTGGATCGCCGCATTACCGATGGTGCCCGGGTTGATGGGGACCCCGTCGAGCAGGATCAGGGTCTGGTTGCTGTCGGTGCCGCGCATAAAGACCGAGGTCTGCTGCCCCGGACCGCCGGTCCGGCCGATCTCGATACCGGCGTGTTGTCTGAGCAACTGCCCGACATCCCGGGCCTGGGACCGCTCGATGGTCTGCCGGTCGATGAGCAGGGTGGTCGCCTGGACATCCCGCAGGGGCTCCGCATAGCGGCCCGGGGTGACCACCAGGGTAGGCAGGGCCAGTTCGGAGGCGCCCGCCTGCTGTGAAAGAGACGCCAGACTGGCGACAAAGAGTAGTTTGAGGTGGTTGTTGGACATGTCGATCTCCCCTTGGGCACACACCCGTGCCATGGCATGATGGGCTTGGTGCCGGGAGAGAGGTGATCGGGCGTGTGGCGGAACGGACACGGCCCAACCGCGCCACCCGCCGCAGCACCGACTGGTCCTTGCAGGCCGGTCTCCGGGCTCACAGCTGGGATGCATCCCGCTCGTGACGCCTTCCCATGTCGTAGAGACACAGTGGCTGAATGTCGCGAGCCTGACTGTTTACCGTTGCGGGGGCAGCGCCGGATTCGCACCGGCTTCCCGATTATCCCGCCGCGATTGCGGCAAGCACCTGCAAGGGGGCAGGAAGCTACTGACAATACAGGTCCAGGTCAAGTGCGACGCCCCCTGAGACTGGGACGTTACCCGTGAAATTTCAGATGATATCGGGTGCTGCATTGTCAGTCTGGCGGTCGTAAGGCGCGCCGCAGGGATAGCGGCCCTCAAGCTTACAGGGATGTATTCACGGCGTACCCGCAATCAAGCACTTGCACCGCTTCCAAAAAGGTATGCAGTGAGCAGTTACTTTATGGGTTCTGCCCGGTTGCAGGCCGGGAGCGGGCCGCCAGGGCAAGAGACGGTCGCTATTGCAACGACAGATAGCCTCAGCAGGGTGAGAGGGATCTTTTTTGCCGGATCGCAGCCGAGCGGGACCCTCAGCCAGCTGCGGCGGCAATCCCAGTGCTGGATCGAGGTGGCGGTTACCTCACGCCAGCCCCTCCATGGGTTGTCTGCCAGGAACCACGATCGGTATCGATCGAGGGAGTAGTGTCCCAGAATCTGCTGCACCCCCAGCTGGTAGATACCGGCAGGGGGACCCGGCGAACCTTGTTGCCCTTGGCATCCTGGATAGGCACCCGTTGCCGGGAGGCCTCGGGATCACAGATTTCGAGACGCAAGCCCCCGCCGAGCACAGTCCCAGGCGGTAGAGGGTAAAGAAGACCCGGTAACTGAGGAGATGGGTCATCGCGAGCAGGCGTTGGATCTCATCGCGTGTGACCCTATCGGGCAGACGCTGGGTCTTCGGGGGCTTGATAAGATCGGCCTGTTTCCAGGGCTTGTGGAGTTCCTGGATATAGAAGAACTTCAGGCCATACAGATCGAGCTTGACGGCGCTCCAGGATTGGGTCTTGAGCCGTTGGATGAAACCATCGACCCGCTGTGCCTCAGTGAGGTCATTGATCTCACCGCCGAAACGGGCAACGATCCGGCGGATGGCGCGGGCATAGACTTCGAGGGTCTTGGGGCGCAGGCCCTTGAGCTGGAGATGAGTGTCATACGGGCGCTTGAACTTGGCCTCGATTGCTGGTGCCATGGCGAAGTAACCTCACGATTCTTACAGGAATGGCCCCTCGATATGAGGGGGTGGGGTTACATTTTGAATTCAGAGTACGGTGTTGTCTTTCTCCGCGTAGCGGCTTCGTCCAACAAGTCAATTAACGGCGACCGCAAAAAGCGCGTCGCATTATTTCAAACGTTATGCCGCAGATGACACAATGGATGGTCATTTATGCAATTCGAGATAATTGGAAAAATTGAGAACCAGGAGACATTCGCCACAGGGAAACGAATTCGCGAGCTCTCCAGGTTGCAGAAAATATATTGGAAAGAAAAATGGAGAAAACGAAAGGGAGAGACACAAATAAAACTGGCTAATGGATCAATTAAGCCGGCCGAACTACACTGGCATGAGGCAACTGGCATAGGAAAGAAGGAATTTAATATCAGGCGTTATCTAGACTGAGACATCGGCCATGAAAAATATGAAATCGCATCAATTAGTCATCTGCGTCGAAACGAGGAGTATCCAGCTTCATTGGAAAAAAGAAAGATAGATGAGTCTGGTGAAGATTATCTGTATCCAGAAGAATACTTCATACCCGCAACCCTTCCAAAGAATGTAGAAGAAGCCGTAATAAAAGCGGCA
>Ga0114931_10004458_pt1 | contig 17469 bp, 12 predicted proteins | sample 2SBtaG_FD_89579 | JGI IMG/M metagenome (GOLD analysis project Ga0114931, IMG submission 89579) | Deep subsurface microbial communities from Kolumbo volcano to uncover new lineages of life (NeLLi) - 2SBTROV14_V59a metaG | ecosystem: Environmental > Aquatic > Marine > Volcanic | place: Kolumbo...
AACCTTGAACCTTGAACTAAAAACTACTATGGAAATCATCGAATCGAAAATAAATAAAAACGACCCGCAATTTAAAGCCAACGCTGCGCACAACCGAAGATTGGTGGCAGAACTGCGTGAAAAATTGGCGCAAGCGCGGCGCGGCGGTGGCGAAAAAGCCCAAAAACGCCACGCCGAGCAGGGTAAACTTTTTGTGCGCGACCGCATCGAGCGTCTGTTGGATAACGGCTCGCCATTTTTGGAACTGTCGCCGCTGGCGGCAAACGGGCTGTATGGCGATGCCGCGCCCGCCGCCGGCATCATCACCGGCATTGGGCGCATTTCCGGGCGCGAATGTCTGATTGTCGCCAACGATGCCACCGTCAAAGGGGGCACGTATTTCCCCATGACCGTCAAAAAACATCTGCGCGCCCAAACCGTCGCGCTGGAAAATAATCTGCCGTGCATCTATCTGGTCGATTCCGGTGGCGCATTCTTGCCCATGCAGGATGAGGTTTTCCCCGATGTGGACGACTTCGGGCGCATCTTTTACAATCAGGCGCAAATGAGCGCGCGCGGCATTCCTCAAATTGCGGCGGTGATGGGCAGTTGCACGGCGGGCGGCGCATACGTCCCCGCCATGAGCGATGAAGCTGTCATCGTCAAAGGCACGGGCACAATTTTCCTCGGCGGGCCGCCGCTGGTCAAAGCTGCCACCGGCGAAGAAGTCACGGCGGAGGAGCTCGGCGGGGCAGATGTGCATACCCGCATTTCCGGCGTCGCCGACCATTTTGCCGAAGATGACGACCACGCGCTGGAAATCGTCCGCGATATTGTGGAAACGCTCAACACCCGCAAACGGGTGGATTTGGATATTCGCCCGCCGGAAGACCCGCTCTATCCCGCCGAAGACTTGTACGGCATCATCCCCGATTCGTTCAAAAAAGCCTATGACGTGCGCGAAGTGATTGCCCGGTTGGTGGACGGTAGCCGTTTCCGCGAATTTAAAGCCCGTTACGGCGAAACACTGGTGACCGGCTTCGCGCGCATTCACGGCTATCCGGTCGGCATTGTGGCAAATAACGGCATTTTGTTCAGCGAATCGGCGCTGAAGGGGGCTCACTTTGTGGAACTCTGCACCGAGCGGGGCATTCCACTGATTTTTTTGCAGAATATCACCGGTTTTATGGTGGGCAAAGCCTACGAAGCAGGTGGCATCGCCAAAGATGGCGCGAAAATGGTGCACGCCGTGGCAAATGCCGCCGTCCCGAAATTCACCGTCATCATTGGCGGGTCATTCGGCGCGGGAAATTACGGCATGTGCGGGCGGGCATATCAGCCCCGCATGCTGTGGATGTGGCCCAACAGCCGCATCAGCGTGATGGGCGGCGAGCAAGCGGCAAACGTGCTCTTCACCGTCAAACAGGAACAACGCGCTCGGCGCGGTGAACCGCTGATGACGCCGGAAGAAGCCGCCGCCTTCAAACAACCCATTCTGGAAAAATACGAGCGCGAGGGTAATCCATATTATTCCACCGCCCGCCTGTGGGATGATGGCATTCTCGACCCTGCCGAAACCCGCGATGTGTTGGGGTTGGCGCTCTCTGCCGCACTAAACGCCCCCGTGCCCGAAACGAAATATGGTGTTTTCCGAATGTGAAATAGCGGTCAGTTATCAGCTATCAGCTATCAGTGCAAATCTGTAAAATCTGTGTCATCTGTGTTCCAATTTGTAAAAACTGTCCGTTAGGTAGTTTGCTGACTGCTGACCGCTGACTGCTGACCACTGATTACTGAAAACCAAAAACAGAAAACTAATGACTCAAAAACCACTCTTCAACAAAATTCTCATCGCCAACCGCGGCGAAATAGCCGTGCGCATCATCCGTGCGTGTCAGGAAATGGGCATCGCCACAGTGGCAGTCTATTCCGATGCCGATGCAGCGAGCCTGCACGTTTCGTTGGCGGATGAAGCCGTATACCTCGGCGGTGCGCCTGCCGCCGAAAGTTATCTGCGCGGCGACAAAATTTTACAAGCCGCGCAAAAACTCGGCTGCGATGCCATCCATCCCGGCTACGGCTTCCTCTCTGAAAATGCCGATTTTGCCGACGCGGTCACTGCCGCCGGACTGACTTTCATCGGCCCGACCGGTGACGCCATGCGCGCCATGGGCAGTAAAATTGCCGCACGCGCCGCGATGCAATCAGCGGGCGTGCCGGTGGTGCCGGGCTATCAAACCACCGACAGCGACGCCGACCTGCTCACTGCCGCAGCGGACATCGGATTCCCCGTGCTGGTCAAAGCCTCGGCGGGTGGGGGCGGGAAGGGCATGCGGGTGGTGCAATCGTCTGCAGAATTGCCGAACGCGCTCGCTTCGGCACGGCGCGAGGCGCAAAATGCTTTCGGTGACGACCGCATCTATTTGGAAAAATATATCGTCAACCCGCGTCACATCGAATTTCAAATTTTTGGCGACACGCATGGCAACGCCATCCACCTGTTCGAGCGTGAATGTTCCATCCAACGGCGACACCAAAAAATCATCGAAGAGAGTCCATCCCCGTTTTTGGATGATGATTTGCGCCGCCGAATGGGCGATGCCGCCGTCGCCGCCGTCCGCGCGGTGGGATATGTCAACGCGGGCACGATTGAATTTTTGGTGGATGCCGACCGAAACTTCTATTTTTTGGAAATGAATACCCGCTTGCAGGTGGAACATCCCGTCACCGAATTGGTCACCGGCGTGGATTTGGTCAAACTGCAATTGCGCGTCGCGGCGGGCAAAGAACTCTCGGTGGTGCAGCAAGCCATTTGCCAGCAGGGGCACGCCATCGAATGCCGCATTTACGCCGAAGACCCCGCCAACAACTTCCTGCCGGAAATCGGCAAAGTTTTGCGCGCCGTCGAACCGGTGGGACCCGGTGTGCGGGTGGATGCGGGCGTCACCACCGGCGATGAAATTTCGCTGCATTATGACCCGATGATTGCCAAACTCATCGTCTGGGGCGAAAATCGTGCAGAGGCGGTGCGCAAAATGGATTGGGCACTGCGCCATTATGTGGTACTCGGCGTAACCACCAACATCCCCTTTTTGCGTGATGTGGTGGCGCATTCCGCATTCCGCCGCGGCGATTTGACAACCAATTTTGTGCCGGACCATTTTTCCGATTGGCAATTGCACACCGAAACACCGCCCGATATTGCGCTGGTGGCGGTGGCAATTTCTGACATGCTGGCGGATGCGAATCGCGGTGCGGTGACGGATGGCATGGCGGGCGATGGCGATCGGTTCAGCCCATGGACATCCCTGCGCGGATTTCGGATGGGGGTGACACAATGAAAATGGACTATCGCTATCAAGTGGGCGACGAAATTAAAACCGTCACTGTCGAACGGAAAAACGGGCGATTTTTGGTGACGGTCGATGGTGAAACCTTTGATGTGGGGGTCGCATCATCAGAGCCGAATTTGTTCAATTTGGAAATTGGCGGGCGGCGTTGGCGAACGGTGGTGGGACACCGAGAAAATAAACGATGTGTGGCACTGAATGGCGATGTATGGCGCATCGAGCGGGTAACCGAAACACGCCGTCAACGTAGCGGCAGCGGCGGCGCGGCATCGGGTGGGCTGGGATCCGCCATGCCCGGGCAAGTGCTGGATGTGCTGGTTTCGGTGGGGGATGCGGTTTCGGCAGGCGATACGCTGGTTCTGCTGGAAGCGATGAAGATGGAATTGCGCATCACCGCGCCGATGGATGGTACAGTGAAAGCCGTTCACTGTGCCGCCGGTGAAACCGTCAATCGCGGGCAATTGCTGGTGGAAATGGCGAGCGATGAATAGCACACGGCGAGTATTCAAACACAGAGCTGCACAGAGTTTTCACAGAGGTATTTGAGATTTTATATTAGCCATCTGACACTTTTAGAATATGGCGCAGAATAGAACACAGATTGGACAGATCAAACTGATTTCCACTGATCTTTTTTTAGATTTATCGTGTCATTTCAATAAATTGGGGTACGACATCGTAGGGACACGCTGCAGCATGCCCTCTACCGGACGACCAAAGGGCTACCCCTGCATTTTGAAAAGATACGATTCATCTGCGAAAATCGGTAAAATCTGTGTAAGACGTTTCTCTGTGTACCTCTGTGTTTTCTCGGCGAGACTCTGTGAAACCGAATGGATCAAAATAATTTGTCATCTGTGTACCATTTTCAAATCAATCGGAGGAAATCTATGCCCGGAAAATATTTTGAAGAATTGGAAGTCGGTGCGGTGTTCAAACACACATACAGCCGCACCATCACCGAAATGGACAACGTGCTTTTTTCATCGCTGACGATGAACCCGCAACCGCTCCATTTGGACGCGGAATTTTGCCGCAAAACCGAATTTGGTCGCCCGTTGGTGAATGGGCTGTTCACGCTGGGGCTGGCGGTGGGCATCACCGTGCACGATTTGACTGGCGGCACGCTTGTGGCAAATTTGGGATACGACAAAGTGAAGCATCCGCGTCCCATGTTCCACGGCGATACCCTGACGGTGGAGACGGAAGTCATCGCCAAACGCGAATCCCGTTCCCGCCCGACGCAGGGAATTGTCACCTTTCGGCACATCGGGCGCAACCAGCACGGCGAAATTGTGCTGGAGTTCGAGCGCACCGCGCTGATGCTGAAAAAAAGCGATTAGGTTTCAGGTGTTAGTCTCAAGTCCAAAGTCGGGAGTTCAAGGTTCAAAGTTCAAAGTTCAAAGTCTCAAATTGCAGATTGTCACGCAACACGTTTCACGCATCACGTTTTCACGTCATACAAATAGCGAGTGACCCATGACGAATCTCCAACCTTCAAAAGCCAATCCCCCCCAACTCCGCCGCTCGGTGCTGTTTATGCCCGGCGACAGCATGCGGAAAATCCAAAAGGCCACCCAACTTGATGCCGATTCCATCGTGATGGATTTGGAAGATGGCGTGGCACTGAACAACAAAGCTGCCGCACGCGAAACGATTGCCGAAGCGTTGCGCACGCTCGATTTCGGGCGGCGCGAGCGGCTGGTGCGGGTCAATCCGCCCGATTCCGGCTTTCTGGACGACGACATCGCCGCCACTGCACCCGCTCGGCCCGACGGCTTCGTCATCCCCAAAACAGAAACGGCGGAAGATGTGCAGACCGTCAGCCAAAAGTTGGCGGCGGTGGAAGCGGCACACGGCTGGCCGGATGGTTCGCTGCGGCTGGTGGCGGTGGTTGAAACCGCGCTGGGCGTGATGAATCTGCGGGAAATCGCGCAGGCGGATGCGCGGCTTGACGCGCTGATGTTCGGCGCGGAAGATTTGGCGGGGGACATCGGCGCGGTGCGGACGCGCGTGGGTTGGGAAGTCTTTTTCGCGCGCAGCGCAGTGGTCACCGCGGCGGCGGCATATGGGTTGCAGGCGATTGATATGATTTTCGTCGATTTTCAAAATCTGGACGGGTTGGCGGAAGAATGTCGCACCGCGCGGCAGATGGGCTATGTCGGCAAAATGGCGATTCACCCCAAACAGGTTGAAATCATCAACCGCGAATTTTCGCCCACCCCCGCCGAAATTGACCGCGCCCAAAGACTGGTGGCGGCGCATCGGGCGCACCAGCAATCGGGCAGAGGAGCTTTCGCCTTTGAGGGGAAAATGGTTGATATGCCCGTCATCCGCGCGGCGGAACATGTGCTGGCGCGCGCTCGGCAGGCGGGGCTGTTGGAATGAAAAATGTAAAATTAAAAATGAAAAATAATGGTATGACCGACCGTCTTTCGGGGGAAAGGCGGTTTTTGCGTTTTGGGGAATCGGGTGGCATGCTATTGTGTGATGCGTGAAACGTGAAACGTGAACTTCCAACCTTGAACTTTGAACCTTGAACTTCCGACTTCCGACTTTGGACTTGAACCTTTGGACTTCAAACCCGCAACCCGCAACTTCAAACTGACTCTGCTGTTGTTGATTGGTTTTGCCCTGCGGCTGTACCGGCTGGGGGCACAAAGCCTGTGGTACGATGAAACCGTCAGTGCGGTGCTGGCGCAGAAATCTGCCGCGGCGCTGATTGCCCACACCGCACGCGACATCCATCCGCCCGGCTATTACCTGCTGTTGCACGGCTGGCGCTCGCTGGCGGGTGGTTCGGAATTTGCGCTGGCGTTTTTCTCGGTGATGTTTGGCATGCTGTTGATTGCCGTGGTGTATGCGCTGGCTCGGCGCATCGCTGGCGGGCGTGCCGCGCAATGGGCGGCGGCGCTGGTCGCGCTGTCGCCGTACAACCTGTGGTATTCGCAGGAAGTGCGCATGTACACCCTCGGCGCGTTTTTGGGCGTGCTGGCGGTCATTTTCGCGCTGATGGCGTTTGCGCCCGAATTGATTTCTGCCCGCCCGAAAAACGTTTCGCGCCGCAGATGGGCAATCGGTTACGCGCTGATTGCCGCATCGGGGTTGTATGTTCTGTATTATTTTGCATTTTTGCTCATCGCGCTGAATTTATTTTTGCTGATTTTCCTGCTCCGGCGGCGAAAGGTCATCCCGTGGCTCGCGGCAAATCTCGGCGCGGCGGTGCTGTATCTGCCGTGGATTCCGATTGCATGGCGGCAGGCAACCCAGCCGCCCGTGCCGCCGTGGCGCAGTGTCATCCCGTTGGGGGATATTTTGCTGGAAAGTTGGAACGCCCTCGCGGTGGGCGAATCTATCCAACCGGCGCAGGTTTGGTGGGCGCTGGCAATTGCGGCAATCGTGTTCGCGCTCGGTATCATTGTGCTGAAACGCCCCGCACACCGCATTTTGCTGCCCACGCTGACCTTCGTGCCGCTCGGAATCATCATCGCCGCGCCGCTCGTCACCGGCTCGCCGCTGTATCACGTCCGTTATCTGTTCACCTATTCGCCCCCGTTTTACATTATTTTGGGTGCGGGATTGGCGTGGCTGTGGCAGCGACGGCGCGCGTTGGCAGTGGTCGGCGCGGGGGTGTGGCTGGCGGCATCCGGTTGGGCGATAGTCGAACTGCACACCAACCCCCGTTATGCCGCCGACGACCTGCGCGGGGCAGTATCAGTTCTAGAAGAAAAATGGCGGCCCGGCGATGTGATTTTGGTCAATGCGGGCTACACCTACACGGCACTGCGCGTTTATTTTTCCGCACCGGTGGACGGCTATCAGCGCCTGACCGATTTCGACCCGCAGGCGAAGCACAATCTATACGCCCCGCTGGTGCTGGAAACGGGCACAGTGGATGGCGACCCCGCGCTCGGCTGGGGTGACCCGCGCTCGGATTTTTATGCCATGTCCACCGCCGAGACCATCGCCGCGCTGGAACGGGTGAAAGAAAATTACGCGCGCATTTGGATGCTGCGGGCATACGATACCGTCACCGACCCGCAGGGCGTAATTCGGCAATGGCTGGCGGAAAATACCCGTCTGGTGGATGACATGCCGGTGGCGGGGCCATCATTTTTTCGCGTGCAGGGGTTCGATACCGGCGCGCAGCCGAACCCGCCGCAACCGCTGGAAGCCACTTTTGGCGGGAAATTCGGGCTGCGGGGAATTGTGCCGTTGGGGCAACAGTATCACCCCGGTGATGCAATTTTTGTGACGTGGTGGCTGGATGTGGTGGCAGATGTGTCTGCTGAACCGCCGTATGCTGTATCGCTGAAGTTATGGGACGCGCAGGGGAATCTCGCCGCGCAAGTGGACGAATGGCCGGCGGGCAATCAATTTTTCAGCCCGCAATGGCAGCCGGGCGACACCATTCGCTACCCCATGCGGCTTATTTTGCCGGATTCACTTTCGGCGGGGCAATATTGGTTGGATATGATTATCTATCGTTCAGACACGGGCGAGCCGTTGGCTGTGGATGGCACGGATAAAACAGCCGTCAATTTGGGGCGGATAGAAATTGCAGGTAGCCGCCAATGAACGAATTGAGTTTTTTGCAATTGCTGTGGTATAATGCAAACGATTAACGTTCGAAAATTTAAAGGTAGTCAGTATGAACCCTTCACAAGCACAACCGACGACCCGCAAAGATGATTTACAGACTGTGGCACAGTGCATTGGCCACAACGATTGTTGTGCGGTAGTGGGTATCAGCAATATTGGAAAATCGAATCTCTTGCGGCGTATCCATCGTTTGGGGCTGCAATCGCAATTGTTGCCCGATGCCGATGCAAGCGAGTACGGATTCGTTTATATTGATTTTAACTTGCAATTGCAATTGACCGGGCAGGGATTTTACGAACTGGTTTTGCGCAGTATTCTCAACCAGTTGAAAGCCCTTTCTACCGAAACCGACCTCATTGCCGAAGTGGAAGCGGCGTACCGGCAGGTGGTTGCCCCCACCGATGACTTTCAGAACGCGCTCAGTTTCAACCAAGCGATTATTACTCTGTGCGAACGGTGGCCGCGGCGGCTGGTGTTGCTGTTCGATGAGTTCGATGAAGTATTCCGCGAGCTTGAATCGCGGGTTTTTTTGAACCTACGAGCTTTGCGCGATAAATATCCACAGCGGTTGATTTATGTGGTGAGCGTCGGTACGCCACTGCTGAAATTACGCAATTCGCCGGAAACCGGTGAATTTGCCGAACTGTTTACCCATCATACCCACGTTTTGCAGGCACTGGAGCCGGAAGATTTGGTGCAGGTGGTGCAATATTTCGCGGCAGCCAACAAGGTCCGGTTTTCAAAAGAAGATGTCACGTTCATTGCCGAACAATCGGGCGGACACCCCGGCTTGCTAGAAGCCGTTTGCCGGGTATTGGCGGAACACACTGTTGACGGCGTTACTCGCGACAGCCGGCTGGTTGTGGCTCAGCTGGCAGAAAATGCCAACATTCGAGTGGAATGTGCCAAATTGTGGCGCGGTTTGTCTTTTGAAAAACGCGAAGCATTGCTCGATTTTGTGGCGGGCAACCCGCTGCCCCCACTGCCGGAAAAAGAGTTGATCCGCGATGGTATTTTGCGAGCCAACGGAGATGGGCAAACAACAATCTTTTCCGAGTTGTTTGCCGCTTTTGTCAAGCGCCAACATCTGGTTAAATCACCCACTGAACGTGGGGTGCGCGTCGATGTGGATGCCGGACAAGTTTTTGTGGATGGCAGGCAAACGGAAGTGTTAACCAAACTGGAATATCGGCTGTTGCTGCTATTGTATGGCAATCTGGATAAAATTTGCGACAAATATGCCATCGTCGAAGCCGTGTGGGGTGAATACTATATCGAAGAGGTGGATGATGCCCGTATCGAGAAGCTGATCAGCCGCTTGCGCCAAAAAATAGAAACCGACCCCGCCAACCCGCGTTATCTCATCACCGTGCGCGGACGGGGATACCGTCTGCAAAAAGGGTAACTATCGGGCAAATGTCGGTTTGTTGTCCGAACCGATTTTCAAAGTTGTGCTATAGTACAGTAATACAGTCAATCAAAAAAAGGAGCGTAAATTTATGGCATCGTTATTCAGCAAAGTTCAAACCCTCATATCGGCAAATCTGCATGCACTGGTAGACAAAGCTCTCAAAGCCAATTCGGTCGCTGTTTTGGATGAATATATCCGTCAGGCAGAAGACAATCTGGATGATTTGCAGGATGCGCTCATTACCGTGCGCGGGCAGGTGAAAACCCTGGAACGCAAGTGGAAAATCTTCCAAGCCGAAGCGGAACAACTGGACAACGATATTGACCGTCTGTTGCGTGCCGGAAAAGAAGATTTGGCGATGGCAGCGCAGAGTAAATACAATTCCAAAATTGATATGGCAAATCAATATCGGGAACAGTTTGAAACGCAAAAACGCGAAGCCGATAAATTGGCAGATGCCCGGTTAAAATTGGAAGCCAAACTGACCACTATCAAACAGGAACGCGAACATTTGCTGGCGCTGCTTGAACTGGCAAAATCGAAAGAAATTGCCGCCAAAACTATCCGCTCGCTGGATGATTTGCAGGGCATTGGCGATAGCGATATTGCCCGTGTGGGCGATGCCATCCGCAGCCGGTTAGACCGCGCCGATGCGGAAATGGAAACATATGCCGACCGGCTTGATACTCGGATGGATGATGTGCTGGACAAAGCGCGGCTGGATGATCAATTGGCGGAACGTCGTCGCCGTTTGGGGCTGGACGAATAGCATAACCTATGTCTGAAGCTCGCCGTAAACTGGAAAAACGCGCTCGAAATGCTATATTGCAAGAAGCCTTCTTTCGTTGGGAAAGCGCGGTAAATGTTGCCGGGATGTTGGTGCTTTCGGTGGCGTTGCCGTCGCTGTGGTGGGTATTTGTCGCGCTGGGTGTCGTGCTGGAATTGGTCATCGGCATTAACACCATGCGCAATCCGGCAATCAATGCCAAAGCGGTAGCAACTATTTTCCAGCGCGAATTTCAACCCCAACAGATAAAATCGACTCAGTTGCGACAGAAAACCGCCAAAGCGTTGGAATATCTGCGCCGCATCGAAGAATCGGTGGCGCAAGCCAAAGAAGGAGTGCTGCGCGACCGGCTAAAACGCACCACCGAAGAGGTGGTTGATTGGGTGGAAGCAATTTATCGGCTGGCAAGCCGGGTAGATCGTTACAACCAAAATCGACTCATTGCGGGTGATAAACAATCGGTGCCGCAGATGATTGAGGAGTTGACCCGGCGGCTGGCGGTTGAAACCGACCCGGCAATGCGTCGGCAGTTAGAGCAAACCATCGCCGACCGCAAACGACAATTGGCAAATTTGGAAGCGCTGGAAGATACGATGGAACGTGCCGAATTGCAGCTGGAGCGGACACTGTCGGCGCTGGGAACGGTTTATTCGCAATTGTTGGTACTCGATACCAAAGGCGAGTCGGCGGGACGCGCGCAACGCTTGCAAGAGGAAATTTCGGAGCAGGTACATCAATTGCAAGATTTAACTTCGGCAATGGATGAGGTGTATCTGACAGAGTAGCAGCGGGAAATTCCGGAATGAGATGCCAAAAGTGGGTTTTTTGACTGGGACAAAAAGTGGAGAGCGAGGCGGACGAACTCCCCCTCGCTCTCTCTAAAAAAGGGTGACCAAAGCGGTCGCCCTTTTTTTATCTGTGACTAAATATTTTCGTATCTGTTCAGGTTGTCGATTGGAACAGAGAGAAGCACCGAGAATACACAAAGAAACACAGAGGATTTTATCATAATTTTTGTTTTTCTCAGTGAATCTCTGCGATAACGCTGTGTCGCTCTGTGTTACTGAATGGTTACATATTTTCAAAGGTTCAATAACCTGAATTCGGCGTTATTTTTCTCGATACTGAGGTTTCAATAGGCTCTATGTTATGCAGCGGCAGCCATCGAAGTTTCTTCTTCTGTCGGGATGGCTTGCGCTTCCAGATACTGTTCCACATCGAGCGCGGCTTGACACCCGCTGCCCGCGGCAGTGATGGCTTGTTGATAGTGGTCATCCTGTACGTCGCCGCAAGCAAAAACACCGGGCATACTGGTGGCAGTGATGTTGTGTTTATCGGTAGAAGTGATGAGGTATCCTTTTTCATTCATTTCCAGCTGCCCGACAAATAATTTGGTTGCGGGCGTGTGCCCAATTGCCAAGAACATCCCTTCGACGGGTAAATCGGTTACCTCGCCGGTTTTGACGTTTTTCAGCCGAACGCCGGTTACGGCATCCTCGCCGAGTACATCTTCAACCACGGTATCCATGATGAATTCGATTTTGGGGTTGTCGGCAGCTTTTTTCACCATAATTTTCGATGCGCGGAATTGGTCGCGGCGGTGGATGACATATACTTTGCTGGCAAATTTTGTCAGGAAGGTGGCTTCTTCCATTGCGCTGTCGTCGCCGCCGATTACGCAGATTTCTTTATCTTGGAAGAAAAAGCCATCACAGGTGGCACACGCGCTCACGCCGCGTCCCAACAAGCGTTTTTCGTTTTCTAACCCAAGATAGTTGGCGGTCGCGCCGGTAGAAATAATGACGGTTTTAGCTTGGAACAGGTCATCTTCCACCCACACTTTTTTGATGTCGCCACTCAAATCAACTTTGGTCACGTCTTTAGTCAAAAATTCTGTGCCGAATCGTTCGGCTTGGGCGTGCATTTCTGCCATTAAATCGGGGCCCATAATGCCATTGCGGAAACCGGGATAGTTTTCTACCTCGGTGGTATCCATCAACTGCCCGCCACTGAAATAACCCTCAATCATCAACGGCTTTAAATGGGCGCGAGCAGTGTAAATGGCGGCGGTCAACCCGGCGGGGCCTGCGCCAATAATGATTACTTCGCGAATTTCATCGGGATTTGGTTTGTTTTCGTGGTCGTCACCTGATTTTGGCATTGAAAGTTGAAAGTCCATGATATGTCCTCTTTTTTAAAATTTGTGTTAAAAAGTGCGTTGTCACGCGTAAATTAGACGCGGTTACTTCGCTTTTCTTACGATTTTTCAGAACGATTGATGTGCGCTAAAATAGCCCGGTCACAATGATACATTATCCTCAAAACAGTGTCAGTTCGCAAATGGAGCCGCCGATGAAAGTTGAAGCCCTGTCAGTATCATGCTATTGCGAAGATTGCTCGCTGCAGGGCAGGGACGAAATGCGTGCCGAGCGTCCGGTTTGCTATCCTCGCAGAAAGATGTGCAGATGACAGAAAATACCTCATCGATGCGGCTGGTTTTGGCCGTGGCGGCGGCAACAGGCTTATCCATCATGGGCGATTCGCTGATGTATAGCCTGCTACCCATTGATGCCCCCGCGCTGGGCATTGCACTGCCGTTGGTCGGTGTGTTGTTGAGCGCCAATCGGCTGGTGCGGCTTGTTTCTAACACTTGGGCGGCAGATATTTTTGCGCGAGTGGGGTCTCGGCTGCCATTTTTGCTGTCTGCTGTTTTGGGCGCGATTGTTGCCGTGATATACAGCGTGGGATGGGGATTTACCGTTTTTCTGCTGGCGCGAATCGGGTGGGGGGTGGCTTGGTCGGGATTGCGGCAAGGCGGATTTGAAGCTGTCGGGCAGAGCGAAAGCCATTTGCGTGGACGGCTGATGGGGGTGCTGTGGGGCACGGTTCGGTTGGGGAGCGCCATCAGCGTGGTGTTGGGTGGTTTTCTGCACGACCGGTGGGGGTTTCGCGCGGCGGCCGGTGTTGTTGCCGCGTTGACGGTGCTGGCAATTCCGGTAGCGTGGCGCATCCGTTGGCACAAAAATCTGCCCACCGTGCGGCCGGATATGCTGCCGGATGGCGGCTGGCGCGATACTGTCAAAACGCCGGTTCAGCGCTGGATGCTCACGTCGGGATTGATGGAGGGGATGTTTGAAGGGGCGGTGATTTCAACCGCGTCTCTGTTTCTCACCCGGCAGATGGGGGCGCAGTCGCCGCTGGCAGCGCTGGGTATCGGGGTTGGAACGGTGTCGGGATTGTTGCTGGCGGTGCGTTTCACTGCCGATTTGATTTTCGCCCCGGTCATTGGGGCTATTTCCGACCGGGTGGGGCAGCCGAAAACCGCCATCTTGTTAACCACCGTTATGTTCGGTGGGATGGTTGGCGCAACGACTGCCAGCGGGATGGCAATTATCGGTTATTTGATTGTGGTGTTTATTTGTGGGGCGGGGCTTTTTGTCACGCTCAGTGCCGCATCCAGCCATATCGCGGCGAAATCGGCGACGCCGCACCGCTTCATCGGAATGTTTACCACTGCCAATGATGCCGGTATGGCGGCAGGGCCGCTGCTGGTGTATGCGCTGGCAGATGTGACCGGATTGTCGCCGGTGTATTTGGGTGTGCTGGCGTTGGTGCTGATTGCCGTGTGGCGATTTTGGCGGGTTACGGCAAAAAATCAGCCGGAATGAAAACCGCATTTTCACCGCTGGTGTCGTTTGTCAGCGGCAGGCGCGCCAGCGTGTCGAGCCGGTACAGCCCAATGGCGAACCGATAGTCGCCGGCGGGCAGGTCGGCGGGCAGGGCTATCGCTATCGGGTCGGCGATGGTTTCGCCGCCGTGCCATAGATGGGTTGGGTATGCACCGTTCAACGGTTGCCGGTCCCACTGTTGAACACGGTTGTTTTCGGCATCACGCAGGTGAATGAATGCTGTGTAATCGGCATCAATCGGCGCGAGCGCTTGCCAAAAGAGGGTTAATTGCGGTGGCTGTGTTTCGGCATTGAATGAATAGCCGGTCAGCCGGATGATGCCGCCAAAATTGGCATCCAGTGGTGTATCGGGCGCGGACGGAACCGGTACACGGTCGGTACGGGTACGGTACACCACTGCTCCATCTGCCGACCACACTTTTTCCATTTGCGTGTTCAGCATTGCTAGCCAATCTCCGCCAAAAAAGCCGAAGTTTGTCAGACGCTGTTCATCGGCGATGAACCACACACGCGGATTTTCGTTCAAAATGCGATTGAAATCGGTGGTGGATGACAGCCACGGCAGCCCCAACCAGCGGTCAACGGGGGCAGTGTCACGGTTCAGTAAAAATTGTTCGGCGTCGTGCTGTTGAGCGAAAAAATCCACACGGGGAAGGTATAATGCGGCGGCAGAGGGGTTCACTGTGGTGACGATGTCGGTTGGCTGCCATTGTTCCGCTACAAATTGCAGGGCAAGGTCATAAGGTGGTTCGGGGGTGCGGTAAGCGATAGAAACGTCTTTCCATATGCCGGGAATTTGTAAAATTGTCACCAGCAGTGCAACGGCAATGGGCGACCATCCGGCAACCGGTGATAGTTTTTTGCCGAGCACGGCAACTGATTGCGCCGCCAGCAGGTAAAATAGCGGCAGCCCCATCACCACATATCGCGGATTGCGGCGGAATGGTTCCAACAGGGTTATCATTTCGACGATGGTCAGCCCGAAAACCAGCCACAAGAACAGGTATGCCACATTTTTTCGGCGCGGACCGAAGATAGCAACGATACCGCCAGCCACCGAAACGATGGTGAGCCACAGGTGATGCGGCACGCCAAATTGTCGCGCCAGAAAACTGACTGTGCTTTTGCCGTCTAGTGCAATACCGATTTGGTATGAAAGGGTGTGCCACAGTTCGATGAGCGGGTTGACGGATGCCGGTTCGCCGAGTTGTGCCATGCCGAGCGGTTGTCCCAGACGTTTTACCAGCAATCCAACCCCGATGATGGCAATCAGGGCTATACCCTGTGCCAGCCAGACACGGCTATCGGCAGGGGTGGCGTCGGCATTCTTTCGGCGAGACAGCCACCACACAACCACCCAACCGGCCAATAGCGGCGGAATGAACATCAGTGTGCCAAAATGTGCCAGCAGTGCCAGCAACAGGGTTCCCAATGCCAGCCAACGATTGCGCGCTGTATGCTTGCCGTGTGTACTGGAAAATACCCAAAACGTCAGTAGCAGCACCAGCAATTGTGCTAAGCCATACATTCGCGCGCGTCCGTCCCACACCATTCCTTCCGGGCTGACGGCAAACAAAAACGCTGCCCCCATGCCCACCCACGGCGAGAACCATCGCCGCCCGATATAGTATATCAATGGCGTCATCGCTGTGCCGATGATGAGGCTCGGCACGCGGGCGATAGTGATGAGATGCGCCGCGGATGCCAACGCCACAAACGGTGTATCGAGGTAACTGAATAGGATGCCATGCTCGTAAAATAAACCGGATGGTAAAACGGGCAACCCGTGTTGTAAGATGGCTTTTGCTGCGAGCACAGTGGTAAATTCATCAATGAACGGATGGCTGTGCAGCACATACGCCAGTCGCAGGGCAAACGCCATCAGCGTGATAGCCGGTAATAATAGTTGGTGGCGGGGTGAAATGGTACGTTTCATAACAGAGGTATTATCGTTTAACCAAAATTTTTCGCAAATTGTGCGCCATTTGCGGTTTTTGTGTAGAATGTTTCCTGTTAAATCTTCAAGGTGGTATGGAAGCTAGCGTTAACAATGGGTAAATTCTTAAAATTAATTGGTTTGGTGATAATTGGTTCGATTTTCGTTGTATTGTATTTTTCTAACGCCGATATTATCGCAAAAGACAATTATAAAATGAACGGCAAGGATCAATTTGCATATATGAATTATGCAAAAAAGATGCATGATTCTAATTATACTTATGTAGGTGGTCGAAACCGCATGCCTGGGTATCCGTATATCTTGTCGCTGATTTATCGGGATGGTATGGATGACGATGTTTTTTTTGAGGCAGGAAAACAGCTCTCAATTATTTTATCGGGCATCGTATTGTTGCTGCTGTATATTATTTTTTGGAAAACGTTCTCTTCGGCATGGTATGCCCTGTTATTAACCGGGGTGACGGCTTTTTCGGTATTTGTGTATAAAGCAAGTTTTGTGCAAGCCGAATTGTTATTCTATTTTCTCATTTTTGTGGATTTTTTGTTACTGATACAACTGTTAAAACAGCCCACTTGGCAACTTGGGATGGTGGCAGGTGTGATGTTGGGCATCACTCACCTATTTAAAGCGTCGGTTTTGCCGATGTTGGGTTTGTTTCTTTTGGTGTTTGTACTTAAAGAAATCGGACTGTTTTTCAAAAGAAAATCGAATATTTCAGCGCCGTTGAATAATTGGAAACACGATATTTTATCTGCTGTTTTGGTGATACTTTTCTTTTTGGCAACAATTTTCCCATACATTTCTACCAGTAAACGCGTTTTTGGACACTATTTTTATAATGTCAATTCGACATTTTACATTTGGTATGATTCTTGGGAAGAAGTGAAAGCAGGCACTCGGGCGCATGGTGATCGCGTTGGATGGCCCGATATGCCATCGGATCAACTACCGAGTTTCTCAAAATACATCCATAAACATTCCATCGAACAAATTGTGGGTAGGTTTGCCAACGGGGTTGGAGGGTTATTCCAATATGCCCGTGGTTCTTTCGGCTATTTTAAATATGTCGTGTTGTATACATTTGTATTGCTAACAAGTGTTGTATTATGGTGGCGGAAAAGAGGATTTGATTTTAACCAATTTACGCTCGCTCTGTTTTCCGGCGGCTTTTTTGCGGGGTATTTAACGCTATATGCCTGGTATTATCCGTTGGCAACCGGCCCCGATAGTGATAGATTTATTTTGGCATTGTATATTCCGTTCCTTTATATTGCTTCCAAAATGTTTTTTGCTGCCACTCAAAATTTACGATGGAGCAGACATTCGGTATCGGCTGTTTTGGGTGTAATTTTACTGATATTGATTGCCGGTGATGTGAATTTGGCGTTAAATGCACCCCCGGTAAATGACTATCGAGCTGCCTATGATTATGTAAAAGAAAATGCCGTTTCCGGTGACGAGATTATGTCGCAAGCACTGGTGCCATGCTATATGGCACGGTTGGATTGTGATGCTATTGTAGCGTCACCCGGTGTCGATGTTACAAACTTGCTAGAAGGGGCGTTGAGTATATTTGCAAAAAACAAAAAACTGGTAAATGATGATATATCTTTTAATAAATTGCTTTTAACCGACACGGTATGGTTTATTGTTAACCAGCGAGATTTGGCACACGGATTGCCACCCGGGCT